>FZPS01000023.1_pt292 | contig 17378 bp, 16 predicted proteins | sample 1817821 | NCBI WGS metagenome assembly FZPS01 (sample SAMEA104158645, study PRJEB21678) | metagenome | place: Germany | collected 2015-04-21
GGCGTGGCGCAGCTTGGCTAGCGCGCTACCTTGGGGTGGTAGAGGTCGCAAGTTCAAATCTTGTCGCCCCGACCATGTTTTAACTTTGGAACCTACAGCGTATGTTGTAGGTTTTTTTAACAGGGAGGGGATACATTTGCGCAAGCGATCTCTGTTTGTAGTGTTTTCCATCCTATTGTTATCCCAAGCCGCTTTAGCCTCCGCTTACATAGCAGTTGAAGTACCCGAATTCCAAAACGCAGTTGTGCTTGCCGCAGACCTTTACGGGGAAGACGAACCCGCATTGCTGCTGGGCCAAGGCCACATCCTCTCACTTTTCAAAGACGGCGCTTTTTCACAGCTGATTGACGGAATTTCGGGCCGCATCACAGCTGTTGCCGCAGGAGATATCAACGGTGATTTCAAAAATGAACTTGTGGTCGCCACTGACAGCGGCGGCGCGCTTTATTTTTTTGCAGAAAGAAACGGGCTCTGGGAACGTTTCGGCCAGACCCAATATTTATGGGACAGCATCACTCACCTGGAAGTGCATGACTTCGACAATGACGGCTGGGGAGACCTGCTGGCTCTGACCACGAAGGGCGAAGCCCATGTTTTTCTCTCCTCTGAGGGCACCCTCTTTCCTTTTTGGAAAAGTGAACCCGGGGAGATTGTGGCAGGCATTGAAGCACTAGATGTGGATCATGACGGCAGTCCCGAGGTCATATATGCACTGCAGTCCGGCTACATCGGCGTTTTGACGCTGGAGGGTCAAGAATTTGCCACCCTTTGGGAAAACTATCCTTGGGGTCTGGTTGAAAGCCTGGTGGTCGTTCCGCATCAAACCGCCCCGGAATGGCTTGTGGTGACAAACCGCAAGATGCTGTACGGCTGGCGCTATAGAAACGGAGAAGTTATCTCAACCAGGCTCTTCGAGGGAACTGAACTTGGGGAAACGCTTTATTACTTTCCCGGCCAGGGTCTGTTGAGCCTTTCAGCAAAGACTGGTGTATCACTCTTCGAACTGCAATCGTCATCCGTAAGTGAACAGTGGAGAGTGCCGGGTGTGTTTGGCGCCCACGCTTTTTACTATCGAGGAACACCGTATCTCCAGGACGCCAAGGGAACCTGGTTCAGAATTGAGCAGGGCAGTTCCGACTGGCGCGTTTTTTTGTATGATCAAGAAGTGACCGAGCTAGTAGACCTGTTCAGCCAAAATGGCGAATTTTATTATCGATTGCCCGATGTGGCCAAACTGTTGGGCTTGCAGGAAGCTCCCGCAGGCGACTGGCACTATTTAGCGGACGCTCACGAGATTGTGCTGGAGCCAGAGGGAAATCTCGTGAAATATGACGGCCTCGTTATTCCGCTGAATACCCCGATTCTAGTAAAAGAAGGACTGCCCTATGTGTCATCGGAAGTGTTTCCCCTGTTCGGGTGGACGGTAGAGCCTGATGTTGCCAGGCAGCATCTCATTTTTCGCCAGAATTGGGGATGGTGGCTGTAGCTTTTATTCACAGGAGGCAGGAAAAACCGGCGATCTTGTTGAATGTTAGGCGTGGTATAAAATCAACTTAGGAATATCTATACACTAAGGTTCACTAAGAGGAGGAGAATTTGTGAAGGAATACGGAACCGAGTTCTTACGGAACGTGGCCTTGGTAGGTCATGGCGGTGCAGGAAAAACCTCCCTCGCGGAAGCCATGCTCTATGCAGCCAAGGGTATTAATCGCTTAGGCAAAGTTGATGACGGGACAACAGTGATGGACTTCGATCCAGAAGAGACTCGTCGCCAAATTTCCATTAATACGGCATTGGCTCCGGCAGAATGGAAGAACCATAAAGTCAATATTCTAGATACACCAGGTTACTTCGACTTTGTTGGTGATGTAATTGCGGCCCTTACAGTAGCCGATGCAGGCCTGTTGGTCGTCTGCGCCTCATCTGGAGTTGAAGTTGGCACCGAGAAAGGCTGGGACTACTTTGAGCAAACCGGTCTGGCAGCCAGGGCTGTTTTTATCAACAAAATGGATCGTGAAAATGCCAATTTCAGCCGGGTTGTTGAGCAGCTGCGGGAGCATTTTGGCCCCAAACTTGTACCCATTCAGCTGCCCATCGGAGAAGCCGAGTCTTTTTCGGGCATAGTTGACCTGGTACAGATGAAGGCTTTCCTGAAGGATGGAGATTCTGTCAAGGAAGGTCCGATTCCCGACGATATGGCCGACGCCGTCGAGGCCGCCAGGGAAGAGATGATCGAGGCTGCTTCGGTAGCCGACGATGAGCTCATGATGAAGTACCTTGAAGGTGAAGCGTTAACTGATGACGAGATTAAGCATGCGGTACGCCTAGGCACTCAAAGCGGCGAGATGGTGCCCATTCTCTGCGGCAGCGCCCAATCCGCCTTTGGAGTCAGCGCTCTTCTGGACTACATTGTTCAGGGCATGCCGTCGCCTGCCAACCGCACCATTGCCGGCACTGACGCCGACGGCAATGAGGTTACGATCAGCACCGATGATCAAAACCTTTCTGCCCTGGTCTACAAAACAATGGCTGACCCCTATGTGGGCAAGCTGACTTTGTTCAGGGTGTTTTCCGGAACGCTCCGCTCCGACAGCAGTGCTTTTAACGTACGTACCGGCCGGGATGAAAGAATTGGCCAGCTGTTCCTGATTTCCGGCAAGGATCAAATCCCTGTCAGCAAGATTGGACCTGGCGACTTAGGCGCTGTGGCCAAGCTCCAGGATACAACAACCAATGATACGCTGTCCTCCAAGGACAAGAAGGTCAGCATCAAACCAATTGCATTCCCCAAGCCTGTGATGAGCATGGCTGTTCAGCCGAAGGCTAAGGGCGACGAGGATAAGATCGGATCCGGACTCAGCCGTCTATCAGAAGAAGACCCGACCTTTACGGTAGAAAAGAGCGTCTACACAGGCCAGAACCTGATCAGCGGCATGGGCGAACTGCATTTAGAGATCATGTGCAGCCGCCTGCAGAAGAAGTTCGGTGTTGAAGTTGAACTGACTGATCCGGCTGTTCCATACAGAGAGACCATTCGTGGAACGGCGGACGTTGAAGGCAAGCACAAGAAGCAGTCCGGCGGCCGTGGACAATTTGGTCATGTGTTCCTGAAACTGTCTCCTGGTGATCCTGAACATGAGGATCGCTTGGAGTTCATCGATGACATCTTCGGCGGCGCTGTGCCTCGCAACTTCATCCCCGCGGTAGAAAAGGGTCTGCGTGAGATTCTCGATGACGGACCTTTGGCCGGCTATCCTGTGGAGAATATCCGGGTCTCCCTGTACGACGGTTCTTACCATGCGGTAGACTCATCTGAGATGGCCTTTAAGATCGCAGCCGGCATGGCATTTAAAAAAGGCTTCCTGGAAGCAAGCCCAGTTCTCCTTGAACCCATAATGAACGTGGAGATCACCGTTCCCGAACCTTTCATGGGTGATGTCATGGGCGACATGAACAAGAAGCGCGGCCGCATCCTGGGCATGGAACCCAAGGGCGGCATGCAGGTGATTCGGGCCCAGGTTCCCATGGCAGAAATGTTCAAGTACGCCATTGACCTGCGTTCCATGACACAGGGCCGCGGTTCCTTCACCTCTGAGTTCAGCCACTATGAAGAGGTCCCTGCGAACATTGCGGAACAGGTAATTGCTGCACGGAAGAAACAGGACGACTAGTCACAGCATTTAGATATGCAGTCCCGAACAGGGGCTGCATATTTTTTTCTGCGCAGCATAGGGTGTAGGGGGTGATGGTTATGACCAGGAAGAATGCTGCCGATATCAATGGCTTTTCCCTGCAGCCCGCTGCTGTTCTGCAAGGATTTGTCCTCTCCCAGCTGCTTCTGTTGCTGATTGCAGCCGTCTTGGCCCTTGCAGTGTATTTCTCCCCTTGGCAGGCAAGTGCGAAACTGCTGAATGTTCTAACCCATGTGGGGGTTTTTGCCGGAGCAGTTTGGGCCGGCATGCGCTGCCGGAACAAAGCCTGGCTTCATGGAGTATTAGTGGGAGTGCTGGCCTTCCTGGTTTTCAGCGTAATCGGCTATGCAGGGCCTCTGCTGACAACCTGGCTCTGGTGGAGAAAGCTTATAAAAATGGTGTTCGTGGCTATGCTCGGGGGAATGCTCGGGGGCCTGATGAGAAGCAACTGAGTATCAAACGAAAATTTTTCTAACTGCAAGGACTCTATCTTTCATTAGCGAAAGTAGTATTATGTCGAATTTTCGCTGATGGGGGAATGAATTTGCGTATCGTACGATCTAAGAGAGACTATGCTTTAGCGGCCCTGCTATTGGTTTTTGCCATCCTTTTGGGCGCTGCGTCTGATGGACAAGCAAGTGAAGGGGCAGCCTTTGATTTTACAGAGCTGATTAAGGATACGATTATCTATGGAAACATAACCAAGGACACACCTGCGTATAACGATTATTCAAACAGCCGCAGGCAAACTGGCGAGTTCAAGAGCGGTGAAGTGGTGGAAGTGCTTCGGGATCGGGCCTATGCCTGGTATCTCGTGAAGGCTGAGGACGGCAGGGAAGGGTGGATCGCCGCCGACAGCATCTCAATCCCCGGTGATCCTGAGACCAATCTGGAGCAATTGCCCCAGGCTGTCCTGGAGGCCTATGTAAACACCCGGGGCTTAAGTTCTAAGACTGACCACCTGGTTTGGGTGGACCTTGACCGCCAGCTGACCCATGTTTTCACCGGAAAACAGGGGGCATGGAGTCTGGTACGGACCATGCCCAGCTCGACTGGGAAGAATGTATCCCCAACTTTGAGGGGCCTGCATGAGATCGCCGAGCGAGGAACATGGTTCTATTCTCCCTTCTTGGGACGGGGCGGAGAGTACTGGGTACAGTTTTCCGGGCCCTATATGTTCCATTCCCTGCCTATGGACCAGGAGCGCAATATTGTTGACTACACTCTACTGGAGAGACGCTCTGCCGGCTGCATTCGCTTATCGATGCAGGACTCAGAGTGGTTTTACTCCTTTATCAAGCGAGGGTCAACTGTCTTTGTAAACTGATCACACCTGCCCCATCAGTTAATGATGGGGTTTTCATCAACTTAGAAAGGACTTGAGCTAGGAATGACCCTTGGAAAACGAATTGGCCCTCTGAATCTGCCCCTTCTCAGTTCAATGTTCAGGTTTGCCCTGCCCATCATGGCTATGAACATTCTTCAGCTGCTCTTCAATGCAGCTGATATGATTGTTGTGGGCCGCTTTGAAGGCAGCCTGGCCCTGGCGGCAGTAGGTGCCACAGGTTCTTTGATTAATCTGATCGTCAACCTGTTCATGGGTTTGTCGGTTGGCACAGCTGTAATTGTGGCCCAGGAGTACGGGGCCCGTCGGGCTGAAGATATCCGTCAGTCTGTTCACACCTCGATTGCAGTAAGCATAGCGGCGGGGGTTTTTGTCGCCATCATGGGCATAGTGCTCAGCAGGCCCATGCTCCAGATGATGGGTACCCCAGACGACATCATCCATCTGTCCACTTTGTACATGAGAGTCTTTTTCCTGGGTATTCCTGCCAGCATGGTTTACAACTTTGGGGCTGCCATTTTGCGGGCCGTCGGCGACAGTAAGCGCCCGATGTACTTTTTGACTGTGTCAGGTGTAGTCAATGTGATTCTTAACGTCATTTTTGTTGCAGCTTTCCGCATGGGAGTAGCCGGTGTGGCCTGGTCAACTGTGATTGCCCAGTATCTGACCATGGCCCTGATCATGGTTTCCTTGATGAAGCACCAGGGGCCGTTGCGTTTCAGCTGGAAAAGGCTGCGCATTCACCGCGGCAAGCTCAGTTCAATTGTCCGCATTGGACTTCCTGCCGGACTGCAGAGCCTGCTCTTTTCCATTTCCAATGTATTAATCCAGTCCGCGGTAAACTCCTTTGGTTCTGTCATGGTTGCGGCCAGTGCCGCCTCGGGCAACGTTGAAAACCTGGTAGGCACCACTATGAACTCTTATTACAATGCCGCCATAACCTACACCGGTCAAAGTATGGGTGCGGAGGATTATGACCGGATTGACGAGATAGCAAAGATATCTGCCGCCTTTGTGTTTGCCACCTGGATTGTGCTGGGCGGCGCGGTGGTGCTCTTTGGACGGCCTTTGCTGGGCATCTATACCGACGATCCGGCCGTTATCGATTTAGGCATGCAGCGTATGAGAATAATGATGGCCATCTATTTTTCCTGCGGAATCATGAACGTATTTCCCGGCCTAACCAGGGCAATGGGCTATTCCATCCTGCCTATGCTGTCTACCTTGGTAGGCGCCTGTCTGTTCCGTATAGTCTGGCTGATCACAGTCTTTAAGTGGTATCCCACCATGATGGTGCTGTTTTTGGCCTATCCAGTTACCTGGACTCTGGCAGGGATCGGACAGGTGGCAAGTTTCTTCTATGCCCGCCGTCAGGTGCGAAAGCGGGCTCTAACCGCCGAGGCAAGTGCGGTCAATGTTTGAACGGCAAGGGAAAAAGGCACTTGACAGCCGCCTTGGACTTTGGTTTAATGTAAGAAAACCAGAACGAACGATGATGAAGAGGAGAGTCCATTGGTGGAGGCTTCTTAGCGAGCCGGGGAGGGTGCAAGCCTGGCAAGGATCCCTTATGGACGGACACCTTGGAGTTGCCATCTGATCAAAAGGATGTGCCGGTTTCCACCGTTATCTGGACTGAAGATAACTCTTGCCTAGAGTTAAACTTGGGTGGTACCACGATCATCTCGTCCCATGGCGGACGAGATTTTTTTCTAGGCAGAGTTAACTAGGGTGGCACCGCGTTCAGCACGCCCCTAGCCTTGTCGGCTAGGGGCGAATTTATTCTAGAAAGGAAGAACGATATGAAAAGAGTGCTTACAGCAGAACTGGGCAGCTGCCTAGGTCAGGAAGTAACAGTAATGGGCTGGGTGCTTCGCATGCGGATCTTAAGCAAGGTGACCTTTTTACTCCTCCGTGACCGCAGCGGAACGGTACAGGCGGTGCTTGATCCGGCGTTGCTCAAAGCGCAGCCCATCAGTACCGAAAGCGTGGTGAAAATTAGGGGAGTTGTCAAGGCAGAACCCCGCTCCAGGCTGGGATTTGAGTTAGCAGCAGAGGAAATAGAGGTGCTGGCGTTTGCAGATCAGCTTCCCTTCAATGTCAATGGGGAAGAACTGAACATCCCCCTGGAACTTGCCCTGGATCACCGAGTGCTGAGTCTCAGGCATGCTAAGACCAATGCGGTTTTCAAGATACAGGCAGCGTTGGTTCAGGCATTCCAGGATTTCCTCAACAGCCAAGGCTTTGTTCAGGTGTTTACGCCTAAGATTGTGGCCAGCGGCACGGAAGGGGGCACTGAACTCTTTCCTGTGGAGTACTTCGAAGAAACCGCCTACCTGGCACAAAGCCCCCAGTTTTACAAGCAGATGCTGGTTGGGGCAGGCTATGAGCGTGTCTATGAGATCGGCCAGGTTTATCGCGCAGAAAAGCATGCCACGTCCCGCCATTTAAACGAGTATGTCAGTCTGGACTTGGAAATGGGGTTTATTGAAGACGAGCATGATATCATGGACCTGCAAAATGAGCTCTTGGCTTCAATGTTTTCGTCTGTTGCAGCGAAGTGCGGCAAGGAGCTGGAAGTTCTTGGGTTGACTGTTCCGGAAGTGCCCCAGATCCCCAGAATAGCCCTGGCTGAAGCCCTTGAGATTCTGGAAGGGGAATACGGCAAGATACATCAGGAACCGGATCTGGATCCTGAAGGGGAAAGACTCCTCAGCCAGTACTTCCTGGAACAGACAGGCAGTGAGTTTGTGTATGTCACTGACTACCCCTGGACTAAGCGGCCTATGTATACCATGCCTAAAGGTGAGGAGCTGACTGCCAGTTTTGACCTGCTGTTTCGCGGACTGGAGATTACCACAGGCGGACAGCGCATCCACCAGCACGATGCTTTAGTTACTAATATGCGGAGGAAGGGGCTGGAGCCAGATGACTTTAAGTCCTACCTGAGCAGTTTTTCCCTGGGCATGCCTCCCCACGGCGGCTTGGCCATCGGCTTGGAGCGGCTTACTGCCCAGATCATCGGCTTGAAAAACATCCGTGAGGCCAGCCTGTTTCCCAGGGATCGCCATCGGCTGGCGCCTTAGGAGGGAAAAGCGGCTCTTTGGTGAAATTTTTTTCTGAATACCGAACGCGGGAGGTAATAAGCATGTATACAGCTGAGTTTAAGGTCGAGGTCTTTATACCGGAAGGATACGTGGACGCAATGAGGGAACAGCTCAACGCGCTGGGTGTCTTGAAGGTTGGAGATTATGATCATGTGCTTTCGGCTGCCAAGGTCACGGGCTATTGGAGGCCCTTGGAGGGTGCTAATCCTCACAGCGGCAGCGTAGGCGAAATAAGCTGTGCACCCGAATGCAAGCTGGAGTTTCGCTGCAGTGGAGGTTTACTGCAGCAGACAGTTGAAAAGATTTATGAAGTTCATCCCTATGAAGAACCGGTGGTTAATGTCCTGCCCTTGGTGGACTACAGGCAGATTAAGTGATAAGTGCCAGCAGCACAGCGGCGGCGATGGCAGGGAGCATATTGCCTAAGCGCAGTTTGGTCAGTCCCAGCATATTGAGGGCGATCCCGATGATTAATATGCCTCCGGTTGCAGTGAGCTCAGCAAGAACCGGACCGCTGAGGCAAGGGGCAAGGACTGTGGCCAAAAGTGCAATACTTCCCTGGTAGACGAAGACAGGTACAGCAGAGAAAGCAACACCGATTCCCAGAGAAGCGGAAAAGAAGATGGCGGTTACTCCGTCAATCAAAGACTTGGCATAAAGCACCTGGTGGTCGCCTGTGAGTCCGCTGTTGAGGCTGCCGATGACGGCCATGGCCCCAATGCAGTAGGTGAGAGTGGCAGCCAGGAAGCCTTGGGTGAAATCGGCTGACCCTGCCGGTGGCCTCCTGCCCCCGAGACCCTGCAGCTTTTCGCCCAGGCTGGCTATGCCGGCTTCTATGTTCAGGAGCTCTCCCAGAATGCTGCCGATGGCCAGGGAGGCGATGGGAATCAGCATGTTATTGCTCTCGAGCCCCATGGAGATGCCAATGATCAAAACCGCCAGAGCAAGGGCCTGCATTATCGTCTGGCGCATGCGCTCTGGAAGGCGCACTGCCCGGCCGAGAAGCGCTCCGCTGACGATGGCGATGAAATTAACTGCTGCACCGAGTAAAACCACTGGCATAACCTCCACGAATCATTCTGTACTAAAGAGTTCTGCTCGTTATCGAAACTTCCCTTCCTGCCCGGCAGGTAATGCGAAGCTGGGGGAAGAATAGGACAGCATTGCGTTAGATGCCGGAGGGGGGAGGAGGATGGGATCGCGGATTATGCACTACTGCATAGCATCGATGGTGAACAAGTCGCTGCGGATTCAGGATACCGCCTTCTACCTCGGCTCCCTGGCACCGGATGTTCACGCCTATATGGGCACATCGCAGTACCATGCAACGCATTTTTCTCTTAGAAGCAAACAAGGCGAGACCTATACAGACTACGGCGCCTTCATCAGTAAGTATCTGACCGGCCGGCCTTCCCCTTTTCACCTCGGTTACTACTTTCATCTCATCGCGGATGAGTATTGGCGGAAGGAGTTTTATTACAAAAAAGTCAAATGTCTGTCTCCAAAAGAGCAGCAAGAGGCTCTTCAGAAAAACTACAGGGATTTCTGGCGGCTGAACGGGAGAATCATCGATCATCACTCCCTCAAGCTGCATGATCTTAACCCTGGCGGAGCTGGGGATTTAATGGATGAAATGGATCATCGGCATCTGCCGAAGCTGATCCAAGCACTGCGCCGTGATTTCGAGCAAAAGGATGCAGCCAAGGATGAAGAGTTGGAGTTCTGGCATTTCGCTGAGGTGCTGGATTTTTTGGACCAGTCTGCACGGGCATGTTTGGAGGCACATCGACACTTGATTGAACAGGGATTATAACTAAGGAGGGACAGCATGAGTCTGTTGACGGATTTCAGATTGTCAGTTCTGGAAAGGAATCTAGGTGTTTACGGCATCCACGTTTATCAGGCAGGCAGCACCATTGCAGAGCACCGTTTTCGCAGCAATGACAGGGAGAACATGTATTCAGCCTCCAAGACCTTTGCCGCGGTCGGTGTGGGGATTGCAGAGGGAGAGGGACGTCTGCAGCTGTCAGACTGTGTACTTGACTTTTTCCCTGAATTCAAGGATATTGCCCAGCCGGGATCTGAGAAGATCACTGTCGAGCATCTCTTGCAGATGAGTTCGGGGCACATGTTTGAGGACTTTGAGCTTTACAGGACGATGGAGCTCGCCGAGCTTTTTTTCAGCACGCCGATGAAAGCGGAAGCCGGTTCGAGCTTCTACTACGAAAACCTTTGCACTTACATGCTGGGACGTGTTGTGGAAAAGGTCAGCGGACTGACGATGCGGGAGTACCTGATGCCTCGCCTCTTTGACAAGCTTGAGATCTGGAATCCCCAGTGGGGGAGCTGCCCCCAGGGGCACACATTCTGTGCCAGCGGGCTGTATCTGACAACCGAAGAACTGTCGCGCCTTGGAATCATGCTCCTGCAAAATGGAGTGTACAAAGATGAGGAGATTGTCTCGGCAGACTACGTACGCCGCATGCATACAAAGTGGGTTGATACGAGCGCCAATGACGACACCGAAAACAACGGCGGCTACGGTTTTCAGGTCTGGAAGTGCACACCTCCTAACACTTACAGGGCCGACGGCATGTACGGCCAGCTCTGCGTTGTTCTGCCGGACTGGCAGGCAGTCATAACTGCTACTGCCCACAATGAGCATAATCACATGGACATCCTGAGGGCAATGTGGAGCGACATTCTGCCCAAGCTCTAGGAGGCACGCCTGTATTGCTGCGGATACTCCTAGAAGAAACGCAAGGCATCCCGGATCGATGCGGGATGCCCAGTTCGCAAATGTGTGCTGAAGCGCGATCTCAACAGTTGTGCCGACTTCGGCAGCAGCTGAACTCAATAGAGCAGAGATGCGGCAGACTCAGCCAGCCCCTTTTCGAACTTTTCTTGGTCGAACAGGGAATGCTCAAGGAAGATCTCTCCGCCGTCATCACCTAAGAGCCTGCCGACGTTGCGCAGAAGAAATGTCCAAAGCGCAAAGGCGGGGCGCAGATCATGAATGCTTTCTATGTCTTTGTAGGATTTTTCCCTCTTGATCCAAGCCTTGAAGCATGCAAACTTCTCCTTAGAAGTCAGGTCCTTGTCGATAAGGTTGTATAACAGCCAGCCCAGATCTAAGAAAACCAGCTTACAGCGGACACCGTCCTGCTGTCTGGGCAACGCTGCAATGTCTTTGCCCTGTGCCAGTTCCGCAAAGGCGCCCATTAAATCCACGCCTGCATGGTAAGCGAGGATTGCCCCAGGAGCGATGCGGGGATTGCAGTCAATCAGATAGAGCTTTCCAGTGGATTCCTCTTCCATATAGTCAAAACTGATAAAGCCCGTCCAGTTAAAGTGTTTGATCAAACGTGCGTCAAAGAGCTCTGCCTCCGGCGAGGAAATTGTCTCCCGATAGGAGCTTGTTCCGCCCGATGTGGGGACAGTGCGCAACGCCCGGAACACTACTTTTCCCTTTACTTCTCCGTTTACTGCAAGATTTACAGTGGAAACAAGTCTCCCCGTGATGTACTGCTGGACAATGGGAAGCTGCTCCTCCAGTCCGTACTTCTTGACGATTTGCCCGTACTCCCAGACGGCCTTCTTGGGGTCCATGACAACTTTCTGCCCATGGGCGTTGCAGGCGACCCGGGGCTTGATTACGACTGGCGAATTCAAGTCCTCCAACAGCTTGAAAGCACTTTTCAAGGAATCCGGGGCTTGGGTTACCGGCATGCGGACATTGGCTTCTGCGGCATATTCGCGCATGGCGTGCTTGCTGTGGGCACGGGTGATCTCTTGATAGGACATGGAGACCATCTTTGTGTATTTCTGAATAATGTCTTTATAATGTGCCATTAAAAAACCGTCTTCTAAGCATGGAACGTAAAAGTCGTATTGCTCACGTTTCAGTTCGTCAAGGACGGTTTTGGCATAGCCGTAGGGTTCGTGCAGCAGGGAGGGAGCAATGATTCTTTTGCTGACTCCGTTGGAATACGATGCGAAACTGCGGGAATGTGAGTCTATGACCGTCACTTTGTAACCCAGGGCGTGTAAACGACGGACCATAAACAGACCAGTTGGCGTGTTGGCCAGTGTGACTAGTACTTTCAATATCCTTGCCTCCCATTGATGGACAATCTATAATTGATGTAGGTATAACACTTTGATAATACCATATATATCCCTAGATTGACAGTCGTTTGGAGAAATTGAAAATAAACGGAATGAAGGTGGAGAATTTGCATGTTCGGGCAGCTGTACCTGAAGACAATGCGAAGCTGATTGCCATTGAACAGCTGACGCCCCAGGGCGATCAGATCAAATTGGTGAGTGAACGGAAAGACTACTTTATCCGCGCCAAGAAATTTGAAGAACCGATCTTGCTGGTTGCCGAAGACGAAAACCAGCAGGACATCTTAGGCATAATGGGAGTTGGCCCGGTTACAGTGAGGCTTGGAGGGGAGGCAGTACGGGGCGGACTGATTTTCGACTGGCGTTCAAATCCCCTTGCCCAGACGGGCCTTCCCCGCCATATGCTTAGGCTGTGGCAGGCGGTGAAAAAAGAGATCGAACGTCAGGACCTGAAGTTCATCTTCGGATATGTTAAGGAAGACAATGAGAGGTCTATAGGCGTTCTGCAGAAGTTTGGGGCAAAGGCTGTGGAAACAAGGGAGTTTTTGACTATGCCCGTCCACGGGAGGTTCTGCAGAGATCGAACAGGAGTGGGCAAGGTCAATGTCATCAAGGCGGTTGATCCTGTGCAGGAATACAGGGAGCTGGAACAAAGCTTCGGCTCCCAGGATCTGTTTTTGGAATCGCCTCGGTCCGGCCACCTTAAGGAGCGCTACATGTTCAGCAAGTTTAGCTTCGGCGGCTCATCGGTGAAAGTCTGGGACACAAACGCCGATTACACCCAGCGGGTGCTGAATATGCCGACGCTGTACAAAGCTGCCCGTCCTGTATTGAGAGTTGGTTCTAAGTTTATGTCCGTTCCCCATATTCCAAACATCGGCGATGCAATCAGAATATGGCAGTTATACGATTTGATCATAGACCGTCCGGAAGACCTCATGTATATCCTGGAACGCGTGCGGCTGGCTGCCCGGGAAAATGATGTCCACTATCTGGTGGCCTGCCTGAACTCCCGGGACAGGGGGTATGATCAGATTGCCAAAAAGGCATGGGTAAGGCTGAAGTACCATCTCTTTTTTGTGCCTATGGGCGAGGTTCCTTTACCCCAGGAGCCTACCTACTTTGATGTGACCTATCTCTAGCCAAGTCTCCGAGGTGCGATCATGAAGCTGTTGAGGGAGTTTTGCCGCGGTGAAGGCCTGAACTTGGCGGGGAAAGTCATTAGCCGCCAGGCTGTCCGTGCCATCATTCTCAATGGGGAACAGATTTTGATGGTCTACTCTCCCGTGAACCATGACTACAAGTTTCCCGGAGGAGGAGTCAAGGACGGGGAGAGCCATGCAGATACTCTGTCCAGAGAAATCAGGGAAGAATGCGGGCTGATTCTCTCGGAGATTCAAGGAGAGTACGGTTTGGTTGTGGAATATGCCGAGGCCCGTGAGGCGGACTATGATATCTTTAAACAGCTGTCATATTATTATCTGTGCAGCATCAGCCCCGGTTTCTTAAGGCAGGAGCTGGACGGGTATGAAGAGGAACTTGGTTTTCGCCCCCAGTGGGTGGGTTTGGCAGAGGCCCTTTACAGGAACCGGTCCGTTTTGCAGGGGGAGTATGGTGACCCTCCCAGGTGGACAGAGAGAGACACCTATGTACTGGCCAGACTGGCAGAATCCTTTGCAGCGGATGGAGGAGGGGAAAAGTGAGGATTTTTCAGGTCGACTCGTTTGCAGGCCAGATGTTCAGAGGAAATCCTGCAGCAGTGTGCATGTTTGTGGAAAACATGCCTGATCAGTGGATGCAGAATATGGCAGCGGAAATGAACCTTTCGGAGACGGCGTTTTTGACCAAGGTGGACGATGGGTTTGAGCTGCGCTGGTTTACGCCCGCCACCGAGGTCGAACTGTGCGGACATGCTACTTTGGCTGCAGCTCATGTCCTCTGGGAGACCGGTGAGCTGGATGAAGCCGCAGCGGCAAAGTTTTATACCAAGAGCGGCGTGCTAAAGGCAGTCACGAACGGCGGCTGGATAGAGCTGGACTTCCCACTGGAAGAAGAGCAAGAAGCAGAGCCTCCCCAGGAACTGATCGATGGACTCAAGGTACCCTTTTTGTATGTAGGCATGAATAGGATGGATTACTTGGTTGAAGTGGAGTCGGAAGAAGTCCTAAGGCAGATCCGCCCTGAACGTGAAATTCTTTCGCGGTTGAGCAACAGAGGCGTTATTGTCACCTGCCCGTCGGAAGATGCAAGTTATGATTTCATCTCTCGTTTTTTTGCACCAGCTTTGGGCATTGACGAAGATCCGGTAACCGGTTCAGCCCACTGCTGTCTAGGCCCTTATTGGAAGCGAAAGCTCGGCAAAGATCAGTTCACAGCATACCAGGCCTCGGCCAGAGGCGGCATGCTGAAACTGCGGGTGGCCGACAGAGTGTATATCAGCGGCCGGGCCAAGACTGTTTTCAGCGGCGAAATTAATTTGTAGAATGAAGAACATGATAGATATGCTGTACATTTTCATGGACCCGAGCTCTTCGGGCAACTTCACTAGTCATGTCAGAAAGGCGGAGGAAATGAAACTTGGTTTGATAGTCAATCCCATTGCAGGGATGGGTGGACGTGTTGGATTGAAGGGAACTGACGGAGCTGAGGTGTTGCAGCAGGCGATCAGCCTGGGGGCAGTTCCTGAGGCAAACTCCAAAGCCAGGCGGGCGCTTAAAGAGCTGCTGCCGCTTCAGCCGAAACTCCAGATCTGCACCTATCCAGGGGCAATGGGAGAGGATGTAGCTAAAGAGCTTGGTTTTCAGACTGAAGTAGTTGGCGCCGTCGGGACCCAGACCGGCCCAGAAGACACCATGGCAGCAGCTGAGAAAATGCTGGCAGAGCAGGTTGATCTGCTTTGCTTTGCAGGCGGTGACGGGACGGCTCGCAATGTGGCCGCGGTGGTTAAGACCGCCCTGCCTGTGATCGGAATCCCAGCAGGAGTTAAGATTCATTCAGGCGTCTTCGCCAGCCACCCACAAGCTGCAGGAGTGCTGGCCCTGAAGTATCTCTCCGGTGAAGAGCTTGAGCTGGTGGATGGAGAAGTGATGGATATCGATGAAGAGGCCTTTCGGGCAGGAGTTGTCACCACCAGGCTCTATGGGGTGATGAGAGTTCCTTCTGCACCTGAATTTGTCCAGATGACAAAATCCGGGGGAAGTCAGGCACCGGAGCAAGAGGTCCTCCTTGGCATTGCCGAACGTATTGCAGAGGAAATGAAAGAGAACCCAGAGACCTTTTACATCATCGGTTCTGGCAGCACACTCAGTCCGATTATGGAGGTGCTGGGCCTGCCCAACAGTCTGCTTGGCATTGATGTGGTACGCAACCAGGAGTTGATTGCCCAGGATGCAAATGAGCGGAAAATCCTCGAACTGATTCAGGGGCAGCCTGCAAAAATCATCGTGACTGTAATTGGCAGCCAGGGGTACGTTTTCGGACGCGGCAACCAGCAGATCAGTGCTGAAGTGATTCGGCAGGTGGGCAGGGAGAACATTCTCATTGCGGCCACCCGCAGCAAAATCGAGACTCTACAAGGGCGCCCGCTGCTGGTTGACACTGGGGATCCGGAGGTTAATTCCTGGTTTAGCGGTTATGTCAGGGTGATAACCAGCTTCGCCTCGGAGATGGCTGTAAGAATCAAGGGATTCGCATAGCAGAACGAAGATGTGGGCAGCGACAGGCATTTCGCTGAAAAAATCAGGCGAAAAAGAAGGAACTGGGGTGGAATCCAGAGAAACATAACATAATTATCTGCATCATGACTGTCTGAACAGCGCGGAAGATCTAGGTGCCGTATATGTTCTTTGACACAGGCGAAAATGTTGTCAGCTCTCCGAGGAATCTATGGCGTTTTGTATTTATTTGGTGCTCCGGCGTCGTATGTTGCTGGGAGCGCCTTTTTTTATAATGTCCGCTCGGAAGGTAGGTGCTTGCGTGAACATACTGTTCGAACTTGTCAAGGAAAACGTTAAAGCAGTGGTGCCCATAGCGTTGATTGTGATCCTGCTTAACTACACTTTAGTACCGCTGGGATTGCCAATCGTCCTACGATTTCTCGCAGGCGCAGTCCTAATCATCATAGGGCTTTCATTCTTTCTGCTTGGTGTGGAAATCGGCATCACACCAATGGGCAGCCTGACAGGCTCTTCCTTGGTTAAGACGAACAAGCTCTTCCTTGTTCTTCTGGCAGGGTTGGTCCTTGGGTTTTCCATCTCAATTGCAGAGCCCGGCCTGATGGTGCTGGCACAGCAAGTGGATTTCGTCACCCTCGGTGCCATATCCTCACCCATGCTCCTGGTGGTTGTTTCCATCGGTTTAGCGATCTTGATAGCGCTGGGTTTTCTCAGAGTCTTTTTCAATGTTTCGCTGAAGGTGTTCTTGCTGGGATGTTACATATTCATTTTCTTTCTGGCCTTTTTTACCCAGCCTGAGTTTCTCGCCATAGCTTTCGATGCCTCCGGGGCAACCACAGGCATACTGGCTGTACCCTTTATCCTGGCTTTGGCAGTAGGCATAGCACGTCTGCGCAAGGACAGCAAGGCCTCTGAAGAAGACAGTTTCGGCTTGGTGGCCATTGCCTCAGCCGGAGCAATTATGGCGGTAATGGTGCTGAATGTGATCATTGGGACCAAAGAGTACTCCGTAGCCAGTCTAGAACCTCTCCAGGTTGAAAGTGTAAAGATCCTGCAGCCGTTCCTGGGTTACATTTCCGGGGCGCTCAATGAGAGTTTGATCAGTCTCCTGCCCCTGACTGTAGGACTGTTTTTGCTGCAGAAGACTTTGTTTAGGCTGGAACGGAAACCTTTTGAACGAATGGTCAAAGGCTTTGTGTACGCTTTTATTGGACTGGTGATATTTTTGGTAGGGGTAAATGGAGGGTTTATGGAGGTCAGCAGCGAACTGGGACTTCGCCTCGCGCTCATGGACAATAAGTTCTGGCTTGTGCTGACAGCTTTTTTCCTGGGCTTCTTCACCATCCTTGCAGAACCGGCGGTTTTCGTTCTGACTCACCAGATAGAAGATGTCACCAGCGGATATGTTAAGCGAAGGGCGGTAGGTGCAGCTTTG
>FZPS01000042.1_pt248 | contig 17371 bp, 18 predicted proteins | sample 1817821 | NCBI WGS metagenome assembly FZPS01 (sample SAMEA104158645, study PRJEB21678) | metagenome | place: Germany | collected 2015-04-21
GCCATAAGCAGCGTCAAGGTTATCCCAGTAGTCCTCTGTGGTCGGGAAGGTGTTCACGCAGTCGTAAACCTTGCCGTTTATGTCCTTGAACGCGCCGGTAAATTCGTCGGCCTCGTTCTTGACCCAGCTTCCGAATCCCCACATTCTCATTCCGTATGCCACGGCATAGGGCGAGTCGGCGGTGATTGCCGTACCCCATTTGCCGCCGTAGGCCGGAGAGGAGGCATATTCTCCGTAGTTGCTCAGCACATAATCGACAATATCCTGAGCAAAATCAACGCCGGCCTTGTCCATGGCCTCCCAGTATTTGTCGGCATCTTCCTTGGTGTAGTTTGTAAACTCGGTGGCGTCGCGCCCGGCCTCAAGGATGAGGACATATAGTGCGGTCATTCCGGCCCGGTACTCCTTCATTCCCTTAATCGGTAGGGTGTAGAAGGTTGAGGAGCCGATATATGTCGGGTCGCTAAGTACATACATTGAGAAGATAACGTCGTCCGCGGTGAGCCTTTCGCCGTCGCTGAACCTGACGTTTCTGCGAAGGTCAAACTCATAGATAACAGTGCCGTCGTCATTCTGTGTGATGGTGCAGTCAGCAAGGCCCTCGTACTTGTAATCTGTTCCGTTGTACGGAATGACCTCACCGCTCTTGCCCTTCAGCACAACATTGCCTTCTCTGTCGGCCAAAAGGAGTGATACCTGCGTCATGTCCGCAACGTCCTGGTCATATTCAGTCTTTGCAAAAAACGGGCTGAACTTTTCTGAAAAAATGTCATAACCCACGACAAGGGTGTCTCCGCCCGTGTACTTTTTCCCGCATGATGCCGTAATGGGAATAATCATGCAGAGGACAAGAACCGCGGCGAGAAACTTGATGAGCGTGCTTTTCATTCCTCCGTAAAAATAATAAAAATATTATTCAGTAGCCTTGATACAAAATAAGACTGCTAATATCCGGGACCCGGGGCTTGGACATAACCGGCGCAAAAAAACAACATTATAAAAAATTATTTAAAATAATAATTAGTAATGCTATATTTCAGTGATTTATATTTCCAAAAATACATTCAATAAAACAGTGTGGAAAGATAATTTTTATGGATTTTATTAAAATTAACATTTACGACTATCTCTATGAGTAAAATAAGTGAGTTGAGTATGTTATTGTTTATTAATTTTTCAAAAAAGATGTCGTATTGCTCTTTCATTGGACAATTTTATGTACATTTGCAACTTAATATTATAAAAAACAGATTCATTGAATATTATTGAGGCTCATAATATTAGTAAAAATTACGGAAATTTCACAGCTTTAGATAACGTATCTATCTCTGTAAAAAAAGGGCATATATTAGGCTTATTAGGACCTAACGGTGCAGGTAAAACCACTTTGATACGTATTATGAACCATATCATTGCTCCGGATAAGGGCGAAGTATTCTTTTCAGGCGAAAAACTAACACAAAAACATGTTTATCAAATAGGTTATTTGCCCGAAGAACGCGGTTTGTATAAGAAAATGAAAGTGGGCGAACAAGCTATTTATTTGGCTCGTTTAAAAGGAATTCATCGAAACGAGGCTATCAAAAGACTGCGTTTTTGGTTCGATAAATTTGCCATCACGCCATGGTGGAATCGCAAAGTAGAAGAGCTTTCAAAAGGTATGCAACAAAAAGTACAATTTATTGTAACAGTTATACATGAGCCTGCATTTTATATTTTCGACGAACCTTTTAGCGGTTTTGACCCGATTAATGTGAATCTTTTAAAAAATGAGATTTTAGATTTAAAAAAGCAAGGTGCAAGCATTATATTTTCCACCCACAATATGGCATCTGTCGAAGAGTTGTGCGATGATATAGTGCTGATAAATAAAGCCGAAAAAATATTGGAAGGCAATATAAAAACAATTAAAAATCAATTTAAAGAAAATCTTTTTCAAGTACAATTCCAATCAGCCAATCCCGTAGATTTGGCGGGTTTACTTACTGAAAATTTCGATATACAATCGATTGAAAACAATGAAGATGAATATACTGCACTTATAAAAATACAGGCAAACACTCAAAATGATTTATTAAATGCCTTGATACCGCATGTAAACATAAAAAGTTTTCAGGAAATTTTTCCTAGTATGAATGATATATTCATTTCGCAAGTTAATAAAATCAATCTAAAAAACAATTAATCAACACTGCTTGAGTTATGAATAAAATATTAATAATTATCAGACGCGAATATTTTGAAGCAGTTAAGAAAAAGTCGTTTATTATTATGACCATTTTAGGTCCGTTATTAATGGCGATACTTGTCTTAACTCCTGCCCTATTGGTAAAATACGCAAAAGATGATACGACTATTACTGTTTTAGACGAATCGCATTTATTTTCAAATCTCAACAGTCCCAACGATAAAAACATTCATTATGTTTATTCCAACAAATCGTTGAGTGAGTTAAAAAACGATTTACTAAGCAAAGAGATAAAAGCCTTGCTGTACATACCTTATAATAGTGTTACACCGGGCGGAATGCTCTACACTACTTCCTCATTAGGAAGAGGAGTTACATCGAATGTGTTGGCATCGATGAAGCGTAACCTCTCTAACGAAATTCTTCTCAATGAATTTAATATAAGTCAAGATTCTTTAAATATATACATTGAAAATCAGACTAATAAAATTATGTTAGGACAAACTTTCATTAATAAAAACGGCGAAGAATCGCATAAGGAATCTTACCATAAAGACGTTCAACTTGCCATCGGTTTTATTTCAGGAATTTTGATTTATATCTTTATCTTTATGTACTGCTCTATGGTTTTACGCAACGTATTTGAAGAAAAAACGAATCGCATTGTCGAAATCATTACTTCATCTGTCAAGCCGATTCAATTAATGATAGGGAAAATAGTAGGAGTCGCCTTTATCGGCTTAACGCAATTGCTGATATGGATTGTTTCTTTGGTCATTTTATTAGGAGTAGTACAAGTTAGTTTTCCTACTGTATTTTCAAACGACAACACCAATATTGCCGTTACGGAAAACCTTCCCGACGATTATTATCAATACAAACCGGCTAATAGTCAAATAGCTGAAATTCAAGATAGCAACATAATGGACAATGAGTTTGTAGCAGCACTCGCCAACATTAATTTCACTCAACTCATATTAATGTTTTTGTTTTTCTTTATCACAGGCTATTTCCTTTATGCTTCATTGTATGCCGCTATTGGCGGAGCTGTTGATAACAATGCCGACACACAACAATTTATGCTTCCTATAACCCTACCCCTACTGTTAGCCTTTATAGTGTCGCAATACATAGCTGAAAATCCCGGTGGTTCTATTGCTTTTTGGTTTTCTATCATTCCATTAACTTCGCCTATTGCCATGCTTATTCGCCTTCCGTTCGGCATAGAAGCCGTACAAAGCTGGGAAATAATTCTATCGTGTAGCTTAATGTTAATAGGCTGTATGGTTGCTGTTTGGATAGCTGCTAAAATTTATAGAACAGGAATTTTAATGTATGGAAAAAAAATCACCTACAAAGATTTATGGAAATGGATTAAATATAATCAATAAATATAAAAATTATTTTTAACATTATTTAAAATTTTATAATAAGATGACTGAAAAAGTTCAACAACTCATGAAAGATGTCCCTGCCATTCGCTGGACAGCTTTAGTATTATTAGCATTAGCTATGTTTTGTGCATATATCTTTATGGATATATTGTCGCCTATCAAAGACTTATTGGAATCAACACGCGGCTGGGATTCTACTGCTTTTGGAACCTATGCGGGCTCTGAAACCTTTTTAAACGTCTTTATTTTCTTCTTGATTTTTGCGGGCATTATTTTGGATAAAATGGGCGTAAGATTTACCGCTATTTTATCCGGATTAGTTATGTTGCTTGGTGCTGTTATTAATTGGTATGCAGTAACTGAGATGTTTAAAGGTTCAGGTTTAGAACTTTGGTTTACAAATAATTTAAATTATATTCCCGGCTTCGATGAATTGGGTGTTTCTCCATTTTATCGAGGTATGCCTGCTTCCGCAAAATTATCATCCGTAGGCTTTATGATATTTGGTTGCGGTGTCGAAATGGCGGGTATTACCGTTTCTCGCGGTATTGTAAAATGGTTTAGAGGAAAAGAAATGGCATTGGCTATGGGTTCTGAAATGGCATTGGCTCGCTTGGGCGTTGCAACTTGTATGATTTTCTCGCCCGTAATTGCAAATGCTTTTGGAAGACCCGATGTATCTCGTTCTGTGGCTTTTGGTGTTATCTTATTAATAATTGCTTTAATTGCTTTTATTGTTTATGCTTTTATGGATAAAAAATTAGATGCTCAAACAGGTGAAGCGGAAGAAAAAGACGATCCGTTCCAAATACGTGATATAGGTAAAATTTTCTCCAGTCTTGGCTTCTGGTTGGTAGCCTTATTGTGTGTACTTTATTATTCAGCTATTTTCCCGTTCCAAAAATATGCCGTAAATATGTTGCAATGTAATTTGGATTTTGTAAAACCGGAAGATGGGTCTTTCTGGGCTTCTAATCTTGTTACAGTTGTACAATATATAGTAATGTTGGTAGTAGCAGCTACTGCTTTCACTAGCAACTTTATGAAAAAGAAGAAAGTACAGTTTTCATTGTTAGCAATATCTGTAATTTCATTGTTAGTATTCTGTTATATGGCTTATCAACGCCAATCGGCAGAGTCTATTTTTGCAGTATTCCCATTATTGGCTGTGGGCATTACTCCGATTTTAGGAAAATATGTTGATAACAAAGGTAAAGCGGCTTCAATGTTAATGTTGGGTTCAACTTTGCTTATTGTTTGCCATTTGACTTTTGCTTTTATTTTACCTGAATTTAAGGGTAATAATATTGGCGGTGTAATCGTTGCTTTCGCAACAATTTTAGTTCTCGGTTCATCATTCTCTTTGGTGCCGGCTTCTTTATGGCCAAGTGTTCCAAAACTTGTTGACAGCAAGATTATTGGTTCGGCTTATGCTTTAATTTTCTGGATTCAAAATATAGGTTTGTGGTTGTTCCCATTATTAATAGGAAAAATATTGGATTGGTCTAATCCGGAAATTGCAAAAGCTGTTGCTGACGGAACTATGACATCGGCAGAAGCTTCAATCTCTTATGATTATACAAATCCTCTTATTATGTTGGCAATGCTTGGTGTTGCTGCTCTTATTTTAGGACTTGTGCTCAAATCGGTTGATAAGAAAAAAGGCTATGGCTTAGAATTACCTAATATCAAACACTAAACATTTTTATAACAATAAAATAAAAAGACGTCATCCTTAGGAAGGCGTCTTTGTTTTTATAAAAAAAAGATACTTACATATACAAAAAACATATACATTTGCATTTTAAACTAAAAAAGTATGCGTACAGAAAAATTTGCAGTAATAGGTATTGGACAATTCGGTAAATCAATTGCTTTGAATTTAACACAAAAGGGTGCTGAAGTCATGGCAATTGATATGAATTACGATAGAATAGAAAATATATCCGACGAAGTTGCTTATGCGGTTACCTTAAATGCTACGGATAGAAAAGCACTCTTATCGCAAGATATAACTCGCTTTGATGCTGTCATTGTATCTATTAATCCATTAGAACAACGTTTGTTGTGTGTTGCTTTACTCCTTGATTTAGGGGTAAAACATATTGTATGTCGTGCAGGAGGTAGAAATGAACATTTTATACTAAAAAAAATGGGCATTACCGATATTATTTCTCCCGAACAAGAAGTGGGTCTATTAGTAGCCAAACGTTTGATGAATCCGAGTTTAGTGTCTTATCTTGACCTTGCCGACGATTATAGCATTATGGAAGTAATAGCACCTAAACAAATTTGCGGATTAGCTTATGGAAAAGTCAATTTTAGAGATAAATACAAATTAAGTCTTATCACCATAAAAAGAGATTACAGTAAAAATTCTACCAATCAAGATACTACTAATCAACATGTATTAGGGGTCCCCGATACTAAAACCATCATATTGTCAAAAGATACTTTAGTGTTATTTGGAAAAAATAAAGATATTGAAAAGTTTATAATAATCAATAATTAACTGTGAGAATATTTCGTCGTTTTCGAGAAAATATCAAACTATTTATATGGGATTATATTGATATAGTCCAAAACACCTTACGTTATATAAGCATTTCCGTATCTCTATTTACTTTAGCTACAATAGCTTACTATTACGGTTATCAACAAACGGAAGAATCGGCATTGATTTGCAAAATCATCATTCAATCAAGCTTGATTTTTTATGTTATTAAATACATCCTCAGCTCAATATTTTCCATTCATTCTTTTAGATACATCAAAAAAAATGCATTTCAAGGCATCATGGTTTTATTGATAGTAGTATGGTTTATATTGAGTTATATTTTTAAAATCTACAATCACATTGATATTTTCAGTCGAATAGAAGTTGCTAATATTGAAAACATTACTATTGTTTTAATACAATTATACTTTTTCATAATGGTATTATTCGACTTGTCGAGTATCGGAACTCTTTTTTCCAAATTCAAATTAGGTCCCGGCGGTTGGATGATAGCTTCATTTTTCTTCTTAATATCGTTGGGAACCTTATTGTTACTACTTCCCGAAATGACTGTCGGCGAAATTCGGTTTATTGATGCATTGTTTACTTCTACCAGCGCATGTTGTATTACCGGACTGACCGTAGTAGAAACAAGCAATGCATTTACATTTAAAGGTCAATTTGTTATTATGCTCTTAATGCAAATGGGCGGTATTAATATATTAAGTTTTGCCACCTATTTATCTTCCTCATTCAGAGGTAAAACTCTCCGTCATCAATTTGTGATGAAAGAAATGTTGAAAACGAGCCTGCATGGAACAAAACCACTTATAAAAGAAATTTTTATCTATACTTTTATTATTGAGATAATAGGTGCTATCGTTCTATTTTTTTATTACAACTATTATCATTTTTATAACGAATCACTTCTTAATAATGTGTTTTTTTCTTTTTTTCATTCCATATCGGCTTTCAACAATGCGGGATTTTCCATAGTGGAAGGCGGAATGACTTCTCCCGTTTTTCACAACCAGTTTTCGCAATATGTAATTGCCGGCTTAATCTTCTTAGGCAGCATTGGTTTTCTTGCTATCAACGACATTACACACAATATATTTAGAAGAAAAACAAAACAAAGTCTTTGGTCACGACTACAAATTATGACAAAACTATCGGTAGCCATATCTGTAATTTTAATACTAATAGGTGCGGTTTCCTTTTTTATTTTCGAATACAACAACGTATCTGCCGGCAGTAGCATAAGCGATAGAATTTGCACCGCCATATTTTCGGCTGTTTCTTCTCGTACGGCAGGTTATGCAACTGTTGATCACGGCTTATTAACCACTCCTACGGTCTTGATAATAATGCTTTTAATGTTTATAGGTGCCGCTCCTACTTCAACAGGCGGTGGTGTTAAAACATCTACTTTTTATATTATCTTAAAATCGGCACTTGCTACTATTAAAGGAAAAAAAGAAGTTACTATTTATAACCGTTCCATTCCTTTTAATTTGGTAGACAGGTCTTATGCCGTTGTCTTATTTACCTTATCACTTATTTTTATAGGAACTCTCATATTGTCTATTTCCGATCCCGTATTTTCATTAAAAGAGGTTATGTATGAAGTAGTTTCAGCAATCGGCACTGTTGGTCTCAGTTTAGGTATCACTTCACAGCTTTCTATTATCGGAAAGACAGTAATTATTATATTGATGTTTGTCGGAAGAGTTACCGTGTTGACATTGGCACTTTCCATCGTAAGAAGAAGCATATACACTAATTATTCACTGGCTAAAGCCGATATTAATATTTAAAAATGCGTTCTGGTTGTTTATTAGCAATAATATTTAGTATCAGTGGTTTCATCCTTGCCAGAGAGGCAGGCTGTGCTTCTGGCTTTATTTTTGGTTTTTTATTGGGCGGTTTCTTAGAGTCTGTCGTTTATAACAACAAAGAGATTCCCGATACTGTTATTTACAGCATTACTGCCCTATCGGCTGTTGTTATGAAATCAGATGATTATGTCCTAAGATCAGAACTTTATTTGTTTAAAAATTTTATGCTGAATAATTTCGGTGCTAGCGCAGCCTCTAAATCAATAGATATACTCAAAGACATTAGAAATAAAGACATTTCTGCCGAATATTATTGCAACAAATTAAACAATATCCTCAATTATACGGAAAAGTTAGAAGTAATGCGTTTTCTTTTTCAATTAGCTTATATTGACGGCTATCTCAAGCAAAATGAGCTATCTGTTTTAAATTCTATTTCATTTTACTTACAAATAAGAACAGAAGATTTTAATTATATCGAATACACTTATTTCTACTATTATCAACAAAAATCGTATTCTCAAAGCGATTCTCGTCAAAGCTATACCACCACCTCAAAAAGAGAAAGCGATTATGCTCTGTTAGGGGTAAAAGAAAGCGATAGCGATGAGGAAATAAAAAAAGCATACAGAAGGCTTGCAGTTGAAAATCACCCCGATAAAATCGAACATCTTGGCGAAACAGCTCGAAAGAAAGCAGAAGAAAATTTCTCAAAAATCAATGCAGCCTACCAACGAATTAAAAAAGAAAGAGGTATCTAATTGTTTTCTTTCATTTTATTGATTTCATCCAATAATATATCATAGACTTTATCATAAACTGTAATATCTTTTCCATACGGATCGTCAACTAACAGACGGATAATTTTGGATTTCGATAATTGTAAATTGTGTAAAAAGTCGCTTACCTCTTTGTCTAAGGCATAAATGACATCAAATTCATTTAAGTCTAAGTCTTTTATATGAGTTGTCGGTTTATCGGCTACGTTGATATTGAGTCTGTTTTTTAAAATTTCAATCGTATGCGGATTAACAGATGATGAGCTTATGCGTATTCCGCAACTACTTACATTGGCATTAATCAAGTGTCGGTAAATAGTCTCTGCCATTGGACTTCTACAAGTGTTTCCTATACAAACAAATAAGACTTTTTTACTCATGTGTTTTGTAGAGAAATGTTTTAATCTCTTTTAATAGTAATCGTTCCTTTACGTATAAATTCTTTGTCCTTATAAATGAATTTATAAATATATAAGTAAAGTCCATCGGCTAAATATTCGCCGTTAAAATCGTTTTGGTAGTTTTCTCTTTCATACAATACTTTTCCCGTAACACTATAAATATATAAATGTCCATTGGTAACTCCTTCAACAGCTTCGATAACAAAATAATCGTTGACATTATCACCGTTAGGCGTGAAAATGTTCGGAATATTAAAACGAGGTTGCATAATTTCTTCTTCCGCTTCTTTTACTTCCTTATCTATTGTTTCTCCTTTTGCAATGCTCTCTTCTTTCGCAATAGCAGTAGGTATCGGTGCTTTTTCACTTACTTCTTTCTTAGCAGGCAAAACTTCTTTAGCCGGCAAGACTGCTTGTTGTTTTACAGGTTGAATATCAACTGTTTTATTTATATTTTCAGTCGTATTAGGGGTGGTTTTTTCTATTTTCGTTTCTGCAATTATCGGGGCAGCAACGGAATTTTTATCTTTTTCCGATACGATTTTTGTTTCGTTCCTATCTTCTACAGTAGTAGTTTTCAGCTCATTGTCAACAACAAAAACAGTATCTTCTTTTTCAGTAGTAATTTCTTGTATATCTTCTACCTGAATTTGATTTTGTGTGTCATTATTTTCTTCATTTGTAGTAGCAACAAAATACACTGTCGTGCCGATAGCACCCACCACAGCAACGCCCATACTTACTTTTCCAATAGTAGATTGTAAGATTTTACCTACAGTCGAAACGGCATTTCCTCCGGTAGAAGGTGCTTGATTATAAACAGCATCTAAGCGATTCGACAGTTTAGACCAGCATTCCGGCGATGGCGATTCGCTGTGCTGTTGAAAAATATTTTGTATGTCTTTTTCAAACTCCGTATCCATTGCTTTTAAGATTTATAATCTTTTAATTTTTGTTGTAACCATTTTTTTGCTTTTGCATATTGTGATTTAGAAGTGCTTTCCGATATGTTTAACATCTTAGCAATTTCGATATGTTTGTAACCTTCAATAGCATACAGATTGAACACCTGTTGGTATCCGTCGGGCATTGCTTGTATCTGTTTTAAAATATATTTTGCATCCATATCTTGAACTACTGTGTTAATTATGCTACCTTCTGTTTCTACTTCTTCTATATCTACATTTACCTGATATTTTTTATTTGCTCTAAAATAATCTATTGCTTTATGTATCAATATTTTTTTCATCCAACCTTCAAAAGAACCTTCTTGTTTGTAATTCGGAAGCGACTCAAATATTTCCATAAATCCCGTTATCAAAATGTCTTCAGCTTCTTCTCTTGTGTGTGTATAACGTAAGCATAAGGAAAAAAACAAGGCATTGTATTTATCATACAATTCCTTTTGAGCCTTTCTACTTCCTTTTATACATTCTTCAATAAGTTTTGCTTCTTCCGAAAACATCTTCGTTTTTACTATAAGTCGTTAAAAATATTGAAATAGTTGCCTAAACTTGGAAAAATAAATTCTCTTTTTTTATTATAATCGCTTATTTACTCCCCTATTATTTTTATTAAAGCGCGTTTTTTGCGTTTTCCATCAAATTCAAAATAGAATATTTGCTCCCAAGGACCAAAATCCAATTGTCCGTTGGTGATGGCTACGACCACTTCTCTCCCCATAATAGTACGTTTGAGATGGGCATCGGCATTGTCTTCAAAACCATTATGTCTATACTGACTATAAGGCTTTTCGGGGGCTAATTTTTCCAACCAAACTTCATAATCGTGATGCAGACCACTTTCGTCGTCGTTGATAAAAACACTTGCCGTAATGTGCATAGCATTCACTAACACCAAACCTTCTTTTACTCCCGACTCAACAATAGCTTGTTGTACCATGGAAGTAATATTTACCAAGCCTCTTCGCGTAGGAAGATTAAAATACAATTCTTTACGATATGATTTCATTTTTTTATCTTATTAATTTTGAAAAACGGATTTCTCTTTTAGCCGTAAAAATTTCTTGCCATGTATCGGCATAAATATCAATGGCGTAACATTCACTTGTTCGCATATATCCATTATAATCAGAAACAAAAAAACGAACAATATTGGTTACCTCCGGATTATGTCCCACAAATAAAACGCTTTTATCTTTATCGCTGAGAGCTACTAATATATTAAAATATTCATCTACACTTGTCAGGTATAAAGATGAGGTAAAATGAATGTCTTTTTTCTTTTTACGTAGATAAGGCACTAATATTTCGGCAGTTTGCACAGCCCTTAATGCAGAACTTGAATAAATTTTATCTACTTTTGTTGACATTAGCTTTAAATATTGACCAAGTTGATGAGTGCGAGCAATGCCTACAGGAAGCAATGTTCTATCGCTATCACATTCAGCATTACTAATGGTCTTCGCATGTCGAATAAGATAAATCGTTTTCATACACAAATGATTTTAATTAATATTAGGAAAAAAATACATGACACTTAAATAAGCAAAATATAAATTGAATGCCGTAATAAGCACGGCTACTAATTGTTTAGGCAAATAAATAACATCGGAAATATTAGTTGCATCTGTTTGCGTTTTAGGCGAAACAAAAGATATGTACAGCAAAATAAAGCAAGAAAAAATAGACTCGACAAAAATAATACAAGCATATATTTGAGCCAAAATATGAATAAACGTTAACTGCTGATAATAAAGCAATAATGCATTAGCTATTACAAAAGACAATGCCCAAAACACACCGAATAAATTACGTATATACAATAAAAGAAAAATAAAAAACAATGCCGTAATTCCTATGACGTAATAATAATGATAATCTTCGGATATCAACCAAAAGCTAAAAAAAGCCATTAATGCTGTTGACGGATACCCTACGATTGCTATCAAGAGCTTTTTGAATTTATTCGATACGGTAACATTGGCTTCTCCCGAAGCATCGCTAAAAAGATTGACTTTCACTATACGTTCGCCTAATAATAAACCCATTAGCACATGTCCGCCTTCGTGAATCATAGTACTTATCAAACGCACGTATTTACCTATAAAAGGGATATACACTAATGCGATGCACGCTAATAATATGATATAGAAACGTATAGTGTCATCGTATAAATATACCATCATTGTTTTATAGACTCAGTAAAATCAAAAATAGACCTCTATTACTATCCCATGATAGCAAGTATTTGATTAAAAGTATTTTATTCAGGATTAATAGCAATCAATTCTACTTCAAAAATCAACATAGAACCTGCACTCTTTGGCACTTGTCCTACCGGACGGTCGCCATACGCCAATTCGGACGGAATCCAAAATTTGTATTTACTCCCTACATTCATCAATTGCAGTCCTTCTGTCCAGCCCTTAATCACTTGATTTAAAGGAAATGTGATAGGCTCCCCTCTTTGTATGGAAGAATCGAATACGGTGCCGTCGTACAAAGTACCTACATAATGTACTTTTACTTTATCGGTTGCCGTCGGTTTAGGACCTTTTCCTTGTACCAACACTTTGTATTGCAGTCCACTTGCAGTCTGTACGACCTCTTTATCTTCTTTTAAGTTTTTTTCCATCAAATCTTTTGTAATAAATTTATTAAAACTTGCTTCTCTGGCAATGTTTTCTTCTTGCCGTTGTTGTGCCATGGTTTGAAAACGTTTAATCAATTCACTCAACTCAGGCTCTTTCACTTTAGCTTGCGAGCGATTACCTTTAAAACCTACCTCAAAGCCCGCTAAATAAGCCTCTAAGGTAACAAAATCAATTTGATTGAGGAAAAAAGACTCCCCTACTTGAAAACCCAAGGCATAACCTATTGAGTCTTTTGTTGTTTTTAACTCTTGTGCATGTGTAAATGTGATTGTTGTTGCAAACAATAAACTAAAACTTAATATTTTAATGATTCTCATTGTTATTTATTATTATAATTAATACAGTGTAAATTTAGAATGCAAAAATACATTTTTTATCGTATCAAAAAATGTTTTAAGAAAAATAGTTGATTTTTTTAAGCCGTTATTAAAGTCTTCCTTTTAAAAAATCTTGTCGCATTTCCTCAGGGAACTTCTCTATAGCATAACGTAGCATGGTTCTTGGCATAGAATGATAACGCTTGTTTTCAACTAAATAACGGTATTCTACTTCAAAATCCATTTTTCCGACTTCTCTTAACATCCAGCCTACAGCCTTGTGAATCAAATCGTGAGAATGGTGTTGCAGCAAAGATGCAATCTTAAGCGTAGCTTGAAATTCTTTCTTTTTAATAAAATAATAAGTAGCGACAATAGCAATGCGTTGTAACCATAAATGCTGATACTTAGCAAAATCAATTAAATCATTACGATTTTTTTTCCATAAATAAGCACCCACTATCTTTGGTGCCGTTAAATCGACCAAATCCCAATTATTAATGTAATCAACTAATTGAATATAGGTTGTGTAAATCTCACGCCGTAAACTTTCGTCTTTGGATTTCTCAAATAAGGCAACTAAAAACAAAAGTCCTATCATACGACACTCGTGGTATTCGTCAACAATCAGTATTTTTATTTCATTCAAAGGTAGATTTTGCATTTTTTTAACAAGGGCTCTTAATTGAGGGACAGTGATTCCCAAAAATCGGTCGCCTTCGCCGTACTCTCCTTTTCCTGTTTTGAAAAAACCTTGCAAAATTGCTTTTTTTTCAGGATTAGCCAAAACAAACAACTCATTTTTAATGTCTTTTGCTTTCATTATACCTAATTGTCTTAAAAAATATAATACAATGCAAAGATACATTGTTTTTTTTATAAAAAAATGAATTTTATGGTTAAAAATACTGTTTTTTATCGAATGCTAATAAAAAATAATATACATTTGCAAAATAAATCATAAACTATAATCAACGCATGAAAAAATTAGTTGTATTTTTTGCATTTATAATAACAATAGCAAGTTTTGTTGCTTGCTGTATTTTATTGAATGCAAAACGATTATCTCAATGTAGTTTTGTTTTAAGCGATGTAAAAAACTTTAGTTTAGCTTCGATAAAGTTAGATAATATCAGCAATATCAAACAAATCAGCAGTGCCGATATGCTTAAAATATTGGCTGCCTTAGCAAGTAAAAACATTAATTTTTCTTTTGATGCTATTATAAAGGCAAGCAATCCCCATCAAAAATCCGTTTCTTTGGATAGATTGGATTATATTATTTTACTCGAAGAGAATCAATTGGCTACGGGCAGTCTGAATGAAAAGTTTATTATTCCTGCTAAAAGCAGCGATTTTGTTTCCGTTAAAGTGAATATAAACGTTTTAGAAACAATAAAAAAGACAACTATAGAGGATATTTTCACATTGTATCAGAATATTATAGGGAAAAATGCTCAAAACACTTCTTTGCTATCAGTAAAGTTGAAACCTACTATCAATCAATATACGTTTCCTTCTTATATCACGATTAAAAAAGAAATTTAGCTTTCAGTGTAGTTTTCAAAATTTTTATCCGTATATTCTTCAGCTTTCAGCACAAAAGCTCTAATTCCTTGTTTAGGTGCTGTTAAATCTAATTGATGAATATCTTTTAGTAAAGGCATCACTTTATCATCCGGCATAAAAGAAAGAATAGCATCGTTAATTGTAGGCCAAGCATGGGTCCCATAATGTGGTTCTCCAGTATCTGTTCCTTTTCCATACACTTCTCGCCAAGAGGTAAATCCTCTTATATCATGTTTTTTCAACACTTCCAATACTTCATCATAAAAAGCTTGATAAAATGAAATGAATACAGCTTTCATAAGATATGTAATTAATTGTTAATCCGATTAAAATTTATTTTTTTCAATTGCTGTTTTTGTTTTCTTTTAATTCCAAAATCAGCAAACATACTATACAAAACAGGTATTAAAATTAGAGTTATTAAAGTAGAAACAGACAACCCCCACGCTACCGTCATTCCCATTGAGTTCCACATTTCGGCACCTTCCCCCCTACCTAAAGCTAAAGGTACCATTCCTAACACGGTGGTTAATGTAGTCATCAGAATAGGACGTAAACGAGAACGCCCAGCTGTTACAACTGCATTTCTCACTGTCATTTCTCTTTCTCTACACAAGATTGTATAATCGATTAGAACGATTCCATTTTTAACCACAATACCTATTAACATCATAGCGCCTAATAAAGCCATAATACCCAAAGGTGTGTTGGTTATCGCTAAACCGAGAAAAACTCCAGTGAATGCAAAAGGAATGGAAAACATAATAACAAAAGGATATACAAAGGACTCAAACTGAGATGCCATAACAATATAAACTAATACTACTATCAATAACATAAGCGAAATCAAGTCTGCAAAAGACTCTTGTTGTTCTTCCCAAACTCCTCCTATTTTATAATCTAAATTGCCTGAATAGTCGATTTGCTTTAATTCTTTTTCGGCGGCAGCTACCAAATCACTCAACACACCGTCTTTTCCTACGACACAGGAAACGGTAAGCATACGTTCTCTGTCTTTACGCTCAATAGCCGGTGGTGCCATACGGTCTACCACTTTTCCTATATCTCTTACTCTCATTGAATTGCCAAGATTATTATAAATTAAAATATTTTCAATATCCTCTATGCTTTGTCTGTATTCAGGGGCATAACGCACCCTTATATCGTATTCTTCTCCATCTTCGCGATAATAAGAAGCAATGGCACCATTGAAACGATTACGAACAAATAAGGATACAGTTGATAAATTCAAAGCATTCTCAGCCAGTTTGTTTCTATCAAAATCTACTTGAATTTCAGGAGCATATTCATCCCTACTTATATTAACTTGCGAACAGCCTTTTACTTTTCGCATACGCTCGGCAATATCAGCTGCAAACTTATCGGTCTCTTCAAAACTATGACCATAAATTTCGATATCAACCGTACTTTGTCCGCCCATTCCACCGCCTCTTCCTGTTGCTACGGTATAGGTCCTAATTTCGGGATAACGATTCAGTAAAGCTCTTAAATCATCTGAAATTTCTGCTATCCCTTTTTTTCTTTCCGTTTTTCTTAACAATTTGATATTAAAAGCTATAATATGATTACCGTTATCAGATAACATACCAAATGTATTGGTTTCATCGGGCTGTCCAACCGAAAAGTTGAGCATTCTGATTTCTGGAAACTCTTTTTTTATTTCTTGGCTTATCTCTACTGCTAAATTTCTACTTGTTTCCAAAGATGTTCCAATAGGAAGTTTCACTCTAACCGACAGGCTAGCATTGTCTTGTGTTGGAAAAAATTCGGTAGGTATATATAAAACTAACAAAGTGCTCGAAGCAAAAATCAAAAAACTAAGTATAACTACAGCTTTTCTATGATTTAGTGCTTTGTTAAGTAATTTAGCATAAGCATTATCCATGTTATCTAAAAATTTTTCTATCGGCACATATAATCTATCAAAGAGTTTACCTCTATTAGGATTGTTTTTTAAAAGCAATGAAGATAACATGGGAGTAAGCGATAAAGCAGCTATCATAGAAACCAACATGACAATGCTGACTATCCATCCCAATTGTTGAAACAATACTCCCGACATTCCTTCAATCATAGTTAAAGGTAAAAATACTGCAAACAACACTAAAGTAGTAGCAATAATCGATAAAGAAACTTCACTAGTAGCAAACACTGCTGCTGGTTTAGGCTTACTGCCTCTTTCAATGTGAGTTGATATGTTTTCTAACACCACTATAGCATCATCAACGACCATGCCTATAGCCAAACTTATAGAAGATAAAGATATAATATTCAGCGTATTTCCAGAAATAAGCAAATAAATAAACGAAGCTACTAAAGAAATAGGAATGACAATGATAATAATAAAAGTAGCTCGCCAACGACCCAAAAAGAACAATACAACCAATACAACTAATAGTAGAATAATATAGATAGATTCTTTTAAACTATCAATCGTATTTAAAATACTAACAGTAGTATCGTTGATGGTATCTATTTTAATATCAGAAGGTAGTGTTTTTTCAATCTTGGGCAGTTCTTTATAAACTTCTTTAGCAATACTGACAGAGTTAGCTCCTGTTTGTTTTTGAATAATAATCATTGCACCTCTCACCCCATCGTTATACACCTCTTGCATGCGTTCTTGAATTGTATCTTTTACAGTAGCTATATCACGTAAATATACACTTTGATTATTAAAGCTCCCTACTATAATATTATTCATCTGTTCGGCGTCTGTAAACTCACCCTCTACTCGCATGGAATAAGTTT
>FZPS01000073.1_pt264:0-7500 | contig 17362 bp, 16 predicted proteins | sample 1817821 | NCBI WGS metagenome assembly FZPS01 (sample SAMEA104158645, study PRJEB21678) | metagenome | place: Germany | collected 2015-04-21
GGTGAGTTGCTTGGATTACTACAACGAACGCCACGCTTTGAAGTTCTGTTGAACCGCCGTATGCCGAACGGCACGTACGGTGGTGTGAGAGGGCAGTTAATTCTGCCCTACTCGATATTTTAGGCAATCATCGGACTTTTTCGGAGCCCGATTTTTGTTTTTAGAGTGAAAAATGCCGATGTGCACTCTGCGGATGAGGTTGACGAAATACTGAATAAGGAGTTCGGTATCTGATTAAGAAGTATTCTGTAAACTATTTCGATGTAACCAACTCTGCTTATTATTGAGTATTTAAAAGCTTTGGTACAGAATTAATATTAAAAAGTCTGTAAAGTTAAAAACACTGTAGTCTTATATGCATTCATGAAAATCAAGGATTCAATCCCTGAAAAACAGGGATGCAATCCTTGAAAATCATAAATTCCTGTTAAAGACAGGAACTTTATCCAAACATAAGTGAGGTATTTTTTGCGTAAATTTGTGCGGCAAATTGCTAAAACCCTCTTGATATATTTGAGCATTAATGGTACTATACTCCAAGAACTTTAAGTGCGGTGCAGAGATACCCACAAGGTGTTTATAACGAACAGGTTTGTCTATCCTTGTATGCATTGCGCAACAGGGATTTTTTTTAGATAAGGAGGGGGACGTGGAGTTTAAAGCCACTTTGATGGATGAAGATGCGGTAAGAAGAGCACTTATTCGCATTTCGCATGAGATACTGGAAGATAACAAAGGTCCGGAAGGTATCTGTCTTGTAGGCATTAAAACAAGGGGAATCCCTCTGTCGGAAAGAATTGCAAAGAATATTGAGAATATTTCCTCGGTTAAAGTTCCGACAGGTATATTGGATATTACCCTTTATCGTGATGATTTATCCAAATATTCCGAAGATCCTATACTCAATGCGACAGATATACAATTTGAAATAAAAGGGAAAAACGTCATCCTCGTCGATGACGTTATTTTTACCGGTCGTACAGCACGTGCCGCAATGGATGCTGTTTTTGCTATAGGCAGAGCGGCTAAAATTAAATTGGCTGTGCTTATTGACAGGGGGCACAGAGAGTTGCCTATAAGGCCGGATTTTGTGGGAAAGAATGTTCCTACGGCCAAGGACGAGATGATAGCAGTAAAATTGTCGGAAACCGACGGGATAACAGGTGTATGCCTTTATCATATACAGATGTAGCGGAAATAAATCAGGAGGAGAAAAAAACTATGGGAAAAACAAAAAAAGAAGGCTTCACATTAAAGACGGCTATACTGAGTTTTCAGCATATGTTCGCAATGTTCGGAGCGACAATACTCGTACCTATCTTGACGGGAATGAGCATATCGGTAGCACTGCTTTCGGCGGGATTGGCAACAATAGCATTCTACTTTATAGCTCAGAAGAAAGTTCCGGTATTCTTAGGAAGCAGCTTTGCATTCCTTCCGGCTCTAATATCCGGAATGCAGGGTGCCGGTGAGATAGGATCGGATACATGGAACAGAGCAATGGGAAAAGTAAGCGTTGCCGTAATGCTGGCAGGTCTGGTTTATGTCATAATTGCTCTTTTATTGAAGAGAATAGGCGTTGACAGGATAAGGAAATTATTCCCGCCGATAGTGGTAGGTCCCGTTATAGTGGTTATAGGTATGATTCTTGCACCCAAGATGTTCTATAACAACATTATAGGGCAGGCTATTTGGACCGGGATTCCCGCCTGGAAACACTGGACGGCAGCAGGAGTCACCGCTTTGACAATTCTTCTTGTAAGTGCGGTTGCAAAACCCAAGAGCTTTTTGAAGGTAATACCTATACTCATGGGCTTTGTTGTCGGATATATCTATTCGCTCATAATCGGTCTTGTGGATTATTCCAATGTCGACTGGAGCCAGATTATCATATTCCAGGATATGGGTAAAACATTCGGCTTCTACAAGTACCTGACTTTTGACTGGGGGGTAATACTTTCTCTCGTACCTATTGCAATAGTAACATTCATGGAGCATCTGGGAGATATAGCGGCCAGCAGTACGGTATGCGGCAAAGACTTCATGAAAGATCCGGGAGTGCACAGAACATTGATGGGGGACGGAGTAGGAACAATGATAGCCGGAGCCATCGGAGGACCTCCGAACACTACATACGGTGAAAATACAGCGGTACTTGCAATTACAAAGAATTATGATCCCAAGAATCTATTCTATGCAGGCATAATGGCTGTAATATTCGGCTCTATAACTATATTCGGAACGGCGGTAGGTACTATTCCTTCCGCGGTAATAGGAGGTGCATCCATAGTATTATTCGGAATGATTTCCGCAGCAGGCTTGAGAGCTTTGGTAGACGGCAAAGTGGATTTTTCCGATACCAAGAACATTCTGGTAGTATCGGTAATACTTTCAATAGGTCTCGGACTTGGAGCAATGAGTCTTGCAGGTGATATAACAGGTGATAGCGTATACAAGATAATGATAGGAACAGTGGAAATTTCTCCTCTGGCAATAGCAACTGTAGCAGGTATTATACTTAACCTTATAATTCCTTCCGACAACAGGGAAGAGAAGAAATAAGTGTAAATTACGGCTGCCCTCTGAAGAAGGGGGCAGCCTGCTTAAAAGGAGGACATGATGCTTTTAAAGAATGCTTATATATTTAAAGACGGAAGTTTTCATTCCTCCGATTTATTCATTATTGACGATAAGCGGTGGATAGCAGGTAAAAATCTTTCCGCTGTTAAAACGGATAAGGTTATTGATTTACAAGGAAAATATATTATTCCGGGGTTGGTGGATGTGCATGTACATCTGAGACAGCCGGGATTTGAGTATAAAGAAACAATACTGACAGGATCAAAAAGCGGGGCAGCGGGAGGATTTACGTCGATATGTGCTATGCCCAATGTGGTGCCGACACCGGACAGTGTTGATAATGTCCGAAGAATTCGGAAGATTATAGATAGCGATGCATGTATCAATGTATATCAGTACGGTTGTATAACTAAAAAAAGAGAAGGTATGGAATTGGCGGATATCGGTAAGTTGTCCGGGTATGTGATAGGTTTTTCCGATGACGGAAACCCCGTTTCATGCGATTCGATTATGGCGGCAATGCTGGAACAGGCATCATTGCATGACTGCCTGATAGCTACCCATTGCGAGGACTTGTCTTATGAAGATCCTGCAAAGAGAGAGTATATGCATATAGAGAGGGATATAGGGTTGTTGAGGAAGACGGGTATATCCTGCAGGTATCATGTATGCCATGTGTCAAGAAAAGAAAGTGTTGAACTTATCCGGCAGGCAAAAAAAGAAGGAATAAATATTACATGTGAGACGGCTCCTCATTACCTTATCTTCACTAAAGACGATATTAAGTCGGAAAACTATATAATGAATCCGCCTTTGGGAAATAAAGAAGACAGGGAAGCTCTGTTGCAGGCTGTCTGTGACGGAACGATAGATATTATCGCCACCGACCATGCTCCTCATACAAAGGAAGACAAAGCAGCGGGTGCCATGGGAGTTATAGGTATGGAAACCGCTTTTAGCAGTATGTATACGTATTTGGTGGCTGCAGGTTGTGTTTCATTGGAACGACTGGTGGAGCTTATGTCCGTTAATCCCGCCCGTATATTCGGGATACCGCAATACTCCGATTTTACGGTACTGGATTTGGATAAAGAATATATAGTTAATACCGATGAGTTTTTTTCAATGGGAAGAAATACTCCATTTGAAGGCATGAGAATGAAGGGCAGAGTTATTAAAACAATATGTAAAGGGAAGATAGTATGGGAATATACACAATAGAAAGCATAAGGCAGCTTACATATGATACTTACGAAATGACATTAAGCGGTGATATGTCTTGGATAAAAGCACCCGGACAGTTCGTAAATATAAAGATTGACGGATTCTTTTTAAGAAGACCGCTGTCGGTATGCGATATTGATGACAGATATATGACCCTCATATTCAAGGTTGCAGGAGAAGGCACCAAGGCACTTTCCATGATGAAAGTTTCTTCGCAGCTGGATATATTATGCGGTTTGGGTAACGGGTATGATATTAATGTAAGTATATCCGAACCTTTATTGATAGGGGGAGGTTGCGGAGTGCCGCCGCTATATTATCTTGCAAAGACCCTTAAAAACAAAGGCATTACACCGAGCGTTGTTTTAGGTTTCAATAAAAAGGAAGATGTTTTTTATGAGGATAAGTTTAAGGCTTTAGGATGTAATGTATGTGTGTGCACCGTGGACGGAAGTTACGGATATATCGGACTTGTAACAGATATTATGGATATGTTTGATTACGACTATACTTTCTCCTGCGGACCGGAAGGTATGTTAAAAGCAATATATGACAAAAGTATTGTATCGGGACAGTTTTCTTTTGAAGAAAGAATGGGTTGCGGTTTCGGAGCATGCATGGGATGCACTTGTAAGACAAAATACGGGTATAAGAGAATATGCAAGGACGGACCGGTTTTATTCAAAGAGGAGATATTATGGTGAACTTATCTGTTAATTTAAGCGGACTTACATTATCCAATCCTATCATACCGGCAAGCGGATGTTTCGGATACGGGAAGGAATTTAGTGAGTATTACGATATTAACATATTAGGTTCTTTTTGTATGAAGGGAACGACAAAAGAGCCGAGATTCGGAAACGAGACCCCCAGAATTGCAGAATCAAGTAGCGGCATGCTTAACAGTGTGGGGCTGCAGAATCCGGGAATAGAGCATGTTGTGCAGCAGGAACTTAAAGAAATAAGGGCGTATTACTCCAAACCGGTGATTGCCAACATTTCGGGGTTTTCCGTAGAGGAATATGAGTACTGCGTAAGACGGTTAAGAGGAATAGATAATGTCGGACTTATAGAGGTGAATATAAGTTGTCCCAATGTCGAGCAGGGAGGGATGAGTTTCGGAACCGATCCGGAAATGGCTGCAAAAGTGACAAAGGCCGTGGTGAAGGTTGCCGATAAACCGGTGTATGTTAAGTTAACACCCAATGTTACCGATATTACGGAAATAGCCAAGGCATGCGAATCGGAAGGAGCGTCGGGAATATGTGCAATCAATACCCTTTCGGCAATGAGGATAGACATTAAAAAACAAAAGCCCGTGCTTGCTAATATAACGGGAGGGTTGTCGGGACCTGCGGTGTTTCCGGTGGCACTGCGTATGGTTTATCAGTTATATAAAGAGATTAAAATACCGATAATAGGCATTGGCGGAATAAGCAAGGTTGAGGATGTTATAGAGATGATGATGGCGGGAGCGACTGCGGTGCAGATAGGTTCTTTGAATCTTGTCGACCCGTATATATGTAAGACAATAATCAATCAGTTGCCCGGTATGCTGGAGCAACTGGGTATTGATGATATAAATAAGATAGTAGGAGCAGCTCACAGATGAAAAAGGATGTAATTGTTGCATGTGATTTTCCGTCAAGAAGCGAAGTAATGGAATTTTTGCAACTGTTCGGAAAGAGAAAACCTTTCGTAAAGATAGGGATGGAACTGTTCTATTCTGAAGGGCCGGAAATAGTGAGGGAAATAAAGAAAAGAGGGTATAAAATATTTTTAGACCTCAAACTTCATGATATTCCCAATACCGTGGAGAGAGCCATGAGAAGCTTATCGATGCTGGATATAGACATGGTCAATCTGCATACAGCCGGTACGATAAAGATGATGCAGGCGGCGTTGAGAGGTCTTGTAAGACCGGACGGAACCCGACCGATATTGATAGGAGTAACCCAGCTTACTTCCACCGATGAAAAAGAGCTTAAAGAACAGTTGCTTGTCAACGGAGCAATGGACGATGTGGTAATAGCTTACGCCAAGCTGGGAGTTGCTGCCGGAATAGACGGAGTGGTCTGTTCACCTTTGGAAGCAGGTAAAGTAAAGGAAGAATGCGGTGAAACATTTTTAACGGTGACACCGGGAATCCGGTTCAAAGACAGCAAGAAAGATGATCAGGCACGCATAACCACACCTTATGAAGCTTCCAGGATGGGATGCGACTATATTGTAGTCGGTAGACCCGTAACGCAGGCAACCGATCCGGTGGGAGCATATGAAAGATGCATATGGGAATTTGTTTACGGAAAGGAAAGCGAATGAAAAGAGCAATAGCGGAACATTTACTTAATATCAAAGCGGTGTTTTTAAGCCCGGATAAACCTTTTGTCTGGGCAAGCGGAATTAAAAGCCCCATATACTGTGATAACAGAATTACGTTATCCGATCATTTTGTCAGGGAAGATATTGAAAGAGGTCTTGCCGAGATAATAAAAAGCAATTACCCACGATGTGAAGCAGTTATGGGAACCAGTACGGCGGGTATTGCTCATGCAGCCATTACCGCTCATATATTGAAACTTCCCATGGGTTATGTGCGTTCTTTTGCAAAAGACCACGGAAGAGGAAACCGAATTGAAGGAAGGCTGCTTCCCGGACAGAAAGTTGTGGTTATCGAAGACCTCATATCCACTGCCGGAAGTGTTATCGATACGGTAGAGGCTTTAAGAGAAGAGGGAGCGGAGGTCCTGGGTATAGCAAGCATATTTACATACGGTATGGAAAAAGGGCTTCAAAGACTTAAGGAAGCGAATATCACCAATGTATCGTTGACGGATTTTGATACGATAATTGATGTCGCATGTGAAAAGGGATTTATAAAGTCGGAAGACAAGGAAAGGTTATCGGCATTCAGGAACAATCCTGCCGATGAGGGATGGATAAAGTAAAGGAGACTTTGATATGAAGCATTTGATGGATATAAACGATCTTACATTATCACAGATAGACCAACTTATTGCTACGGCAAACGACATTATAGCCGATAAGGATAAGTATAAGGATGTCTGTAAGGGTAAAAAACTGGCGACATTGTTTTTTGAACCCAGCACAAGGACCAGGCTGAGTTTTGAAGCGGCTATGATTGAACTGGGAGGTAGCATATTGGGATTTTCCGAGGCACAAAGCTCTTCGGCGGCAAAAGGAGAAAGTGTTACCGATACCGTACAGACCGTAGGTTGTTATGCCGACATAATTGCCATGAGGCACCCTAAGGAGGGAGCTCCTTTGGCGGCTTCAATAAGGACCACGGTTCCCATAATAAATGCGGGAGACGGCGGTCACAGCCATCCCACTCAGACACTGGCGGATATTTTGACAATACATCGGGAAAAGGGAAGACTGTCAAATATGACGGTGGGAGTTTGCGGAGATCTGAAGTTCGGCAGAACCGTACATTCTCTTATCAATGCTCTTTCCAGATATGAAGGGAATGAGTATATCTGCATATCGCCAAAAGAATTGGTTATACCGGATTATGTAAAGGCAAATATATTGGAAAAGAATAAAATTGAATATATAGAGACGACGGATATGGAAGAATATATGCCGTCGTTGGATATATTGTATATGACAAGAGTGCAGAGGGAGAGATTCTTTAACGAAGCCGATTATGTACGCTTAAAAGACAGCTATATT
>FZPS01000073.1_pt264:12500-17362 | contig 17362 bp, 16 predicted proteins | sample 1817821 | NCBI WGS metagenome assembly FZPS01 (sample SAMEA104158645, study PRJEB21678) | metagenome | place: Germany | collected 2015-04-21
AAGAGAACCTGAAACCTTGTGCTTGCAAACAGTTGCGGGGCGTTAATGCCTTGCAGCGTACTTTTTGTAGAACGGTCCGGCGACTTGCTTTATGCAGCGAGGTTAAGCACTTAAGGTGCGGAGCCGCAGGGAAACCGAGTCCTAACAGGGCGACAGTTGCATGATGCAGACCCGAAACCGGGTGACCTATCCATGGGCAGGCTGAAGCTAGAGTAAAATCTGGTGGAGGGCCGAACCCACCGGCGCGAAAAGCCGGGGGATGACCTGTGGATAGCGGAGAAATTCCAATCGAACTCGGAGATAGCTGGTTCTCCCCGAAATAGCTTTAGGGCTAGCCTTGGGTTAGTCTGACGGGGGTAAAGCACTGTATTGGCTAGGGGTCCAACCAGGCTACCGAACCTTAACAAACTCAGAATACCGTCATGATGATGCCTAGGAGTCAGACTGTGTGAGATAAGTCTCATAGTCGAGAGGGAAAAAGCCCAGACCATCAGCTAAGGTCCCTAAATTACGGTTAAGTGGAAAAGGATGTGGGTTTGCTAAGACAACTAGGATGTTGGCTTAGAAGCAGCCACTCATTCAAAGAGTGCGTAATAGCTCACTAGTCGAGTGGGCCTGCGCCGAAGATAAACGGGTCTGAAACCGTATACCGAAGCTATGGATACATATCGCAAGATATGTGTGGTAGGGGAGCGTGCCGCAGTAGGCAGAAGCACCACCGTAAGGAGGTGTGGACGAAACGGCAGTGAGAATGCCGGAATGAGTAGCGAAAGTGAAGTGAGAATCTTTACCATCGAAAATCCGAGGTTTCCTGGGCAAGGCTCGTCCTCCCAGGGTTAGTCGGGACCTAAGCCGAGGCCGAAAGGCGTAGGTGATGGACAACACGTAGAAATTCGTGTACCGCCGATGTCTGCTTGAGAGAAGTGGGGACGCAGAAGGATAGCGTGAGCCGGCCGCCGGAAGAGCCGGTTCAAGCGTTGAGGGTATCGTGTAGGCAAATCCGCACGATGTTAAGCCTGAGACGTTACGGGGAGGGAAATACAAGTACCGAAGCATGCGAGTCCACGCTGACGAGAAAAGCCACTATTGAGGACATAGGCGCCCGTACCGCAAACCGACACAGGTGGATGAGGAGAGGATCCTAAGATGAGCGGAATAAGCATTGTTAAGGAACTCGGCAAATTGGCCCCGTACGTTCGCAATAAGGGGCGCTTGAGAGATCAAGCCGCAGTGAAATGGCCCAAGCAACTGTTTACCAAAAACACAGGTCTCTGCTAAATCGAAAGATGAAGTATAGGGGCTGACGCCTGCCCAGTGCTGGAAGGTTACGGGGATTCGTTAGCGCAAGCGAAGCGATGAACTTAAGCCCCAGTAAACGGCGGCCGTAACTATAACGGTCCTAAGGTAGCGAAATTCCTTGTCAGGTAAGTTCTGACCCGCACGAATGGCGTAATGATTTGGGCGCTGTCTCAACAATGCATCCGGTGAAATTGTAGTACTCGTGAAGATGCGAGTTACCCGCGACTAGACGGAAAGACCCCATGGAGCTTTACTGTAACCTGATATTGGGTTCTGGCATTTCTTGTACAGGATAGGTGGGAGGCTTTGAAACTTGTGCGTCAGCATAAGCGGAGCCGCCGTTGGGATACCACCCTGGAGATGCCGGGATTCTAACCGTAAGCCGTAATCCGGTTTCGGGACACTGTCAGGCGGGCAGTTTGACTGGGGCGGTCGCCTCCAAAAGAGTAACGGAGGCGTTCGAAGGTTGCCTCAGCACGGACGGAAATCGTGCGTAGAGTATAAAGGCAGAAGGCAGCTTAACTGAGAGACAAACAGGTCGATCAGGTACGAAAGTAGGACTTAGTGATCCGGCGGTATGAGAGTGGAATTGCCGTCGCTCAACGGATAAAAGTTACCCTGGGGATAACAGGCTGATTTCCCCCAAGCGTTCACAGCGACGGGGAAGTTTGGCACCTCGATGTCGGCTCATCACATCCTGGAGGTGGAGAAGCTTCCAAGGGTTCGGCTGTTCGCCGATTAAAGTGGTACGCGAGCTGGGTTCAGAACGTCGTGAGACAGTTCGGTCCCTATCTGTCGTGGGCGCAGGATATTTGAGAGGGTCTGTCCCTAGTACGAGAGGACCGGGATGGGGGCTCCTATGGTGCATCGGTTGTCACGCCAGTGGCACAGCCGGGTAGCCAAGAGCCTTTCGGATAAGCGCTGAAGGCATCTAAGCGCGAAGCCATCCTCAAGATTAGATATCCCATCCAGAAAATGGAGTAAGGCCCCATGTAGACTACATGGTTGATAGGCCGGGAGTGTAAGCACAGTGATGTGTTGAGCGGACCGGTACTAATAGGCCGAGGGCTTGACCTACAGGAAGCGAGACTTTCTGACAGTCAGGATACTTCATTGAAGTTGTAACGAAAGTTAAGAAGTTTTGAACATTATGCGGTTTTGAAAGTATGTCCGGTGGTAATGGCAGCGAGGATACACCCGTACCCATCCCGAACACGGCAGTTAAGCCCGCTTACGCCGAAGATACCTGGCCGGAGACGGCCCGGGAAAATAGGGAGCTGCCGGACATTTCTTTTTACTTTCCTCCTTAGCTCAGCAGGTAGAGCATGCGGCTGTTAACCGCAGGGTCGTCCGTTCGAGCCGGACAGGGGGAGCCAAGACGTCTTTTGTATATTATGCAGGAGACGTTTTTTTATGCTGCCAGGACATCCGGGTGGACATTTTTATATTAGAATAATAAATAACGGAAATTGTTAAGTTAATAGCAATATATTACTTTATGTTGTATAATGGGCACACCGACATTGATTTAGATAACTTAAGGGGGTAGATAGAATGGAAAAAAATGTAGTTAAAAACATTGCGCTGACAGGTATGTTTATAGCGCTGGGAATTGTATTGCCCTTTTTGACGGGACAGATTCCCGAAATCGGAAGTATGTTGTTACCTATGCATATACCTATTATGTTATGCGGGCTTGTATTGGGATGGAAGTACGGTGCTATTGCCGGCTTTATAACCCCGCTGCTACGATCCCTTATCTTCGGCATGCCTCCGCTGTATCCCGCAGCCATTGCAATGGCATTTGAACTGGCGGTATACGGTCTGGTAATAGGATTAATCTTCAGCAAAGTAAAATGGAAGTGCATATATACAATACTGTTTTCTTTAGCCGTTTCCATGATAGCGGGTCGTATAGTCTGGGGACTGGCGATGTATGTGCTTTTAGCTATAGGCGGAGGTAGTTTTACATTTGCTATGTTTTTAGCCGGAGCATTTGTAAATGCAGTACCCGGTATAGTACTCCAGTTTGTATTAATCCCGACGGTAATGTTGTTATTAAACAGAGCAGGTGTTGTGCAGCTTACTAAAAAACATGAAAGACACACATCTGAAGAGAACGGGGAAGTACAGGAAGGGTAATATACAAACATAAAGCAAAGCCGTATCGAAGATAAGCATTAATCGAAAACAAAAGAAAACCGTACTCACAAAGCTTAACAGCAAAAAGAGTATGGTTTTTTATATACTCTTATATATAGCAGGTTGCAACATCATGCAACATAGTTTGCAACATTAATAGGACAATAAATACGAGAATAGTATGTAGAGTAGGATTGTTCTATAAACAGAATGTCATATATGCAGGTATACAATATGCATGAGACGGTTTGCAAAAAGAAATCAGGTTTTCAAAACTTTCCAAGCACCGGATCCGTTATAGCCGTTTTTTGAGATTACACCTTTTTGAGTAAGTTCCTTCATGTCCCTTATAACCGTATATCTTGACACATTTAAGAGTTGTGCCATTTCTTCTTGAGTTATGCCCGGTCGGTTGAGGATAAGGTTTACTATCTGCAACTGTCTTTCGGAAATATTGATATCAGGGTCTGAAGATATGTTGTTTTGTTCTTTACCTTTTTCCGGGTTGAAAAAAGGAAGCGTAACTTTAATAAAGTTACTTGAAAAGGTAAATACATCGGGATCGTATTTTTCCAATATCCTGATAATGCCGGTACCCATGTGTTCCACTAATTTTAGGTCTCTGAAAACTTTCATCAAAGGAGGGTTTTTAGGGGACATATAGCCGCTTAAAAATTCTTCTTTCTCAATTCCTTCAGGCAGTCCGCCTACCGAGATAATTTCGATACGGTCATCAAAGATTCTAAAAGAAGGGGAGTTTTCATAGGTATAGTCGCTGTGAACCATTGCGTTTATTAATGCTTCTCTTAAAGCAATGCTGTCGAAAAGGGGTTTCTCTATTCTCATGGGAGATTGAATAACTGTAAAGCTCTTGTTATACCTTTCAATAAAATCTATCAGTTCAAATGTAGTTTTTATCAACGATTGATTGGTAAAAGACTTCATTTCTTCCAGGTCATAAACCGAAGTTCCTTTAAACTTTCCTACATTTATAACCAGAGCATTTTGGTCGGATAAAAGGTAGGCTAGATAATTAAACTCTCCGGTTTCCATTTTTAAGTTCAATAAGGAATAGAAGTTATCCTGTAGAGGGTAACCGTTACCTTCGTAATATATTTTCAGTTGAACGAACGAAAGGTTCTGAAGCGGTGAAACCATATTGACTAAAGAAGTTCTTGTTCGTTTTGAGTAAAGATTAAATATTTGTTTTTCGCTTAATTGAACGGAGGCACTTCCGACTCGTATGTAAGAGCCTTTGGGTGACATTCCGAACTTCTTTAAATAGTACGGCTTTTCATTTCCGGAAGCTATTATTACATGGACAACCTGTTTGTTATCTCTTTTTTCTGTAAGTATTTCAAAAAAACCGACCACAGAAGGAGATATATTATCTTTTAATCTGTCTTTTACTTCCAATTGAG
>FZPS01000187.1_pt112 | contig 17359 bp, 19 predicted proteins | sample 1817821 | NCBI WGS metagenome assembly FZPS01 (sample SAMEA104158645, study PRJEB21678) | metagenome | place: Germany | collected 2015-04-21
ATTCTGTGTTATTATTTACTTGGATCATGTGAATTCACTCCTTATATTGTTTGGTGGTACTCTCAATATAACATGGAATTCACATACCCTTTTAATTTAGGTGACTAACTTGATTATATAATCTACGATTATGAAATTCATTCACTAGATATAAAAATAAACAAGATATATGTTAGTATTTAAAAAGAACTAATTAAATTCCCTTTTTATGATGTAACCTTTTGATTGAACGTTCGACTAATAAACTAGATAGGGGGTCTTAACTTTGCAGACCACATTTGATCACCTATATGATCATTACAATAATGATCTGTATCAATATGTATTTTACATGGTTAAGAATCAACATGTTGCTGAGGATATTGTTCAAGAAGTCTACATTAAAGTGTTAAAATCTTATCATAATTTTCGTGGCGAAAGTAGTGAGAAAACATGGTTGTTTTCAATTGCAAGGCATACGACTATGGATTATTTTCGAAAACAACAACGACAAAAATCGAAGCTAGCTACTTTTTTCAACAAGGAGCAAGATTTAACACTTATTAAAGACAAAGATCCTTTGCCCGAAGAAGTGGCACAATTAAATGATGAATTAAAACGGATTTATCAATTATTAGATCACTGTACACTGGATCAAAAAAATGTACTTATCCTCCGTTACATTCAATCTTTATCTATCCATGAGACAGCTCAAATTTTAGAGTGGTCAGAAAGTAAAGTAAAAACAACGCAACATCGGGCGATTAAGAAATTACAAGAACTGATAGGTGAAGATTAGAAAGGGTGTGATGCGGTCATGAATGAACAAGAAAAAAAGTTAATTGAACAACTCGGACAACTACCAAAAGTTAAAGATCAACAAAATAAAGCCCTATTATTTGAACAAATCAATCAAAAGGTAAAGGGTGAAACGATGATGAGAAAACGAAAAAGAGTAAATTGGGTTGTTCCATCGATTGCGACTGTTGCTGTTGTTGTGTTAGCGTTTATTATGATTCAAAGTGGATTATTTAAGCAAAATTACAGCGCTGATCAATCAACAGATTTAGAAATTCGTACTAGTGAGATAGGTGAAGTTTCAGATGATAGCAGTGAACTATCTGCATTTGAAATTGAGCAAACTGAAGATGATGATTATGAAGCTATGGATAGTGCGGATTTTGATTATACAGTATTAGGTAATCGATTGGTTTATTATAATGACGAATATAATTTACCAATTTACACAATTGGCGTTCAGGATCTACAAGCAATGTATGTGATTCCAATTTCTTTAGTTGATACAGCTGCTACAGGAATTGGTTACCCTAATGATGTCTATAATCGAATCTCAACTTTTGTTGATGAGGATGAGTTTGGGGTTTATGAATACCCGTTTGATGAAATTGAATTTATCTTTAGTGAAGATCTTCATGAAATTACGATGCGTGTAGCTGATGATTTTGTCTTTCCAGATAGTAGTACTCAAATGGCGTCATTTATTAACATTGTCAATTTTATGTTTGCTGATTATCCAGCGACTGTGCTTAATTTAGAAACTGAAACAAAAGATTATATTGAATTAGGTCAAATTGGCACAATGGAATCGTTAGAATTAGAACCTGTTAAAAATTTAGCATATAAAATCTATCAATATGAAGATAAGGAACGATTGTTAATTCCAATTCAACAACGAATTTCTGGAGAGTCATTCTTCACGATTGATGAAGCCTTATTGGAAATGCAATATGATCAACCAGATTTCAATGTTACAGCTAGTATTCCAGCAGATGTAGAGTACACAGTTAATCCATCAGATGAAGATGTTGTTAGAATTACGTTTGAACCAAATGCAAAGTTTGGGGATAACCGAGAGACCAAAGAAATGATTGAAGCGATTTTAATGACAGCAAAAAGCTTTGGCTTTATCTATGTTGAGCTTCATCTAGATGATCATGTAACTCAAGTAAGTCAATTTGATTTAACAGCACCAATTCGAGTGCCAGATGCTGTTAATCCAATTCTTTTACACTAATATAAAAGAGCCTAACCAGGCTCTTTTTTTATTTTTCTAATTATTGTATAATATTTATCAACCTAGCAATTTAACCAAATCTTTTGTGATTAATCTTTATTGATTCAGTTGGACAACTTTCATGAGCATCCATTAAATCATCAATAAGATGATCTGGCACTGACACATGACCTTTATTGTCGTCTAAAATTGAAAATGCTAGACCCTCATCATCATAATCATAAATCTCAGGCGCTAGGGCACCACATAAGCCGCAAGCAATACAAGTTTCTTTATCTACAACTGTATAATATATCATTCATTGTGCCTCACCTTCTCATAACTCTATGATTTATTTTAAAACCGATAATATAATTATGCAAGAATAGCTGTCATTTGATATGATGGCTGTAATAGAATAAATCTTTATAAAGTGAGTGGTAGATCATGTTTAATCATCTATTACTATATAGTATTAATCAATTACAAGTTCAAAGAAGTACCGCTTCTATTTATCATATCCTAACAGGTAGACGTTCAGCTCAAACAATTCAAGATGCGCACTTTTTTCAGATAACGCCACTTTATTCAATCTATCCACAATTAAAGCGGGAAGATTTTGAAAAGGAGATAAAAAAATTAATATCTAATAAGTATTTATCCGTTAAAGGTGAGGGGATGGTAACTTTAACTCCACTTGGTATGAAATATTTAGAAGATCAAAAGAGTAAGAAACTTGATCACCTATTTCAAGGAATGGCGTACGTTAAGCGAATTCCAATCTTCATCGACCGCTTGTTTTTAGTAATTCAGACAATTTCAAATTTATCTGTTGAAAACAATCAGTTCCAACCAATTAGTGAAGATCTAAAGGTTCAAAGATGGGTGAAATCATATTTTTACAATATTAAAGATTATCAGGTCTGGTTAACAGATCTGTACCATCACTTAACGAAATTTTTATCGAAAATTGATCCACTACAAGCCGAAATTTTCGTTGATCGTTTAACAGGTTATCGGAGATATGGACTTACTTTACATCAGATCGCTGCTAAACATCAGATCACAATACATGATGCTCATCTGTTGTTAAATGCTTGTTATCATCAATTAGTAGATTATATTCAGACAAATCAGATTGACATGTTAACATATTTCATACCAAACAACAGAGATGGAGTGGAGAAGTTTGTTACTCATTCCGCTTCAAAAACATACGCGATGCTACAAAATGGCTATTCAATCGAACAGATCATGTCATATCGGAAATTGAAACAAAGTACAATCGAAGATCATATTGTGGAATTAACATATGCGATTCCAAACTTTGATATCTCAAATTTTATTGAGTCTAATCAATTAAATGTGATTATTAATAAAATACAAGCAATTAGTGATACAAGGTTATCGAATATTAAACAACAACTAGACAATCAGTATAGTTATTTTCAAATTCGTCTAGCCATGGCTAAAGCACGATTATCATAGGGGTTGGTGTCAGATTGAATTTAGAAGAATTATTATATAAATACTTTGGTTATCAATCCTTCCGTCAAGGCCAAAAGGATATTATTCAAGATATTCTGAGTGGAAATCATGTATTTGCGACATTGCCGACAGGATCAGGAAAATCAATTTGTTTCCAATTACCTGCAATGATATTTAAAGGTCATACAATTGTCGTAACTCCATTACTCTCACTAATGGAAGACCAAGTTAAACAATTAAAAAAACGAGGGTTTAAGCGTGTTGTTGCGATCAACAGCTTTAATTCGGGTGAACAAAGAGCTAACATATTAAACCGCTTATCTGATTATCAATTGATCTATTTATCACCAGAAATGTTACAAAATCAAACAATTATTAATAGACTATCAAAGTTAACAATAGATCTCTTTGTCGTTGATGAGGCCCATTGTATTTCGCAATGGGGCCATGAGTTTAGACCGGATTATCTTAAATTAAATCAAGTTATCGTGCAATTGGGAGATCCAACGGTATTAGCACTAACTGCTACAGCTACGCCGGACGTTCAATTAGATATAATCAATCATTTTTCAGCTATTGAATTTAACAAACATCTTTATCCAATTGATCGTGACAATATTAGTTTAATTATTGAACATTTTGATCAGCGAAAAGAAAAGGATGAATATCTAATAAATCTATTTCATCAATATACTGTACCAACAATCATTTATTTTTCTAGTAAAAAAGAGACAGAGCGAGTTGCCAATTTATTAAATGATACATTTAGTCAATTAAACGTAGCTTTCTATCATGGTGGTCTAGAGACAAATGAACGGTTACTAATTCAAGAACAATTTATTGAAGATCAAATTGATATTATTTGTTCAACTAGTGCATTTGGGATGGGAATTGATAAATCTAACATTCGCTTAATCATCCACTATCATATACCAACGCAATTAGAATCATTTATTCAAGAAATTGGGCGAGCAGGTCGTGACCAATTAGCTAGTGTTAGCATCACATTGATCACACCAAATGATCAGCACTTACCGAGACACTTGATCGAAAGTGAATTACCGACAAAATCAATGATTGAAAGTTTGTTTACTAACTTAGATTATTTAAATAAAACTAAGCAAAAAATAACTCTTGATCAAATATTAAATATTAATGAACCAATGAATGAGATTCAAAGACAGTTTATTCAAGACAATATAGAACAAACTGGTATAATTGATCTGGAACAACAAATTGACGTTAACAAAATAAATTTAATGTGGAAAAATGAGCTGATTGATAAAATAGAAAGAAGAACACTTTATAAACATAGAAAACTAATGGAAATGATGAATTGGATATATACAACAAAATGTCGTCGTGAGGCATTATATCAATCGTTTCAATCAAGCGTAAAAGAGGCAAAATATTTTTGCTGCGATCAATGTGGATTTACTTTAAAACAATGGTCACCAGAATCATCACCACGACGAACAAACACGATGTCATGGCAATTGCAATTAAAATCAATATTGTTACCTTTTGAAACAGGAGGGACTAATGATGGAGAAGAAAACTGAAGACCAAGCAGAAGCGCTAAGACAACAATTAGCTGAAATCAATCAACAAAATCCTACTGAAGAATCGACTGAATTTTTCAATAAGCGTAATGATCAAGAAATTGATATTTTGAATTTACCGCCAAGAAGCCAGATACATCAGAAAGACAAATTTAAGCTCCGGATGAAAATGAGTGGTGCTTTTCTGCGCCTCATAACGATTCTTATTTTTGTTATTCTCATATTATTATTGAGCTTTAACTACTGGAAGCAATATTTTTTCTAATGAAGTGCTATTTTAATTGTGATTCAAATCTATTATAAGAATAAACCGTATCAACATATTTTAGTTGATACGGTTTATTTTTTTGATTAATTAAAATAGTTTCTAATTTGTAGCAATGCATTTTCACTCATAATAATCTTACCATATTCATAAAGCTGCTCTGGTGAAAGGAGTGTTGGATTTCCATACTCCGATAATAAAGCAATGATGTCCTCTTTAATATGATCTTCATGAAGATGATCAGGTAAATGTAAGTAATAGCTATCGTCATAATAGAATATAGATCCTGCATCGATATTTAAACGCGTCATGACTTTAGATAACTGGATGATATCTTCAAAGTCATCAAACTCAAATAGTAATGAATGTCGCTCAGATAACGTGACCTTCATTTCAAGATAGTCTTCATCATAATCCTCATCTTCTTGAGTGACGATAATTAACATGCCCTGTGCTTGAATGATATAGATTTGTACGGTTAATATACCAGATAGTTCAATATCTAACTCATCACTTGCTTCAAGCATCATTTCATGAAATTCCATTTGCATAGCTGGCAAATCCTCTAACATGAGATTTTCTGTAATTCCTCTTTCAATCAAGTCATCAAATGTTAAAAAGATTTTAAACTTGTTTGATGAAATCCTCTCTAAACGCATGTCAATCACCTCCATAAATATCAGACGTTAATCGAAAAAAATCCGTCTAGTTATCATTATATGATATCTATAATTAAAATGAAACAATGACGCTTAATTCACACAACAAAAAATGAAATTTGCTTAGTTGAGTTAAATTTATGTATAAAAAAGAGACTTTAATTAAAGCTAAAGTGTAACTAGTTATTATCATGTAGATTTAGGAGGCGATTATATGAAGAAAAAAATTATCAAATACTTATTTGTCATATTAATAGTAGCTGGAATAGGCTTAAACACTCACCAATCATCATATGCGTTTAGTGAACAAGTTATCCAGCACGGAGCAACTGGTGAGGATGTCGTTGAGTTGCAAGCAAGGTTACAATATATCGGATTCTATCATGGTCCAATCGATGGTGTGTTTGGTTGGGGAACTTATTGGGCATTAAGACATTTTCAAGATGAGTTCGGTATGAAGGTTGATGGCTATGCTGGTGATCAAGTGAAAAAGATTCTACTAGATCGTACACAATATCATAAAGACTTCGTTAGAGAACATTTACAAGCGGGAAGACATTTTACTCATTATGGTGGAATGAATTTAGATCATCAAGTTAGATATGATTCACCGAAGGACAAGAAACAAACTGATAAACAAAAGCAAACTGAACAAAAATCAAAAGAGCAAAAACAAACAGATAAAAAAGCTGAACAAGACAAACAACAAAAAGAGCAAGCTCAAAAAGCTGAACAAGATAAACAACAAAAAGAGCAAGTTCAAAAAGATGAAGCACAAAATCAAAGTGCTAATGATCAAGCAAATACGAATCAAGAAACAACAGATGATTCTGCAATCGTTGAGGCGACACCAATTGAACCGACAGCAGTGAACGTACCTAACGGATTTTCACAAAATGATATTCGACTTATGGCTCAAGCTGTATACGGTGAAGCACGAGGCGAGCCTTATGAAGGGCAAGTAGCTGTTGCATCGGTTATCCTTAATCGATTACAAAGTCCAATCTTCCCAGATACAGTGGCCGGCGTTATTTACGAACCACTTGCATTTACGGCTGTTGCAGATGGGCAAATTTACTTAGACCCAGATGAAACAGCTAAACGAGCAGTGTTAGATGCTATAAATGGCTGGGATCCGACAGGAGAAGCAATTTATTACTTTAATCCAAATACCGCAACAAGTACATGGATCTGGTCTCGACCACAAATAAAGCAAATCGGAAAACATATTTTCTGTAAATAAATCGGAGGAATCAAAATGAGAAGATGGATCAGCATTATCGTGCTCTCAATTGCTCTTGTATTCACAGCGTTTTGGGGTTATCGACAATTTAATGATAAAGAATTGTTAATTGTTCAAGCTGAAAATAATTATCAACGTGCATTCCATGATCTAACATATCATATCGATCTTCTATATGATAAGATCGGTACTACTCTGGCACTAAATTCAAAAGATACACTTTCACCGCAGATGATTGAGATCTGGACTTTATCATCTCAAGCACAAAGTGATGTTAGTCAATTGCCACTAGGATTACTGCCATTTACTAAAACAGAAACATTTTTAGCAGATATCGGAGAATTTACTTATCATGTCGCAATACGTGATTTAGACAATGAACCATTAAATGATGAAGAAATTGATCGTTTAAGTTCATTATATGAATCGGCCAATGAAATACGAAAAGAATTAAGATCCGTACAACATAAAGTTTTCTCTGATGGGTTGAAATGGGTCGAAGTTGAAATGGCTCTAGCCAAAAACGATCGTGAGACACCGAATCACATTATTGACGGTTTTACTGCTGTAGAAGATTATACGTCCGGTTTTGATGAATCACACTTTGATAACTTATCGGCAGATTTACCTTCTCAGCAAGATCGTTTTCGTTATGTTGATGGCGATCCGATCACTGAGAAAGAGGTAAAGGAACTCATTATGAAGCAATTTGATTTAACCGCCGATTTAGATATCGAACTACAAAAAAGTGGCGATGGTGCTCAATTACCTACGTACAGTGGTGGCTTCACCCACGAAGATGAACGTGGTTATATAGAAGTTACTGAGTCTGGTGGCCATGTCTTGTCATATATGATTAATCGTGATCTAGGTAAGGCTAAAATTAGTTTACATGATGCTGAGAAAGAAGCAGAGAAAGTATTAAAACAAGAAGGATTTGAAGATGTAAGACGATTAAAATCTAGCCAATATGACGAAACAGGACTATTTCAATTTGCTGTTACTAACGACGATGTTTGGATTTATCCAGATAGAATAACAGTCAAGGTCGCATTAGATAACGGTGATATAATTGGTTTTAATGCAACTGACTATTATCGAAACCATCATGACAGAGAAATAAAACAACCAAAACTATCTTTTGAAGAAGCAAAACAATTTGTTAGTCCTTCTTTAAATATTGAAGATCAGCATTTAGCTATTATTGAAGATAAGGCTGGAAATGAAATATTAACTTATGCATTCTTCGGCACGCTAAATCATGATACTTATCAAATTTTCATCGATGCAGATACAGGAAAAGAGATTTTTGTTGAATTAATGCATGATGTAGAGAGTAAATGGGGTTAAATATATAACATTATGAAGTATCCTAATCAACATTAGGATACTTTTTTCGTTCTATTTATATCATCTTATCCTTGCCTAAAAAGGGTATTGTTGCAATAATATATATAGTGACAATATAGGAGTGGATTGGTTGATGATCAAGATAGGTACAATGATAACACTCGAAAAACAAGCAGATGATGAGGAATTACAACAATTTAGATGTCGAGTTGTCGAAAAGAAAGGATCAACTTTATATATTGATTATCCAATTAATACAAAAACAGGTCGAACTGATTTTTTCCCTAACGGCACATTTTTATTTGCATATTTTGTCGGTGAAGATCAATCGATTTATAAATTTTATACAGAGATCGTTAATCGAAAAAGAAAAAAGGTTCCGATGCTATTAATTAGATTTGATCAAAATAAATTAACCAAAATTCAGCGGAGAGAATATGTTAGGGTTAATGCTAATTTAGACGTTTCAATCTCTGATCCTGAAGGAGAGTTGGATACTTTTACAACAATTACAAAAGATATAAGTGGAGGCGGTCTTGCCGTAACATTACCACCCGATATAGAAGTTAAACCAGCAATGCCACTGGATTTAGTGATTGTTTTACGTATGAAGGATGATAAAATTGATTATGTCTTTACCCAGGCTGAGGCGATCCGCGTATTTAATCAATCAGAAGATTCGAAACAGCTGTTATCAATGAAATTTATTAATATTTATGAACAAGATCGTCAGAAAATTATTCAATTTTGCTTCGAAACGCAATTAAAAGCTAGAAGAAAAGGATTAGACAATTAAATAGATGTTAGGAATAGAAGTTTTAATAAGGAGATAAGATAATGACACATAAAGGAATAGCGATAGCAATTGATGGACCAGCAGCTGCAGGAAAGAGTACTGTTGCAAGAAAGATTGCTGATAAATTAAATTATATATACATAGATACTGGTGCCATGTATCGGGCATTAACATTAAAAGCGTTAAATAATGATATCGATCCAAACAATGAAGATGAACTATATCAATTACTATTAGATACAACTATAAATTTAACTCAAGCAGAACAGACTCAGCGAGTTTTATTAGATGATACCGATGTAACAGAAGCAATTAGAAATGAAGAAGTAACGAATAATGTCTCAACTGTTGCTAAACATCGATTAATTCGTGAAGAAATGGTAGAAAGACAAAGACAATTTGTTCAAGAAAATAATATAGTGATGGATGGTCGTGATATTGGTACGCACGTTATTCCAGATGCTGATGTAAAAGTATTTTTAATCGCTTCAGTAGAAGAAAGAGCACAAAGACGTTACATCGAAAATAAGCAAAAAGGATTCAATCCGGATTTAGAAAAATTAAAACAAGAAATCGCAGAACGAGACCGTTTTGATACTGAACGAGAGGTCTCACCATTGGTTAGGGCAGAGGATGCCGTAGAGCTAGATACAACATCATTAAGTATTGATGAAGTAGTGGTAGAAATTCTAAAAATAGTTGAACGTAAAGGGGGGATTTGATGACACTCTACCAAGTAGCAAAAAATCTGGTCTGGTATACATTAAGGCTATTTTACCGAATGGAAGTTATCGGGGTTGAAAATATCCCTAAAGATGGACCAGTAATCATTTGTTCAAATCATATTTCGAACTTCGACCCCCCAGTAGTTGGTGGATCAGCACCGAGAGTCGTTCATTTTTTAGCTAAAGAAGAATTATTTAAAGGTAAATTCGGTAAATTTTTATTCTCTAAATTAAATGCTGTTCCAATTAAGCGAGGTATGAAGGATCGACAAGCGTTAAGACAAGCACTTAACATATTAAAAGAGGGAAAAGTTCTTGGTCTATTCCCAGAGGGAACAAGAAGTAAGACTGGTGAATTAGGTGAAGGCTTATCAGGAATCGGTTTTTTCGCCCTTCGATCAGAAGCGACCGTTGTCCCATGTGTTATTGTTGGACCATATAAAGTTGGTCGTCGATTAAAAATAGTCTACGGTGAACCAGTAAAAATGGACAAATTACGCGAGGAAAAAGCTTCAGCTAAAGAAGCGACAGAGCAAATAATGCAAGAAATCAGTAAATTGCAAAAAAAACAAGCATAAATTTCGTCTAACACTTGACAAAATCACTTAAATGATAGAAGTTAGAAAAAGATAGTTATTTTTATTGTTGCAAATTGAAGGAGGCAGTTTCTAATGGATGAAATGAACAAAGAAGTATCTGAATTGAAAGATTTTTCTGTAGGACAAGAAGTTACAGGAAAAGTAGTTAAAGTTGAGGATAACCAAGTTCTAGTTGATATTGGTTGGAAAACAGATGGCATTGTGCCACTCAACGAGTTAACTCATCTTCATGTTGAAAGTGCTAGTGAAGTTGTTAATCTAGATGATGAGCTAACATTAAAAATAAATAAAATTACAGATGATGAAGTCATTTTATCAAAACAAGCAGTTGATACTGAAAAGGCTTGGGCTGATCTAGAAAATAAATTAGCATCTGGTGAAGTATTTGAGGCAACTGTTAAGGAAATTGTTAAAGGTGGACTAGTTGTTGATGTTGGGGTAAGAGGTTTTGTTCCAGCTTCATTAGTTGAAGTTCACTATGTAGAAGATTTCTCTACTTATTTAGATACTGAGTTAACTTTAAAAGTAGTAGAGCTTGATCGTTCAAAAAATCGTGTGATTCTTTCACACCGTGCGGTTGTAGAAGAAGAATCTGAAAAATTAAAAGAACAAAGACTTGCAAGTCTTGAAGAAGGACAAGTTGTTGAAGGTAAAGTTGCTAGAATTACTGATTTTGGTGCCTTCATTGATTTAGGTGGAATTGATGGGCTTGTTCATATTTCAGAGCTAGCACATGAACATGTTAATCATGCAAGTGATGTCATTAGTGAAGGTGAAACGGTAAAAGTCAAAGTTCTATCTATTGATGTAGAATCTGAGCGAATCTCATTATCAATTAAAGCAACATTACCTGGACCATGGGCTGGGATCGAAGATAAAATTAAGCCAGGTGATATCGTTAAAGGTACTGTAAAACGATTAGTTAACTTTGGTGCTTTTGTGGAGATCTTCCCTCGAGTAGAAGGATTAGTTCATATTTCTCAAATTTCAACAGAGCATATCGGTACACCACATGAAGTATTAGAGGTAGATCAAGAAATCGAAGCAAAAGTACTTGATGTAAATGAAGACGAGAAACGAATTTCATTGAGTATTCGTGAGTTAGAAGCAGATAAAAACCAGCAAGAGCTAAAATCATATGAAAAAGATGAAGATCAAGGTTTCTCAATTAGTGATGTAATTGGGGATCAACTAGATAAATTTAAATAAGATTCAAAAGCATGTAGTGTAAACTTAGCTACATGCTTTTTGTTTAGCTTTTTCAATTATAGCCATACTGATAAGTAAAATAGGGGGGGATCAGTATGGTATATTATTGGATCAGTTGGATTGCCATTACCTACTTATTGCTAGTAGACCGCAAAAAGAACGACCTAACATACTTGTTTTTGTGGCTTGTATTGTTAAATATACTGTTTATAGAAATAGAAGTGGAATGTCTACAATTTAAACTAACTTTACCTTATCTCTATACGTTAATTATCTTTTGGCTACTCATATTAATTAAAAAAATGACTTATTTTAATTATTTATTATTATTTTGTCTGATTATGATATATAACGGAATAAAGTATATATTAATTACGAATCCGATTTGGATCTTTTTTAATGAAACAATGATGATTAGTTGTGTTATTATCATAATTCTTTTGTTACTTGTTCAAGACTCAATCGATCGAATTTATTTACTGATTACATCATGCTTGACTGGGGAATTATTGTACGCATTTCAGGTAAAAGTGTTTGATTGGCAAGTAACAATCGGTGAGATTAATTTCTTTACTTCAATATATCTTGCCATCATTATTTGCTATCTTGTACAATGGTTATTTAGTCGCCGTATTTTAGCGCGTATATAAAATATTGTTTAAAGGAACAAATTTTGCTAAACTATATTAGTTAGATACCATTTACTCAGAAATGATCGAATATGTGAGTAAATCGTCAACAGAAAATAAATAAGTAAATAATAGAAAGGATGACCCTTTCATGAGAAAAGCTGTCGTAGCAATAGTTGGACGACCGAATGTTGGGAAATCAACTATTTTTAATCGACTTGTCGGTGAAAGAATTTCAATTGTAGATGATATACCAGGAGTAACAAGAGATCGAATTTATTCAAAAGTTGAATGGTTATCAAATGAGTTTCATTTGATTGATACGGGGGGAATCGAATTAGGCGATGAACCTTTACTTGTTCAAATGAGAGAACAGGCTGATATTGCCATAAATGAAGCAGATGTCATTATCTTTATGGTAAATGTAAAAGAAGGTATAACTGCTGCTGATGAAGAGGTTGCTAAGATTCTTTATAAATCTAATAAACCTGTTGTATTAGCAGTAAACAAGGTTGATAATCCAGAAATGCGTGAGGATATTTATGAATTTTACAGTCTAGGATTCGGTGAACCATATCCTATATCCGGATCACATGGTCTTGGCCTAGGTGATTTACTCGATCGAGTCGTAGAATTATTTCCTAAACATATTGGGATTTCTGAGGAAGATGAAGCCTTACATTTTTGTGTGATTGGTCGACCGAATGTTGGTAAATCATCATTAGTAAACGCATTATTACAACAAGATCGTGTCATTGTAAGTAATATTGCTGGTACAACAAGAGACGCAGTTGACTCTCCTTTTGTATATGATGGTGATGACTATGTCATTATTGATACTGCCGGGATGAGAAAACGTGGGAAAATATACGAATCTACAGAAAAGTATAGTTTGTTGCGTGCGATGAAAGCGATCGATCGTTCTGATGTAGTGCTAATTGTGATCGATGCTGAAACTGGAATCTTAGAGCAAGACAAACGTATTGTCGGACATGCACATGAAGCAGGTAAAGCGATTGTTATTGTTGTGAACAAATGGGATACAGTTGATTCAGATCAGCAAGCAATGAAGAATTTTGAAGATGAAATTAGAGCACAGTTCGTATTTTTAGACTATGCACAGATTGTCTTCCTGTCTGCATTAACTAAAAAAAGAATCCATACATTAATGCCTCAAGTACGATTAGCTAGTGAAAACTATACAAGAAGAATTGAAACAAGTGTACTTAACGATGTTATTATGGATGCAGTAGCCCTTAATCCAACACCAACTGTTCGTGGTAGACGATTAAAAGTCCTTTACGCGACTCAGGTTGCAGTTAAGCCACCTACATTTGTGATTTTTGTTAATGATCCAGAGCTTATGCATTTTTCATATAAACGCTTTTTAGAAAATCGAATTCGAGAAGCTTTCGGATTTGAAGGTACACCGATTAAAATTCTTGCTAGAAAACGTAGTTAAGGAGTTGTTCAAATGGAAAAAATAGCTATTTTAGGTGCTGGTAGCTGGGGAACAGCACTGGCGATGGTATTAAATGATAATGGTCATGATGTTAGATTATGGACACATACTGAAGTACATGCAAATGAAATTAATCAAACGCATCGTAATCCAATGTATTTGAAAGATGTCGTCATTCCAGAAGAAATTAAAGCCTATTTCAAGTTAGAGGAAGCAATAGAGGACGTATCAGCAATCTTACTCGTTTTACCTACTGAGGTAATTAGACTTGTTTGTCAACAACTTAGAGAAGTATTAAAACATAAAGTTACTATTATTCATGGAACTAAGGGAATTGAACCTGAAACATTTAAGCGTGTCTCAGAGATGATCGAAGAAGAACTACCTAGAGAACTTTATGATGAAATTGTCATACTATCAGGACCAAGTCATGCTGAAGAAGTGAGTATTGGTCATCCAACAACAGTAACAGCTGCATCAAAATCCGAAAAAGCAGCAATACATGCCCAGAATTTATTTATGAATGAACGCTTCCGTGTATATTCTGGTACCGATGTCATTGGTGTTGAATTAGGTGGTGCATTAAAAAATATTATTGCCTTAGGTGCAGGTATTTCAGATGGTCTTGGTTATGGTGATAATGCGAAGGCCGCACTAGTAACGAGAGGTTTAGCTGAAATTGCTCGTCTTGGTACAGCGATGGGTGCTGATCCGTTAACATTTATTGGTCTTACAGGTGTCGGTGATTTAATCGTTACATCAACAAGTAAACATAGCCGTAACTGGAATGCTGGAAATCTATTAGCACAAGGTTATTCATTAGATGAAGTACTAGCTAAAATGAATATGGTTGTTGAAGGTGTAAGAACTGCAAAAGCAGCCTATCATTTAGGAAAAGAAAAAAATATCGAAATGCCGATTACTGCTGGAATTTATAAAGTGTTATTTAAAAATGCGAACGCACGTGAAATTGTTGATGAACTGATGACAAGAACGAAAAGAAATGAAGTTGATGAAATTCATAATATGCTAAAGCAGTATTATCAACAAAATTGATGATGAACGCCAAATCTCTTCCTTGCATATAGTATTGTAAAAGGTTTAGCAAGGAGGAAACTAGGTGAGTGAAAAGCAATCGAATCTTTTTAGTCAGATCAAAAAGAAAACAAATATCAATCCAACAGATATCTTTAAAGTAGCTAATTCCGTTCAGAATGCTGATTTTTCTGATGAGACAACTGTTAGGGATCTTGTTAAAAAACTAAGTCAAATGGCAAATAAACCAATTTCTAAAGAAAAAGAAGATAAATTGGTTAAAGTCATTACGCAAAATAAATTACCAAAGGATATGAATACACTAGGACAACAGTTTAAAAAGTGATTCGTAATGGGTGTTTGTATATACATTAATTAATTTCAAGCATAAACTATTATGCACAAGTACTCACTTTAAAGTTGCTTCTGGGTATTAATCCTGAGTCAAGCCGAGTTAGAATGCCCCTCTAACTCGGCTTTATTTGTGTTGGATAATCTTTTAAGATCTAGTTAAATTGTCTCCCAAACTTACACACATGAAATAAAAACTAGTGCATATAAATTGAACAATAGGATTTTTTATTTTTCATAGAAATATTATTGAATCAACTGTCATATTCTATTGGGACAACATCATAGAATCATAGTGTCAGAAGAAGCGCACGTTGTTGTGTTGAAGGAGATCGGGAGGGGATTTTGTGGAAAATGTAGATCTAATTAAAGATATTTCTAAACGAACAAATGGTGATATCTATCTTGGTGTGGTCGGAGCAGTACGAACTGGTAAATCAACCTTCATTAAGAAATTCATGGAGAATATAGTTCTGCCAAACATGGAGGATGAAAATGATCGTGCTCGGGCTCAGGATGAATTACCACAGAGCTCAGCAGGTCGTACGATAATGACGACAGAACCAAAATTTGTACCAAACCAAGCTGTTCAATTAGAAGTGGATGATGGATTTTTTGTTAATGTTAGATTGGTGGATTGCGTAGGCTATACGATTGAAAGTGCACAAGGATTTGAAGATGAAAATGGTCCTAGAATGATTCATACTCCTTGGTATGAAGAGCCGATACCGTTCAATGAAGCGGCTGAAATTGGTACTCGTAAAGTTATTCAGGAACATTCTACGATTGGTGTAGTGGTAACCACTGACGGTACAATTGGTGATATTCCTCGTTCAGACTATCTGGATGCAGAAGCTAGAATTGTTGATGAATTAAAGGAAGTTGGCAAACCTTTTATTATGATTTTAAATTCTACAAAACCGTACAGTCAAGAAACAGAATTATTAAGACAGTCTTTAAATGAACAATATGATATTCCAGTTATCGCAATGAGTGCAGAAAACATGAACGAAGACGATGCGTATAATGCGCTTCGAGAGGCGCTATTTGAATTCCCTGTCTTAGAGGTAAATGTTAACTTACCAAGTTGGGTTATGGTTCTAGAGGAAGATCATTGGTTAAAAGTTAATTATCAAGAAGCGATTCAAGAAACAGTTAAAGACATTAGAAGATTGAGAGATGTCGATAGAATTATTGGTCATTTTGCTGAGTATGATTTTATTGAATCAGCTAAAATTCATGGTGTTGATATGGGTGAAGGAATTGCAGAAATTGATTTAGATGCACCGAATTATCTATATGATCAAGTCTTGAAAGAAATAGTCGGTGTCGAGATAACAGGTAAAGACCATCTCTTACAGCTTATGCAAGAATTTTCTAAAGCAAAACGAGAGTATGATCAAATCGCTGATGCGCTTGCAATGGTTAAGCAAACAGGTTATGGTGTAGCTTCACCGAGCATTGGTGATATGACATTAGAAGAACCAGAAATAATTCGTCAAGGCTCCCGTTATGGCGTTAGACTAAAAGCACTTGCTCCTTCAATTCATATGATTAAAGTAGAAGTAGAGTCTGAATTTTCACCTATCATTGGGACGGAGAAGCAAAGTGAAGAACTGGTACGTTACTTAATGCAAGATTTTGAAGATGATCCATTATCGATTTGGCAATCGGATATCTTTGGACGCTCGCTAAGTTCGATTGTGAGAGAAGGTATTCAAGGTAAATTAACTTTAATGCCTGAAAATGTTCGTCATAAGCTTAAAGATACGTTAGAAAAAATTATTAACGAAGGATCAGGCGGCATGATCGCGATTATACTATAACGACTTGATAATCAAGTCGTTTATTTTTTTTTTAATATTAGAATGAATTTCATAATGACTTAATTGGCTATAAAACACGAACAATTGGGTTACAGGTGACGCGGTGATTTCCACTCTAGGCGGACGCTTTCCGCGGGATCGGCCTCAGCTAATTGATAAAAGCTTTC
>FZPS01000066.1_pt79 | contig 17357 bp, 18 predicted proteins | sample 1817821 | NCBI WGS metagenome assembly FZPS01 (sample SAMEA104158645, study PRJEB21678) | metagenome | place: Germany | collected 2015-04-21
ACACGCCCAGGAGCTGTCGTTTGGCATTGCTGATCGCGGTGTGTACCCAAGGCAGCACGTTAGGCAATTCCTCGTGTGGAACAACGGATGCCGTGTGTGAATGGACATGTTCTTTCAATTTAGTGTACGAAGTTGAATCATCGGTGGTCAGATCCGCCGTGCTTTCAACATGGTCTTTGACATTCCTTGTAATTGTATCGGCTTTCAAGTCGTTGATGACTTTCATCTTCAGGTATCTGGCCTTCTTGGGTTTTTTACCCGGTTTGGGGTTTTCAACCGTTTTGCTTTCAGCCATCACCAGGACCTTGGTCTTTTTTTGGGTTCAACGGCCGCGTTTCAACGGTTTCTCCTTCTCTTCAACGGATATCTCGGTGGAAAAGAAGGCGTCGTCCAGCTCGATGGCGCCCTCGAGCGTGTACTTGTCGTCACGCTTGCCCATCACGTCACGCAGTTTATTGACCATTTCCCATATGGGCTGGTAACGCTTGTGCCCCAGCTGTCGCTGTATCTCGGCGGCGGAAAAGGAGCCCTTGGTAGCCGTGAGCAGGTGCATGGCCACGAACCAGTAACGGTATGGCAGGTTGGAATGCTGCATGACCGTGCCCGAACGCAGCGTCTGGCGCGCTTGGCAACGCTTGCATTCGTAAGCCTGCTTGTTTTCTAGCCAATAATGCTCCTTACAATTACAACGACGGCAGGTAACTCCCATTTGGTCTCTTTGTTGTTTGAATTTTTCCCGACAGGTTTCCTCATCGGGGTAATTTATAGCAAAATCCAGGATATTCATAGCTTGAAATATTACATGTGTTCAGAATGTAAATATAATGAATATCTGTGATTTGTGTAAGCATTTGCGAACTTATTTATAACTATTTTTCCGCTAAATTCTTTAGGAATAACTGCGGATATACATTAAAATTAAAGACTACGGAAGCTCCTAACCCCAAATCCTTTTGAGCTGTCATCATTAACGATGGCGAAAAATTAATTGTGGATGAATAACTCCGTTCCGAATTATAAGTATCCTTAACCCATTCCAAACGTCCTTTTCCTATTCCTTTAAAAATAAAGCCGATAAGAAAACAGGCATCTGCAGCCCCCGCCGTAAGATAGAATAAACCTAATTTGCTTTCATCATAAGATGTAGAAAAATTATAAACATAATATTCTGAACTTAAATATGAAGCATAACATAATGCTGCAACTGTAGTAAACACTGCCCCCGTATATATTAGCGCCTTACCAGTTTTAAACTGTTTACGTGCACTATAAAAAGTGTCATAAAGATTATCATCAAGTATGGAAGAATATTCTTCTGAGGTTAGTCCTTTTTTTGTGTCTTCCCAATAAAAATTGCTCATATGCCTATCGATTTTTCGGATAGTACCGTTACTGCTTATTCCTCTGTTTATATTCTGATCCTTGCTGATATGATCGACTTCTGCCATTGAAAATACAAACAAACTGCCATCTGTTGTTTGAATCTTTACGCCATTAGTTGGATCCACTTCAACGACACTGCCTCTTATTATACTTCCATTTTTTAAATAAAGTACATCTACCGACTGTGCGTATATTATTGATGTAAACGTCAATGCTACAAAAAATAGCAATATTTATTTGAGTCTCATTTTACTTAATATTGTTAGTTTTGCAAAAATACATACTGATTAGAATTTACCTCACCCTACAAGGTTAATTTTTGTTAATTTAGCAACATACTTCTTCATAATAAACACTATCTTTAAAAAGCTATATTTGCAATAGACTCTTTTTGTTTCCAATCGTATTTAATATATAATAGCAATGTCATTAGATTGATATTAAGCTTATTAATTGTTAGTTTTTCCTGTTTTTATAAGTAATATGCCTATTACGGTCCAGACCAGTTGTCTCACCCGCGCCAAAAGTGCCGTATACAGACCGTAAGCCCCGGGCAGCTTCAATCCTCCGACCGCAAGAGCCATTCCTCCCTCATATCCGCCCGCCTGCATGGGCATGAAAAATATAAGGTTACTGAAAAGCGAGGAGAATGCCATAACCAGAATACTGTCAACAAAGGTGAATCCCGGGATAAACAGACTAATGAGCAGCCAGTACTCCAGGCAAGATATTATTCGCGCCGCATACTCCAGAAAAAGCGACCAACGGAACGATGAGCGGCGGGAGGTATGCAGCATGGCTATACGTTCGTCCACCTCGACAAGCCCCTCGCGATATTTCTCCAAATAAGACGTTGCACGGCGGCGTACAAGCGGAATACGGCCTAACAGCCCGAAGACTTTGATAACGAATCCGCGCCGAAAACCGATTGAAAAGAGCCATATTACACAGAGTAATACCAGCGTTACAACAGCAAGCACAACTGTTATCCAAAGATCCATTCCATAACGTCCGCCTACGGTAAAATGTAATATCACATAGATTATGACTGCTGTGAGCCAGAAAAGAAAATGGGAGTAGATATGCATCATCGAATATAGTATTACAGACGATGCCGCCCTCTTCTTTCCAATATATTCCGACATCCCCAGAACACGGTAGGGCTCGCCGCCCATCAGACCCAACGGGGTGACATAGTTGAGCGCATAGCCCGACAGCGTAAGTTGGAACACCTTTCCAAAAGAGACTCCGGGTCCTCTCCCGTCATTGATTATCAGATTAAATGAGCAGGCGTTTACAATATATATAAAACCCCAGAGCAGAACAATAACGGGGAACCATATTCCGGCGTCGGAGAGGACACTGCGCAGTTGGGTCCAATCGGTGTCGAAAGTCAAAAGCATGACTATGACCGCCGCCACTCCGAACAGGAAGAATATGTTACTCCACCGTCTATTCATACAACAACTCCTGATTTAGCGGTCATTTCCCGGCAGACCTTCTCGTGAGCCGCTTTCATTCCCCAAAAAATAATGTTCATAACCGTAAGTTCAAAAACAAAATATAACCACGGCCGGCCTGCAAAAAGCGTTATATAAAGCACTATGGCGCGGGTGTTAAAGGTGGAGATATTGGTCCATTTTAACAGCCGGTAAGTCCGCCTGTTGAACTCCCTTCCAAGTTCAGGCGGTATAGTATCGCCATGTTCGGCGCGGATTGCACTCCTTAATTTCTGGAACGAGGGAGTCATACGTTCCTGACTGCGGGTGTAGTTCTGATAAAAAAAGAGCCAGATTTTCCAAAACCAGCCTCTTCTCCATGGCGTACAGGTCTGTTCGGCAGCCAGTTCACGACTATCGTTCAACTCGGAATGGTCGCCGTTGAACAGCAAATATATATTACGGTAATAGTCGGCCAAAGCTGCCTGACGCGTGTGAGAAAGCACTCCCGAGAAAAATCCCAAAATCCATATCCAAATTCCCCAGGGCTGCCCTGTCCCAAATGGCATCGGCTCGGGTGTGAGCCGCAAGACCAGAAACAGGTAAATTGAGAAGAACCACAGATCACCTGCAAATCCGTCCAGCAGCCGTCCCCACAGAGTTTTCTTTCCTGTCAGGCGGGCAAGCTGCCCGTCGGCGCTATCCAGAAAGTTGGCCAGCATAAGCATTATAATACCGGTTATTGTCCAGCCAAGGGAAGAGTGATACCAGCAGAATCCGGCAAAAACGCCCAGGAATATGGAGATTACGGTCACCACATTCGGATGTACTCCAAAAGCATTGAAGAGACGCGCAAAAAGATAACCTATCGGCCGGGTAAACCAAATGTCCAGCCACTCCTCGGTATCCTTTGACTTGAAAGTGGCCTCAATAGCAGCCTTCGTATTTCTTTTCATAAGATTCTGCCGATTATCAAATCTGCAATTGCTTGGGAGGCCTTTTCCCTGCATGTGCGAAAAGTGGGCCAGTCGTTAAAATCAATTATGGTGACCGTTCCGTCCATGCCTATCACCGCATCCCCGCCGTAAACATCGACACCCAATATGTCCGATGCGGCTAAGACCGCTTCAGTCAGCCTTCTCATATCAACGGGCGGTGAAATCACGGTATCGTTGTAACTCTCCTGTCCGAACGCAGCGCTTTCTGTAAAAGCAGCCTGACAATCGAGAACACCGGATCCCCTCACACCGTAAAATTTGGCAACCCATCCGGGAACATGCTTCTGAATGACACAATCTACAATGCCCCGTTCTGCCAAAAAAGCCAGTTGTGCAGCACATTCATCCGCAGAGGTCACATATTTTATATCACCGGCTGTCAAGGCATGAATGTCACCCCGTTTTACCCAACAGGGAAAACGGTTCCATCCGTCAGGAGGAGTGCCGGCAGCGCACACCAGACTCTCCGGGATCAGTCCCGTACCCTGCAAAAGCCTTGTCTGGGCTGCGCGACCGCAGTTCCTCACTGCTCTGACACTGTTTACCACGGGAATCGATGCCTGCTCCAGGATACCGAGTGCGGCTTCGCTTCTGACCATATGAAAAACAGCATCACAACCTTCAGGAATTCCTTTAGAAAGCAGTTCCTGTTCGGATATCGTAATGACCCGATGACCGCGTTTTTCAAGAGAACCGGTCACTGAAAGGAAAATAGCGAAGTCATCCGATATACAACCGGACGAGAACTCCTCGGAGCGGCTTATACCCAAAATGTTCATACCCTTTTCGCAGCTATAAGTTCAGCCTTGGCTATATCACTCACATGGTCAACGTCAACTACCTCTCCCATATCAAATGCTCTCAGCTTCATTCCCGACTCAAGCAACTGACGCTGAAAATACCTCATTCTTGTCTGTCCGCTGTCAATGCAACGTGCCAGAATATCAAGCGCATCGGCCTGAAGCGCATAGATACCGGCCGAAACATACCGGCAACCCTCTCCTGAGTCCAGAAAACCGGTAATCCCCATCTCCCTGTCAACACTCACATATAGAGGCTTCTCATCATCAATAAAATCGGTAACGCCCATCATTCCGTCATAATTCGTAACACTGAATTCATCCATCATGGCAGCAAAACGGGCCTCGTAAAAGACGGTATCTACAGTTGTCACGCAAAACCGCCCGCATCCAAGATAGGGCGCAAGCTCCATCAGACTGTGCATCGGTGTAGGAGTCTTTTTCACCACCAGATCAATAGGCATAACTCCGCAAAGGCTGCTTAACAGTCCAACTACATCGCGGTTTTCGCCATTCACAATTACCGCTATCCGGTCGGCCCCGTTACGCATAAAGATGTCTAACAGGCGTTCAATCATTGGAACGCCCAAAATGGGTATCATCGGTTTGGGCAGTACTGAGCCTTCGGCCGCAATACGACTACCTTCACCGGCTGAAATGATGGCATAGCGCATTGTCCTGACCGCAGATAAAACTATTCTTTATCGTCGTCGCTGTCCAGTTGTTTCAGTTTGTCACTGTCATCCCGGCGGTCAAAAAAGAGCTTACTCAAAGGATTGGCACTGATTTCAGCCTCATTGCGTCTGGAACGGATTATGTCTATCGCCGTAAATATTGCCTGACGCATCGACTGCTCATTAGCTATTCCCTTTCCCGAAATGTCATAAGCGGTACCATGGTCCGGTGAGGTGCGTACCACAGGCAGCCCTGCAGTAAAGTTGACACCGCAATCCATATCCAAAGTTTTGAACGGAATAAGGCCCTGATCATGATACATTGCCAACACCGCATCGAAACAGCGGTAGTCCTTATTGCCGAAGAATCCGTCGGCCGGAAAAGGTCCGAAACAGTGGATACCTTCATCCTGACACTCATTTATGGCCGGCTTAATGATCTTCTCCTCCTCATCTCCCATAAGCCCGTCATCACTCGCATGAGGATTCAGCGCCAGAACTGCTATTCGCGGTATCTCAATATTAAAATCGGTTTTCAAAGAGTGTTGCAAAACCGAAATCTTGCTCTTGATAAGCTCTTTGTTTAACAACGAAGCTATTTTGGATATCGGTTCGTGAACCGTCACAAGCGCTACTCTCATTACTCTGTTAATAAGTATCATAAGCGCCTTGTTACCCTCTCCGAGTTCGGATTCGATATACTCGGTATGTCCGGTAAAATTAAAATTGTCCGAATGGATGCATTTCTTGTTGATCGGGGCTGTCACCAGAACGTCAAACATACCCTGTCTGTACTCTTTGACTGCACGGTCAAGCGCCAGGTAAGCCGCATTACCGCTCTCCTCGGTTGGTATTCCAAGTTCAACCTTAACATCCTCGGTACAACAATTTACCAGATTCAGTCTGTCAAGCACAGCTTCAGCCGCACTGTTCACCACGTTGAAATTTGTCTGCGAATCAACTGCCTTGCGGTGATATGCGGCCACTTTTGGCGAACCGTACAGTATCGGCGTACAGAACTCGAACATCATTGGGTTGCCAAAAGTCTTAAGAATGATTTCGTACCCTATCCCATTTACATCACCATGTGTGATGCCTACCTTTATTTTTTCACTCATTTTATATCATTATTCTTAATTGTCCGGCTCACTTCACTCAGTGGTTTCCGAATCGGATTCCGGATTGATTGTTACCTCGTCTATAAAATAATTAAATATCTCGGCGTCAATCTCATCGGGCAGCTTCAGAGTGTAGAGGGCCGGCTCTATCCTGCGCATGAGCACCTTTTTCAGATCACCGGGAGCATATACAAATCCCTCAACCACAATAACCCGCTGGTTCTTTTCGTCAACTCTGGATACTGAGACAAAAGGACCTCCCATATCGTAATTCTCCATCTCCCACAATCCGCGTGCTATCTGTGCATAACCTTTACGGACTACCTCATCGGTCACCCTTACAAACGGACGGCTCGTAATCATATACTGTCCCTCACGCGGCCCCGGAATATTCCTCTTCATGACCGAGTCACGCTTTTCGAAAAAATACTCGGGCGTGAACGTATTAGCATCGGTATAAGGATATGAGTATATAACAAAGTTCATGTCCTTATCGCCATTGTCGGTGGTAGCCCAAAAGAAATCCTTGGCAGTCTTCATCCTTCTCATATCCGAAGGCACATAAATTTCACAACCAAACATGCTCTTGACCTTCTCAGCAACTACAGGATGGTGCTTTTCCTTAAGCAGAACTATCTCACGGTTAATTTCAACCTTATCAAAGAAGTCCAGTATTACACTGCCGTTCTTTTCTATATACTCTTTAAACTGATCAACGTCGGGAGCCTGAATTGTCATCACTATCTGCGGTGATGCATAGACATCCCTTGAATATTTAAATTTAGGCTGAGTAAACATTTTGTCATCAATCTTGATAATGATTATGTTGCGGCAATAGCGCAGTGTTCTACTGAAATCCGCTACTTCGGTCCTTGATACCTTAAAGAAAGCTTCCGACTGCGGAAGGCCGAAAATGTCATCGGTAAGAACTTCATAAAGAGCGTCATAAGCTCCATTCTTAAAATCTTCATGGTCGGCAACGACAAGGACCTCATAAGCCGATCCCGTAGCTGTAGGAGTCATTATTGACCTCCCCTTGCCTCCGTCGCAAGAGACCAGAAAAAAGAGTGACAAGGAGATTAATCCGGTAAAAAAATTAAATTGTTTCATATTTATTGGTTTTTATGTTTCATTGTACTCAGCATCCCACATGCAGCCGATATATCCTCTCCGCGTGAAGCTCTGACAGTGGTAAATATGCCGCGGCTCGTAAGCCGGTCGCGAAACTGCAGGATACGCTCCTCGGGCGATGCCCTGAGCGGACTGTCGGGTATGGTATGAAATCGGATAAGATTTACGCGGCAGCTAAGACCCTGAAGCGCCCTGACCAACCGATCGGCATCATCGGCGGAATCGTTTACTCCGTCGAACATAATATATTCAAAAGAGAGTCGCCGCTGATGTCTGAAATCATATTTTTTCAGCACTTCAATCATTGATATCATGGAAAAAGCCTTCTCGGCAGGAACCAGTCCGCCTCTCTTTTCGGGTGAAGAGGCATGCAGGCTGATGGCCAGATGGCAGTCACACTCCTCGATGAACCGCTTAAGTTCGCGGCGCATCCCCACCGTTGAAACCGTTATGCGTCTGGGGCTCCAGCCGAATCCCCAATCGGAAGTCATAATCTCGATCGCCTTCAGGACATTATCAAGATTATCAAAAGGTTCGCCCATTCCCATAAAGACCACATTGGTAAGCGCCTCCTTCTCAGGTAAGGATATGATCTGGTTCAAAATGTCGGCGGTCGAAAGATTTGCACTGTAACGCTGACGGCCCGTCATGCAGAAGACGCAACCCATCTTGCAGCCCACCTGCGATGAGATACATAAAGTTGCCCTGTCATAGTCGGGAATAAAGACCGATTCAATAAAATAGCCGCCCTCAACCTCGTACAGATACTTAACGGTACCGTCAACTGACAACGCCGATCCGACGGGCTGTGACAGAGATACTGTATAGTTTTCCGAAAGTTTGGCTCTGGATTTGAGCGATATGTTGGTCATCTTGTCTATGGAGTCAACCTGCTTTATGTAGAGCCAGTCGGCCAACTGTCCGGCCGCATAAAGAGGCATATCGTTTTCAGCAACCACCTGTTGCAGTTCGGTCATGGTCATTCCGAGAAGATTCTTCATCAACATCCATTTTTATCGCATAAAACACAAAGGTAAAAAAATAATTTATTACTTTCGCTGACATGATTGATATAATTGATTTACCGCAATACGGGGCTTCCACCAGATATGTAAGGAAAACTTTAGCGGCATGTGAAAACGGATATCTGCTGCTTAACATAAGTGGAAAAGAGGTTAAAATAAGCGAAGAATCGGTACTCCGCATGGAGGAGTACGCCTATGCCGCAAAGGCGGGAATGGTCTATTCCGACCATCTTAAAATGAGCGGCGAAAACGCTATTATCCCCGCTCCCGTCATAGAGCTGCAAGAAGGGAGCCTTCGCGATGACTTTGACTTTGGAGCGATAGTGCTGCTTACCCGTGCAGGAATCGATGCCTATTTGACCGAAGAAGAATTGGCCGATCTGGATCTGGCCGGTTTCTACCAGATGCGGCTGGTCATTCAGCAACATCTGCCCATCGTACATCTGAAACAACCTCTGTACGCCGTAACCGAAACCGATTTCCGCACATCGGGACAGAAGCAGTTCGATTATGTTAATCCGCGTAACCGCAGCATACAGATTGAACTGGAGGCCGCCTGTACGGAGCATCTCAAACGGATAGGAGCCTATATAGAACCCGGCACAGGAGCCAAGATCAATGTTGACGAAGGTGATTTCCCGGTGGAAACATCGGTCATTATCCCTGTCAAAGACCGTGCCGCCACCATAAAAGATGCCGTAAAATCGGCTTTCACACAGCAGACCGGCCTGCCGTTTAATATCATTGCGGTTGACAACCACTCCACCGATGGCACCACACAGATTTTGAAGGAGCTTGCCCTCGCCGACAAGCGGTTGGTGCATATCATACCCCGTCAAACCGATCTGGGAATAGGGGGATGCTGGAACCTTGCAGTGAATAGCCCTCAATGCGGCCGGTTTGCCGTTCAGTTGGACAGCGACGACCTCTACAGCAGCCCGCATACACTACAGACAATCGTTGACAAGTTCCGCGAAAAAGACGGCGGATATGCCATGGTCATAGGCAGTTACCGCATGTGCAACTTCCAACTTGAGACCCTGCCGCCCGGAATAATTGACCACCGTGAGTGGACCGATGAAAACGGGCCCAACAACGCCCTGCGCATAAACGGTCTGGGCGCTCCCCGCGCCTTCTACACCCCCGTTGCACGCAGCATAGGATTCCCCAACGTAAGTTACGGAGAGGATTATGCAATAGCCATAAACATAGCCGGCCGCTACAGGATAGGCCGCATATTCGATGAGCTTTATCTCTGCCGCCGATGGGAGGGCAACAGCGACGCCGCCCTGAGCGCCGACAGGGTCAATGCAAACAACTATTACAAAGATTCAGTGCGAACGGAAGAACTGAAAAGACGTTTGGCACGTAACAAAATATAAGCTGATGGAAAACATTCTAAAAAATCTCGACAGACACCTTGAAGAGCAACTGGACAGATGGCCTTCATGCCGTAAAGCATTCAACAACCTACGTCGCATCAAGACAAGAGTAATCTCATCGTCAGGACTCAGGTTACAGTTCAATCCCGCCAGAATAATCTCCACGACAGCCGGGATAGACCCCTCCGAAATAGCTGCACGGCGCTGTTTCCTCTGTGCCAAAAACCGTCCCAAAGAACAACAGGCGGCAGACCTGGGCGACGGATATGACCTTCTCGTTAACCCATACCCCATACTCAGGGAACACTTCTGCGTGGTCAGCCGTAAGCATCGGCCTCAAGCCATCAGAGACTGCTATGAAAAAATGGTACAGATAGCCGGGAAGCTGAAGCCGGAATACATAATATTCTACAACGGACCGGTCAGCGGAGCATCGGCGCCCGATCACCTGCATATGCAGATAGGCAGCGCCGATAATATTCCGCTTGTAGATATATTACGCGGCAGTGAACCGCCCCGCGGCGATGAGCCTGTAACCATAGAGCCTTTCGGCTTTCCGGTAATAGTATTTAGCGGCTCCGACCCCGAAAAAATGTGGAGCATATTAAACGACATGCCTATATGCGATAACGAATATGAGCCGCGGGTGAACGTACTCTCATTTAACCATAACGGGCAGGTCGTTACCGCCGTCATACCACGCGGCAAACACCGGCCCGACTGCTATTTTGCCCAAGGCGACGACCGGGTTACGGTCAGTCCCGGAGCAATAGACATGTTCGGACTCGTCATAACGCCGCGAAAAGAGGATTTCGATAAACTCAATGAGAGCAAGGTACTTGAAATTTTCCGTCAGGTCACACCTTCGCAGCCCGATATCAAAGTGGGTATAATGGCTGCAAAAGAGATTCGTTTCTGCCTTAATGACAGCTTCACTGACGGCCGCCGCAGTCTTGAAGGCGAGATGACGATCAGCACAGTTCAAGGCAAGCTGAACTGGAGAGGCATACTGGTGGACCAAGTCATACTCACACCCCACGAGCACGGCGGCACATTCACTCTGTACGATGTGACGATAGGCATAGGATTCCACTGGGAGCGGTGTGAAGATCAGACCTTCTCCGGTACCCTCATCTTCGTTCCCGAAGGAGAGAATGTACGGGCCATCAATTTGCTGCCGATTGAAGAGTATCTGACAAGCGTAATATCATCGGAGATGAAACCCTCTGCCCCCAAGGAGTTCCTCAAAGCACATGCCGTAATCTCCCGCAGTTGGGTGCTGGCGCAAATTCGCTCACTCCATCCCTTCAAAACTAACATAGCTAGTTGTTATGAGCAGTCTGACAATCGCATAATGCGCTGGTATGACCATGAGCAGCACAAATTATTCGATGTCTGTGCCGACGATCACTGCCAACGCTACCAAGGACTTACCCGCATAATCAATTCCGCCGCCCTAGCCGCTGTAAGGGAGACATTCAGCGAGATCCTGACATATGAAAACCGTCTGTGCGATGCCCGTTTCAGCAAATGCTGCGGGGGCATAACCGAACAGTTCGACACCTGCTGGCAGGACAAAAAAATACCCTATCTTATACCACTGCGCGACAACAACATAGATAAAAAAGATGCCCTGCCCGATCTCACCGTCGAAGAGAATGCACGCAGTTGGATCCTCTCGGAGCCGGAGTCATTCTGCAATTCCGCAAGCGGCAATATATTGGCCGAATCGCTAAACGGTTATGACCTTGAAACACCCGATTACTACCGGTGGAAAGTGGAATACAGTGTCGAACAGCTCTCTGAAATATTCCGCCGGAAATCCGGCCTTGAGATAGGCGAAATCAAAGATCTGCGCCCTATAAGCCGGGGTCATTCCGGCCGTATAAAGGAGTTGGAGATAGAGGGTACTTTGCGCACCGTCAACATCGGCAAAGAGTTGGAGATACGCCGCTGCCTCTCGGAGTCACACCTGTTCAGCAGCGCTTTTGTTGTCGAAAAAGAGACGGACGCAGAAGGCAGGTTGACAGGTTTCACTCTCCACGGAGCCGGCTGGGGACACGGAGTGGGTCTATGCCAGATAGGAGCCGCCGTGATGGCATCGGAAGGCTGCAATTACCGCGAAATCCTAAGGCACTACTACCCCGGCACAAGCCTGAAATGCTTCTACTCAAATCGTACGGAATAATTTACCGTTACTGATTGACAAACAGTTCGGTACAAAGGGAGTCTGCTGTCACTGATTGACAGACCGGTCCGGCAGAGAGAAAGTTTACCGTTTCAAATAGTTGTGGCGGACGTCGTCGGGGAACTTCTCAATGGCGTAGCGCAGCATTGTACGCGGCATTGTATGATAACGGGGCTCAAGCCACTCCTTGAGAGCCTCAGTATCCCGCTTGCCGGCCTCACGCACAAGCCAACCCACAGCCTTATGTATCAGGTCATGCTCATGATCAATGAGGATATCGGCTATTCTGAAGGTGTCGTCCAACTCCCCGTGACGGATAAACTGCATGGTGCTGACCATACCTATGCGCTGCTCCCATATGGTGCGGCCGTTACGCGCCAAATCGTAGAGTATGGTGCGGTCCTTGTCAAGCAGCCATGTTCCCAACAGATTATAACATGACAGGTCAACAAGGTCCCAGTTGTTTATATAGTCAGTATGAGCAAGGTAAAACTCAATACACTCATGTTGCAATCGGGGATCCCTTTTTGAGTCATCAAAAATCCTCACCAGACAGAGAAGCGCTGCAAGACGCACCTCATGGTATCTGTTGGTTATACACTCCTCAAGATGCGCAAAGCTCACATAGGGCCGGCACCTCTTGACCACGGCACGGGTCACCGGAACTTTGATGCCAAGAAACAGGTCACCCTCGCCGTACTCTCCCGGGCCGGTCTTGAAGAAACGCATCAGTCCCTCCACCTGGGCCGGGTCCCTGTGAAGCATCATCTCATCCAGCAGCCGGTTATTACTCATATCCCAAAGAGGCCAGCATCCGTTCAGCAGCCGAAAGGGTTTCGGGTTTACCAGCATCAACCCACCCTTCGGAAGATACCACAACCTTACGCAGCTTAAGCCTGTCGGCATGCTCCAGGTAGAAACGGGTTATCCCAAACGTCCGGTCGGGAACGGAATCAAGCAGCGGCAGCAGAGTCCGCGACACAACATGTATGCCTTGAAAAGCATAGGGGGTATAACGGCTCTTGTCGAATCCGGCAAGAGGAGAACGTACCCGGCCGGTGCTCTCGTTGCTCCAGCCGCACAACATCCCGTTTTCATCAAAATAGAGATACCTTGACGAAGAGCGGCTTGCCACCAACAGCGTAGCATCGGCCCCGCTCTTCCGATGCCCCTCATACAACATCTTAAGGTCGGTTGAAGAGAAAATATCCACATTGTGCACCAACACCGGCTCATCATTGTCGAACAGACGCATTGCCTGACGTATTCCGCCGCCGGTATCCAGCAGCAGGCCGCTCTCATCGGACAGGCGTATGTCAAGACCGAAGTTTGAGTTGTCGGCAAGAAACGCTCTCACCTTAGGCGCAAAATGGTGGATATTGATTACAAAACGGTCAAATCCTGCGGCAGACAGACGACGTATCTGATGCTCCAACATTGTACGTCCGGCCACCTCGACCAGCGCTTTGGGACAGTCGGCGGTCAGGCTGCCCAGTCGGGTCCCCAATCCTGCGGCCAAGATCAACGCATTCATAACTCTTCGCTTATATTCTGTTCGCGATGTTCAAGCAAAATTCTTATTCCGCCCGCAAACTTCTCCTTCAGATGCTCCGCCAGATGGTTTGCACAATATAGCGAGCGATGACGGCCGCCGGTGCACCCAAAAGCAACCATAAGATTTGTAAAACCCCGCTTCAAATACTTCCCGACCGACATATCAACCAGCCGGTAAACATTATCCAAATAACTCTGCACCTCACCCTCCTTCTCCAAAAACTCTATGACAGCCGCATCGGCTCCGGTAAACTGCCTGAAGTGCTCGTACATACCGGGATTATGCAGTCCGCGGCAGTCAAAAACAAAACCGCCGCCGTTGCCGCTATTGTCGTCGGGTATGCCGTAACGGTATGAAAAACTTATAATCCGCACCGTAAGACGGCCGTCATCGCCCTTATCGGCCAATGCAAACTGCGGCAAATCCACAATCCGTTGCAGCACCTCTGTCAGATAGGGGTACTCGTAGGCGCCGACTCCTGCATCAAGCAATGTACGTAAATTTGAGATGGCGGCCGGTATGCTCTTGATAAAATAGAGCTTACGTTCAAAATAGCCGCGAAACCCGTAAGCGCCCAGCACCTGCAACGTACGGAACATTGCAAAGTGAAACAGATTTTTAAGAAACACCTCTCTGCTCACATTGCGGCAGCGTTCCAGCGACTTAAGATAAATATCTATAAGATGAGTCTTAAGCTCATCGGGATATGCCGCACTCGCCTGCCACAGGAACGAAGCCACATCATACTCTATAGGCCCGCGGCGCCCTCCCTGAAAATCTATGAACCAGGGCTCCTCGTCCAGAATCATAACGTTACGGGCCTGGAAATCGCGATACATAAAGGTATCGTAAGGAGCATCCCTGAGCAGCAGCGTGACAAATGCCTCAAAATCGTCCTCAAGACGCGCCTCGTGGAACTCCACTCCCGTAAGCTTAAGAAAATTGTATTTGAAATAGTTGAGGTCCCATAATATACTGCGTCTGTCGAATGACTCACAAGGAAAACAGACCTTGAAATCCAAACCGCTTCCGCCCTTGAATTGCAGGTCGGGCAGCAGACTCATAGTCTTCTCCAACAGCCTGACATGCTCCTCTTCATAATGACCGCTCTCACGGGCACTCCCCATCAGCTCATAGAGTGGATCATCGCCAAGGTCCTGCAGCAGGTAAGACATTCCGCTATCCGATACCGCCAGGATCTCAGGCACCGGCAGCTTCTGACTGCGGAGATGACGTCCTATACCGATAAATGCGGCGTTCTCATCGGGATTCGTACCCTCCACACCTATAATCGTATCACCGTCACACGCCATACGGTAATAGATCCTGTTGGAGCCGGCCGTCTTAAGTCTTGTTGCCTGCCCGGCTTCACATCCGGAATACCGCTGCAACAGTTGTTTTAAGTCATCATTCATAACGAGACCAAAGTTACTCCAACCGAGTCTATTTTGCAATAATGTTTCAGAAATTATTACTCCGGCAAATCAAATTTAAATAACGTCAAAAACTGTTCTTTGACAACAATTCAGTCCCTAAAAAGATGTTTCAACATAAATGCAACAGAATAGGTTTATCATTCGATAGTATTTATATTATATTTGCAAAAAACGTAATTATTTAATTCCAATTTTATGAGAAAGTTCAGATACCTATCGCTTGCTATTCTGGCACTGATTTTTATAGGATGCGATAACGAAAATGACGATCCGGTCGTTGCCGACCCTGAAGCCGTAACGCAGGATGTAATTGACTTAGGGATGTATTCGGTTACGATGTCAGGAAGCCTTGTACTCTCAGACATCAAAAAAGAGGATATTGCTTTCGGGTTTGAATACTCCACCGACAATTCGTTCAGCGGTCCTGCAACCAAAAAGGTAAAATGCCCGCTTTATGATGCCGACTTTGCATTCAAAATCCCATTAACAAATCTGCCAATGGGCACCGAGTTCTTCTACCGCGCCTATGTAACCTATAAAGACGTTACCTATTACGGTGAGATAAAATCTTTTACCACAGTAGGGGTCGAGGTGGTAACCGGCGACATTGATCCGGACAATTTCACCGTCACATCTTCTGCCGGTATGGGCAATGATGCAAAAAGCGTGAGATTCGGGATCTGTTACGGCCCGACCAAGAATGTAACTATAGACAATAATACAATCGGTCTTAATGAGGCGGGTGAAGACGGCAGCTACACACTGACCATAACACCTATTCCTTACGGAACCGTCTATTACAGGGCATACGTTACAATCGATGGAACAACATTTTACGGCGAGGAAAAATCGGTTGAAGGCAACAGCATTGTAACAGGCGATATTAATGTTGAGAACCAGTCCGTTGAATCGTCATGGATCAAGATAATTACAGGATATGACAATCTTACTTACGGTATATGTTACGGCAGTAAAAGCAATCCAACCGTAAGCGACCTTACGGTTAAACCCGCCAATGTTGACCTGGACAACAAATTCAATGTAGAGCTTACGGATATACCCTTTGGTACCGTCTATTACAGGGCATTCTTAATGATAGGAAGCTCGGCATATTATGGTGAGACAAAGAGCTTTCGCCGTGAAATGAAGGTAGGTAATCCGATTGACCTTGGTCTCTCCGTTAAATGGGCATCGATGAATGTGGGTGCCGATGTACCGACTGACGCAGGATGTTATTTTGCATGGGGAGAGACTGCTGACAAGGAAGGTGCGTCTTGGAATACTTATAGGCATTCTGAAGGTGATCTTGATAAATTAATCAAATACAATACAAAAAGTACTTACGGCATAGTTGATGACAAGACGGTTCTTGAAAATATTGACGATGCAGCTTACACATGGTGGGGCAATGATTGGCGTATGCCAACCGTCGATGAATTCAGGGAGTTGTACAATAACTGTGATTGGGTCTGGACAACACAGGACGGCATGAACGGTTATCTGGTCAAGAGCAAGGTGAACGAAAACTCCATTTTCCTGCCGGCAGCAGGCATATATGAACAAAATGGATTTTTTGGGGTGGGAGAATATGGTTTATACTGGAGCAGCAGCTTATATCCAACATATGTGTACGGTGCGTATTTATGTTTTTTCGATTCAATGTCATCTTCTACTGACCAGTGGACTATGCGTATTGACTGTCTCCCTGTAAGACCGGTATCCGACAAGTAGCCTCTGGTCATATATTATTAATAACCCCCATTATACTACCGTTTCTACTCAATCAATTGTTTGGCTGCGGCTACTATTACATTTACGCGGGATGAGGGAACTTTGACCGGTTTTGCAACTATCTCCCGGGCTATCCTTACTGCGTTAAGAGTGTCACCGCTGCTTAAATATAGCGTCATCATTCCATCAAGCGGTTCGAAACGGCAGGGTATCATGTTGCCCGCATAGCGGTAGGTTTCTATGGCTTGATCTATATTATCAGTATTTGCAAGATTGTCTGCAAGCAAAAACTGAACATCGTAGTCGTTGTATGATTTCATGCACTCTTCAGTAATTACAACCTAAAAGTCTCAAATAAAAGTTGTATGTGTCAGATAAAGTATTTATCCTTAAGGTGTTAAATAAAAAATAACACTCACCCGACACATGCAATACAAAAATAGTAAAAAAATCTCATTTACTGCCAGTTCAGTAAAGAAAGAGTTCAGTTCAGAACA
>FZPS01000214.1_pt6 | contig 17357 bp, 16 predicted proteins | sample 1817821 | NCBI WGS metagenome assembly FZPS01 (sample SAMEA104158645, study PRJEB21678) | metagenome | place: Germany | collected 2015-04-21
ATTTCGACGTGCAGATTACGGCTGGAATCGCAGAGCACCGCCCTCGCCTCCAGCACCCGCCCTTCCTCGGCCGCCTCGGCAAGTCCCTCGGCGGAACGGATATGTCTCTGATTTGCCGCAGTGTCAATCAAACTGCCTTCGGGATAGAATTCGCTCATTTTCAGCACTTCTCTCCGATTTAATCTCGCATTGTTTATAATGCGCTTTTTATACCATTCAATTATTATGCAAAAAACCCCGAGTCCATGCCTGATTTTTAGAATTAGAACCCGCAAACTAAAACCGCGCCCCCGCCAGATTGTTCTGTCGCGGCATTTCCGATTAGCCCTAACTCCTAACCCCTAATATCTAAAAATTAGTTGACAACACGGCTTGCGGCTGATATAATATCACCGCGATAAAACAAAGCAGAGCGATTGCCCGCTCTCACCGCCGGATTCCGTTCCTGGTCGGTCAATATAGTTCACCCCTGTATTCAGGCGTTTATACACGTCGTCGCAGGTCGTTGAATGGTATGTGCGGGCAGTGGTTTTGCCCGCGTTTTTGTTGTAAAAAACTTTACTTTAAGGCGGAGGTGCTTACCCATAGCGATTAAGGAACTGCAAGTCAATGAACAAATCCGGGACAAAGAGCTTCGCGTCATTGACGAAGAAGGAAAGCAGCTTGGCATCATGTCTGCGGAGAAGGCTCTGAAACTGGCCGAGGAAAAAGACCTCGATCTGGTCAAGATTGCGCCTGCCGCAACTCCCCCGGTATGCCGGATTATGGATTACGGCAAATACCGGTTTGAGCAGGCCAAGCGCGAAAAGGAAGCTCGGAAAAAACAGCGTATCGTTGAAGTCAAGGAGGTCAGGCTCGGTCTTAAAACCGATATCGGGGATTTCAACACCAAGGTCAGGCACACGGCCCGTTTTTTGAACGACGGGGACAAAGTCAAGGTCTCAATCCGTTTCCGCGGCCGTGAGCTCGGTCACCCCGAAATCGGTTATGAAGCCATGAAAAGGTTTGCCGAAGCCTGCTCGGAATTCGGTATCGTGGAGCGCCCGGCAAAAATTGAAGGACGCAATATGCTGATGTTCCTTAGCCCGAAGCCTAACAAGTGATGAATTAAGGAGGACATTCGACATGCCAAAAATCAAAACACACAGCGGCGCAAAAAAGCGCTTTAAGGTATCAAAGACCGGCAAGATTTTGCGCGCAAAAGCGTACAAGTCCCATATCCTGAACAAGAAAACCACCAAGCGCAAGAGAAATCTTCGCAAAATCGGTCTGGTTGACACTACAAACGCGGCGCAGGTCAGGCGCCTGATACCTTATAAATAAACCAGCATAGGACGGAGGTACTGATAATGGCACGTGTAAAGGGCGCTGTTGCTACGCGCAAGAGGAGAAAGAAGACTATCAAGCTCGCAAAGGGCTATTTCGGAGCAAAATCAAGAGTGTTCAAGATGGCCAAACAGGCCGTTATGAAATCCCGGCAGTATGCCTATATCGGCCGCAGGCAGCGCAAGCGCGATTTCCGCCGGCTGTGGATTACCCGCATTTCCGCCGCGGCCAAGCTCAACGGCATGAACTACTCCACACTGATGAACGGTCTTAAAAAGGCCGGTATCCAGCTCAACCGCAAAATGCTTTCCGAACTGGCGGTCTCGGACGCCGCCGCATTCTCCGCCTTGGTTGAAAAGGCGAAAGCAGCGCTTTAATAATCTGAAACTGCGCCCGCCGGCACCGCCAGCGGGCGCAGCTCATATATGCGATTTTTCGGGAGGCAGGCCAGATGATTACAAGCCGGAGCAACCAGCATGTCCGCAGAATAAAGCGGCTGCTGTCGGACGCCGGTTACCGCCGACTTGAACGACTTTTCGCGATAGAGGGGGCAAGGCTGTGCGCCGACGCGGCGCAGTCCGGCGTGGATATCCGCGCGCTGCTATATACCGCCGGGGCCGAAGCCGCATACCCCTCCCAGCTTTCCATCCTGAAGGAAAAAGCCCGCGAATGTTATGAAATCTCCCCCGCGGTTTCGGAATATATCGGGGATACAAGAACCCCGCAAGGGGTTTTTTGTGTCTGCGATTTGCTTGACAACCGGAAGGAATTGGATAAAATAATAAATGTCAATCCCCCGGTCGGGTTCCTCGCGCTCGAAAACATTCAGGACCCGGCCAATCTGGGGGCAATCATCCGCACCGCCGAGGCGTTCGGCCTCTCCGGCCTTATTCTGTCGGACGGGTGCTGCGATATCTATAATCCAAAGGTATTAAGGGGAAGCATGGGAGGAGTTTTCCGACTCCCGTTTTATTTTGTGGACGATATGGCAGCGGCGGCGGAGAAGCTGAAGGGGTTTGGAATACCCTGCTTTGCCGCGGTGGTCGGCGACGGCGCGGTCCCGCTTAACAAAACAAAGCTGCCGCGCGGCTGTGTCTGCGTAATCGGCAACGAGGGCAGAGGGCTGCTGCCGGAAACTTCCGCCGCATGCACCGGCAAAATCACCGTTCCGATGGCCGGCGGCGCCGAGTCCCTGAACGCCGCGATGGCGGCGGGGATTATAATCTGGGAAATGTATAAATCCTCTTTTTAGAGTTTATCTTTTTATCTAATCAACCGAAGCTGTTTAGCGGGGTGAGGGTATGGACAACAGGCTCTACTGGATATGGCTGCAGAGCATCTTCGCGCCCGGCAGCCTTAAGCCCGACTGCCTGCTCAGGGAATACGGCTCCGCCAGAGAAATCTACCATGCCCCGGCCGGCGAGATGGAGCGGTTCGGGCTGTCAAAAACCGAGCTTGACCGCCTGTCAGACAAATCCCTCGCTGTTTCCCGCCGGATTTTAAACCGCGCTTTGGAAAACGGGGGATGGCTTTTGACCCCCGACGACGCGCTTTACCCCTCGCTGCTGCGCGCAATCCCCGGTATCCCGCCGGCGCTGTACGGGTATGGGGAACTGCCTGATCTTGACATAAACCCCGCTGTCGCGGTGGTCGGCACAAGGGCCGCCACAAGATTTGGCAGACAGGCTACCGCCCTTGTCGCGGGCGGGCTTGCGCTCGGCGGCGCGGTGGTGGTCAGCGGCGGGGCGTACGGGGTGGATACCGCCGCGCACGAGGCCGCGCTGGCGGTGGGCGGGCGCACCATCGTGGTACAGGGCTGCGGTCTGGACATACCGTACCCGGCAAACAACGCGGCGCTTCGCCGCAAAGCCGCCCTGTCGGGCGCGGTGATTTCGGAATTCCCGCCCGGCGCTCCCGCATTAAGGCACCACTTCCCCGTCCGCAACCGGATAATCAGCGGTCTGTCGCTCGGTGTGTGCGTTACCGAAGCCCCTGCAAAAAGCGGCGCGCTGATAACCGCGTGGCACGCGTTTGAGCAGGGCCGCGACGTTTTCGCGGTCGCCGGGGATATGATTACCGGCCGCAGTGCCGGGACCGACCAGCTTATCAAGCGCGGCGCCAAGCTGGTAACCTCGGCCGCCGAGATATTGGAGGAATACCTGCCCCGTTTTGGCGATATACTGGATTTGAAGGCGGCCGAAAGCGCGCGCAGCCATCCTCAGCTTAAGCGGTATATCCTTTCTGGCGAAGAGCAGGAAAAACCGAAAACCGGCGAGACTGCAAAAACCCCCGCTAAATTCGCGGAATGTCCTGATTATGTGTCGGACGGGTCCCGCCGCCTGTTCTCGTTTTTAGACGGCACGCCCAAAACAATGGACGAATTGACCGCGCTTTCCGGTCTTGCGACCGCCAAAATCCTGACCTCGCTGACCGAGCTTGAGCTTGCGGGGTGCGTCAGGCGTGCGCCCGGCCAGACTTACGCCAGAATGCCGATTTAAATTAAAATGCAAAAAGGTGATATCTTGATGTCAAAGCTCGTAATCGTGGAATCGCCCGCCAAGGCAAAAACAATCGAAAAATACCTCGGTCCCGGCTATCAGGTGATGGCGTCCATGGGGCATATCCGGGATTTGCCCAAAACCCTGCTGGGGGTGGACATTGAAAACAGTTTCAAGCCCAGATATGTGGATATCGCCGGCAAAACAGCGATTATCCGAAAACTCAGAGCTGCGGCGGACCAAAGCGACGGCGTGCTGCTCGCAACCGACCCGGACAGGGAAGGGGAGGCCATTTCGTGGCATCTGGCGCAGGCACTTAAAATTGACTTGAACCAGCAGAACCGGGTTACCTTCAACGAGATAACCAAAAGCGGCGTACAGCAGGGAATGTCAAACCCGCGCAGCATTGACAGGAACCTTGTGAACGCCCAGCAGGCTCGCCGGATACTCGACCGGATTGTGGGCTATAAACTCAGCCCGTTCTTATGGAAAAAAATCCGCAGCGGACTTTCGGCGGGGCGGGTGCAGTCGGTCGCGGTGCGGATTATCGTGGACCGCGAGGAGGAAATCCGCTCTTTTGTCAGCCGGGAATACTGGACTATTGACGCCCTGCTTTCGGCCGGCAAGGACGACCGCCCGTTCAAAGCGCGGCTGCACGGTCTTGTTTCGGATAAAAAGAAACTGGATATTGAAAACAAAGAAGCCGCCGACCGTATTCTCAGCGAGCTTAAAGATTCGGAATTTCGGGTACTGTCGGTAACCCACGGCAATCGCCGGATTGCGCCTCCCGCCCCGTTTATCACCTCCACCCTGCAGCAGGAGGCCAGCCGCAAGCTTGGGTTCAACGCCCGCCGCACAATGAGGGCCGCGCAGGAGCTGTACGAAGGTGTCGAGGTTGAAGGGTACGGCGCCGTCGGTCTTATAACCTATATGCGGACCGACTCGCTCAGGGTTTCGGAGGAAGCCCGCCGCGAGGCAATCCAGTATATACAAAACCGCTGGGGCAGGGAATACCTGCCCGAAAAACCGCGAGTGTTCAGGTCGCGCCGTTCGTCGCAGGACGCGCACGAGGCAATCCGCCCGACCATGCCCTCCCTGTCGCCGGACAAGGCGCGCGGCTCCCTCACGTCCGACCAATACCGGCTTTACAAACTGATATGGGACAGGTTTATCGCAAGTCAGATGGCAAACTGCGTGCAACATACCATAAAAACCGATATCGCCGCCGGAAACTACCTTTTCAAGGCATCAGGATACTCGGTAAAATTCGACGGGTTCACCGTTTTGTACGTCGAGGGGAAGGACGAGGAGAGCGAGGCGGACGGGCCGCTGCCCCCGCTTGAAAAAAACTCGGTGCTGACCCTCCGCGAAATCAAGGGCAACCAGCATTTTACCCAGCCCCCGCCGAGGTACACCGAGGCCACCCTCATAAAGGCGCTTGAGGAAAACGGGATCGGCAGGCCCTCGACATACGCGCCCACAATAACCACCATCCTTGCGCGCGGTTATGTCGAGCGGGAGAACAAATCCCTAAAACCCACCGCGCTCGGCGAGATAACCACCAAAGTGATGAAGGAACTGTTCCCTGAGATTGTGGACATCGAATTCACCGCCCACATTGAGGAAAAGCTGGACGCGGTGGATTCGGGGAAAGCCGACTGGGTGGATACCTTAAGCGAGTTTTACAGGGATTTCGCAATCGCCCTCGAAAACGCCGAAAAAGCGACCGCAAAGACCCGGATAGCGGTGCCGGACGAAGAGACGGACGTCGAATGCGAGCGCTGCGGCCGCAAAATGGTAATCAAAACCGGGCGGTACGGAAAATTCCTCGCCTGCCCCGGATACCCCGAATGTAAAAACACCAAAAAACTGGTAAAGGAAGCGGGCGGTGCCTGCCCCAAATGCGGCGGCAAAATCGTTGTTCAGAAATCCCGGAACAACCGCACCTTTTACGGCTGTTCCAATTACCCGAACTGCGATTTCGTGTCGTGGAACCCGCCTGCCAAAGAGTCATGCCCCAAATGCGGCAAAACCCTGTTCAGACGCAAGGGCAGAGGCGGCGGGCTCTACTGTGCCGCCGAAGGCTGCGGGTATTCCTCTGATGAAAAGAAATAACCGGTTGAAAAGGGTGCAGGCTGTATGGGCAAAGTCGGGATTATAGGCGCCGGCCTTGCGGGCTGCGAAGCCGCGTGGGCGGCGGCAAACCTGAACGCGGACGTTACCCTGTTCGAGATGAAACCGCACAAATACACCCCCGCCCATCAATCCCCCCTTTTTGCGGAGCTTGTCTGCTCAAATTCCCTTAAGGCCATGCGGATTGAAAGCGCCGCAGGCCTTTTAAAGGAAGAAATGCGCCGGCTGAATTCAGTCTGCCTGAAAGCCGCGGAAAAATCGGCGGTGCCCGCCGGCGGCGCGCTGGCTGTGGACCGCGACCTCTTTTCCGCATTTGTAACCGAAATGATAAAATCCCACCCGCGGGTTAAAATCGAACACCGCGAGATCGGCGAGCCGTTTATCGAAGGGCATGACGCGGTTGTAATCGCGACCGGCCCGCTGACTTCCCCCGCGCTGTCAGAGCGGCTGCAGCAGATGTTCGGGAAGGCTTTGAGCTTTTACGACGCCGCGGCGCCGATTGTGTCCGCCGACAGCGTGGACATGGATTACGCGTTTTACGGCTCACGGTATGGCAAGGGCGGGGAAGACGGGGATTACATCAACTGCCCGCTTAACAAACAGGAATACGAGGAATTCCACGCGGCTTTAATCAACGCAAAAACCGCGCCGCTCCACTCCTTTGACAAAAGCGGGGATATCAAAGTCTATCAGGGCTGTATGCCGATTGAGACGCTCGCAAAACGGGGGCTGGACGCGATAAGGTTCGGCCCGATGAAGCCGGTCGGCCTGACCGACCCGCGCACCGGCCGCAGGCCCTGGGCGGTGGTGCAGCTGAGAAAGGAAAACCTGCAGGGCACAATGCTCAACATGGTCGGGTTTCAGACCAACCTGACGTTCGGCGAGCAAAAACGGGTGTTTTGCTTAATCCCCGCGCTGCACAGCGCCGAGTTCCTGCGCTACGGGGTAATGCACCGCAACACCTTTTTAGATTCACCCCGCCTGCTTGCCCAAAGTTTTGCCCTGAAAGACAACCCCAGAATGTTTTTCGCCGGACAGATTACCGGGGTGGAAGGATATATGGAATCGGCGTCCTCCGGCATTGTCGCCGGCATAAACGCCGCAAGGGCGGCCGAGGTCAAACCGCCGCTGCTGCTGCCGGAGGATACCATGATCGGCGCGCTCGCAAAATACATCAGCGACCCCGAAGTCAAGGATTTTCAGCCGATGGGGGCGAATTTCGGGCTTTTGCCCCCGCTTGACGATATAATAAAAAACAAGCAGGAGCGCTACGCCGCATACGCAAAGCGCGCCCTGCAAAGCCTGCAGAAAGCGGTATTTGATTTAGAATAAATAATGCATTCCCAATCCTATATCGAAAGGTTTGTTTTGTATGCGTGTAATCGTTGACGCGTTCGGCGGGGATTATGCCCCGCTGGAAATCATCCGCGGCGCTTCACTGGCGGCTTCGGAATACGGGATAAAAATCCTCCTGACCGGAAAAAAGGACGAGATAGTCAAAACCGCAGAACAATACCGGATAAGCCTCGGCGGTATTGACATCGAGGACACGCCCGACGTCATCTCGATGAGCGACGAACCGAGAAGCATTCTCAAAGAGCACAAAGATTCCTCGATGGCTGCGGGGCTGCGGCTGCTCGCCGCCGGGGACGGGGACGCATTCGTGTCGGCGGGAAGTACCGGCGCGCTGATTATGGGCGCCACCTTTTTTGTCAAACGGATAAGGGGGATTTCCCGCGCCGCGCTCGCGCCAATAATGCCCGGAACAAAGGGGCCCTTCATGCTGATTGACTCCGGCGCCAACGTGGACATCCGCCCCGAAATGCTTTTGCAGTTCGCGCAGATGGGCAGCATTTACATGTCAAACATAATCGGAGGCGGCAGGCAGGTTACGGTCGGGCTTGCCAATGTCGGCACCGAGGACAACAAAGGCGGGGAGCTGCAGCGTCAGGCTTTCACGCTGTTAAAGGAAAGCGGGCTGAATTTCGTCGGGAACATCGAGGCGCGGGATATCCCGTTCAACGCGGCCGACGTGGTGGTGTCGGACGGGTTTACCGGCAACGTGATTTTAAAGCTGACAGAAGGGGTCGCAGACGCTATAATAGGAAACATAAAGGATATATTTATGACAAACGCGGTTACCAAAACCGCCGCGCTTCTGATAAAGCCGTATTTTAGGGATTTAAGAAAGAAGATGGACGCGTCCGAATACGGCGGCGCGCCGCTGCTGGGCATTTCAAAGCCGGTAATCAAGGCCCACGGCAATTCAAACGCGGTCGCGGTAAAACACGCAGTCAGGGTGGCGGCGGATTTTGCGGCCAAAGGGGTTATCGGGCAGATTGCCGCGGCCGTAAAGCCGGACGACCAACCTCAGTAACCCTTATTCGGAAAGGACTGGGTTTTCAGTATGAGCAGCCTGAATGAAATGATGAAAGCCATCAACTACAAGTTCCGCAACCCTGGCCTGCTTGAACGCGCGCTGGTACATTCCTCCTACGCGAACGAGCGGCGCAACCCAATCCCCAGCAACGAAAGGCTGGAGTTTTTGGGGGATTCGGTGCTGGGGCTTATTACAGCTGTCTACCTCTTCAACAAAAAGAACTGGAGCGAGGGAGAGCTCACAAGGCTGCGCGCCGCGCTGGTGTGCGAAAAGGCGCTGTTCTCGTACGCGAAAAAGCTGGGTCTCGGCAAACACCTTTTGCTCGGCAAAGGGGAAAGGATGACCGGCGGGGCGAGCCGACCCTCAATCCTTGCCGACGCGTTTGAAGCGCTGGTGGCCGCCATCTTTCTGGACGGCGGGTTTGAGGCCGCAACTGATTTTATCCTGCCCTTCCTTGAGGAGGAGCTGTCCGCCCAGAAATCCCAGCGGTTCAGCGATTATAAGACCGCCCTGCAGGAGATAGTCCAGCAAAACCCGGAGGAACGCCTTGATTACGTGCTGGTCGGCGAGTCCGGGCCGGACCACAGCAAGGCCTTTACCGTGGAAGTCCGCCTTAATTCCAACACCATCGGAAGCGGGCGGGGCAGGAGTAAAAAAGAAGCGGAACAGCAGGCCGCGCGTCAGGCTTTAAAGCTGATGGGCTACGACTGATCCCGCAGGATAAATTTCAGCAAACCAAAACATACGAAAGGAAACCGGATACCCAATGAAATTCTTGTGGCAAATAGGAATAATACTTGCCGCCTGCTTTTTGGGCGAGGGGATTTCCATGCTGCTCCCCGTCCCTTTCCCGGCAAGCGTGATTGCGATGTTAATCCTGCTTGCGGCGCTGGCGGTCAGGGCCATAAAGCCCGAAAAGCTGCATGAAAGCTCGCATTTTCTGATGAGCAACATGTCTTTTTTATTTGTCCCGTCCGGGGTGGGCATTATAACAATATTTGACAGTATCAGGGGCAGCATTGTCCCGCTGCTCGCGGTATGTATTTTGTCAACAATAATAACCTTTGCGGCAACGTCCTTCACCGTCCGCCTGCTGGTACGGCTGCAGCGGCGCCTGTCAAAGGGCAGGGAGGTAGAGCGGTGAAAGAGTGGCTTTCATCTCCGTTTTTCGGGATTGTGCTTTGTGTTCTGACCTTTAGAATCGGCGTGCTGGTACAAAGCCGGGTAAAAAACCCGATTGCAAACCCGCTGTTGATTGCCATTGTGCTGACCGCCGCATTTTTAAGCGCATTCAAAATCCCGTACGAGGATTTTAACATAGGCGGGCAGGTAGTATCCGCCCTTCTGGTGCCCGCAACCGCGGCGCTCGCGGTATCAATCTACAACCAGAAAAAGATTTTAAAGGAATACTTTATCCCCGCAGTTGGGGGCTGCCTTGTCGGCTCGGCGACTGCCGTCGCCAGCATTCTGCTGATGTGCCGCGCCTTCGGGCTTGACGATACCCTGACCGCTTCCCTGCTGCCCAAATCGGTTACCATGCCGATTGCGGTCGGCATTTCGGAGCAGCTCGGCGGACACACGTCCATTACAATCGCGGCGGTAATCGTAACCGGGGTTTTCGGCGCGGTGTTCTCGCCGCTGCTTGTAAAGCTCTTCAGGATTAAGGATTCGGTAACCGCCGGCATTTCAATCGGCACCTCCAGCCACATCGGCGGCACCACCGCCGCAATCACGATGGGGGAAACCGAGGGTGCGATGAGCAGTATCGCCATCGGGATTGCCGGTCTGATTACCACCGTGATATCAATCTTCCTGTAACCAAACCCTTTTGCTAATCCTTCCAAAACCTCACAGAGAAAGGAATTGTATACATACATGTTGTTAAAAACCCTTGAAATGCAGGGCTTTAAATCCTTTCCCGACAAGACCGTGCTTTCATTCAGGCCGGGGATTACCGCCGTTGTGGGCCCCAACGGCAGCGGAAAGTCAAATATCAGCGACGCTATCCGTTGGGTGCTAGGCGAGCAGTCCTCAAAAAGCCTGCGCGGCGTGAAGATGGAGGACGTGGTGTTCAACGGCACCGAACAGCGCAGCGCGGTGGGGTTCGCTGAAGTTTCGCTGGTGATTGACAACTCAAAACGGCTGCTCGGCTTTGACAGGGACGAGGTAAAAATCACCCGCCGGTACTATCGTTCGGGCGAGAGCGAATACCTGATAAACAACGCCGCGGTGAGGCTGAAGGACATTCAGCTGATGTTAATGGACACCGGGCTCGGCAGGGACGGGTACTCGATTATCGGGCAGGGCAGGATTGCGGATATCGTGGCCTCCCGCTCTCAGGAGCGGCGCGAAATCTTTGAGGAGGCCGCGGGAATTGCCAAGTTCCGCTACCGGAAAAACGAGGCCGAGCGCAGGCTGGCCGCCGCCGAGGAAAACCTTCTGCGGCTCAAGGATATCCTGCAGGAGCTTGAAAGCCGGGTCGGGCCGCTTGCCGAGCAGGCGGAAAAGGCGAAGAAGTTTTTAATACTGGCCGCCGAAAAGCGGGAGCTTGAAATCGGGCTGTGGCTGCACACTCTTGAAAAATCCCGCGGCATCCTGCGGGAGCTGGGCTCAAAGCTGGAGCTTGCCCGCACCCAGTACGACAGCGCGTCAGAGGAAATCGATGAAATCGAGACCGAAATCGAAAGTATCTCCGAGTCCGCGCGCCAGCTTATCATAAAAATGGACGAAATCCGCAGCAGCGCCCAGTCTTTGGAGGAGCAGGCCGCCCAGTGCGATTCCGAGTCCGCGGTTTTGGAAAACGACATTTTCCACGCGGACCAGAACATCACACGGATAAAAGGGGAGATAGAACAGTCCCTTGCCGGGGATATCGAGTTTGAGCAGAACATAAACCGGCACCTTGAGCTGGTGGAAACCAAAAAGGAATTGGTTAAACAGCAGGAAGAAACCCTGGCGCAGCTTGAACAGCAGCTTGACGAGCTTAACCTCAGCAGCCGCGAGTTCGCGGGCAGGCTGGATGAGCTTTCCAAAAAGGCGTCCGAGCTCACCATCAGGCTTTCGGACATCAGGGTAAAATCGGTCACCAGCCAGTCCTCGCTGTCCGAAATTGACGCGCGGCTTGCGCAGCTTGCCGAAAACTCAAAACAGCGCGCGCAGCAAAGCGAGGCCGCCCGCGCCGAATATGACGAGTGCGACAAAGCCTATCACGAGTGCTGCGAGAAGGCGACCGAGCTTGAGAACGCGGCTAAGGGCTGCGAAATGCGCCACCAGTCCCGCTGCGCCCGGCGGGACGCCGCAAAACAGAAGGTGGACAAGCTGCTGCTGGACACCGAGGAAAAACGCCGCCGCGTCCGGCTGCTCGAAGAAATGGAGCGCAGCATGGAGGGCTTTGCGCGCAGTGTCAGAGATATTGTCCGGCTTTCCGGTCAGGGAAGGCTTGCCGGTATCCACGGGCCGGTGTCGCGGCTTGTGGAAACCTCGGCGAAAACCGCCCTTGCGGTTGAAACCGCGCTGGGCGCGGCGACCCAGCACATCGTCTGCGATACCGAGGAGGACGCAAAGCGCGCAATCACCTATCTAAAGGAAAACAACGCCGGACGCGCTACTTTCCTGCCGCTTTCGTCGGTAAAAGGATCGGTATTAAACGAGCCGTGGCTTGAAAGCCAGCAGGGGTTTGCCGGCATCGCGTCCGAACTGGTGAGCGCCAAACCCGAATACAGGGAGATAATAAACCACCTTTTGGGCAGGACGGTGGTGGCCGAAAACCTCGACTGCGCAATTAAGATTGCAAAGCGCGGCAAATACCGTTTTAAGGTGGTAACTCTGGACGGGCAGGTGATAAACGCCGGCGGCTCGATTACCGGTGGTTCGGCCGCAAAAAGCGCCGGCCTGCTCTCCCGCCGTTCCGAAATCGAGCGGATTAAAGGCGAAATCAAGGCTCTGGAGGCCGAAACCGACGCCGCGAAAGAGCAGTTAAAGCAGGCGGAAAGGGAAGCCGCCGCCGCCGAAGCCGAGCTTTTGGGGGTACGCGGGGAGCTTGCCACCGCGATGGAAAACCGTATCCGGCTGGAAGGGGAACTGCGTCGCTTAAAAGAGCTTACCGAATCCAGCGAACAAGCGGCAAAGGAGATACAAGATGAGATTGACGCCCTGAAAATCCGGGCGGAAGAATTAAAAAAGCTTATCGCCCAGGCCGAAAGAGAGGCCGCCGCCGCCGAGACTGAAAAAGCGCGGGTGGATGCCGAAATCCGGCAGGCAGAGGGCGGGCAGAACCAGCTTTTCGCCCGCCGCGAGGAGCTTTCCTCCAAAATCGCCGAAATAAAGCTGGCCGTTCTGGCTTATAATAAAGAGATAGAGGCCGAACTCAACACCGTGGAAGGGCTGCGGGCACAGCGGCAGGGCACCGCCGGGCGGGTCGCAGAGCTGAACGCCGAAATCGAGGAGCTTGACCGGAAAAAGGAGGATTTGCGGCGGCGTATCGCCGAATGTGTGGAAAAAGCCGCCGCGTTGCGCGAGCAGTCCTCAAAAACCGACGAGCTTATCGAGGAGCTTATCGCCCGCCGCTCAGAAGGGGAGCAAAAACAAACACAGCTCAGGCAGAAAATGCGCGAAAAATCGGACGAGCGGGAATTAATCGGCCGCGAAGTCGCCCGGCTTGAAGAAAAAATGGAGGCGGTCTCGCGGGAGTCGGACGAGGTCGTCCGCCGCCTGTTCGAGGAATACGAGATGACCCGCGCCGAAGCCGAGGCCGCGGTCAAGCCGGTTACCGAGCCGACCAAAGCCAGCCGGAGACTCAGCCAGATAAAGAATAAAATCCGGGCGCTGGGCTCGGTCAATGTGGACGCGATTGAGGAATACAGGGAAGTCAGCGAGCGGTACGAATTCCTGCAAAAACAGGTGGGCGACATCGAGCTTTCACGGGACGAACTGCGAAAGCTGATTGCCGAGCTCTCGGCCCAGATGCGCGAAATCTTTATTCAGCAGTTTAATATCATCAACCGGAATTTCGACACCGTATTCAAAGAGCTTTTCGGCGGCGGGAAAGCCAGCCTTTCGCTCACCGAGCCGAATGATATTCTCAACTCCGGAATAGAGCTACACGTTCAGCCGCCCGGCAAGGTAATCCACAACCTGGACGCCCTGTCCGGCGGGGAAAAGGCGCTGGTCGGCATAGCGCTGTTCTTCGCGATACTCAAGGTAAACCCGTCCCCGTTCTGCGTGCTGGACGAGATTGAGGCGGCGCTCGATGAAATCAACGTCAGCAGGTATGTCGCATATCTTCGCCGGATGACCGAGAATACCCAGTTTATCGTAATCACCCACCGGCGCGGCACCATGGAGGAGGCCGACGTGCTGTACGGGGTTACCATGCAGGAGCGCGGGGTCTCAAAGCTGTTGGAACTGCGCACCAGTGAGGTTGAAAGCAGGCTGGGGATTGCGGTCGGCAATCCGTAAGTTTGCGGCCGCGGTCTTCACGTTTTGCGGCTGCCATGCAGTAAAAAGGAGGCTGTTTTATTGGGTCTTTTTTCAAAAATCGGAAGCGGCCTTAAAAAAACCCGCGATTCCTTAATGAATTCGGTTAATTCGGTGCTCCGCTCGTTCGTAAGAATAGACAGCGGGCTGTTTGAAGAACTGGAGGAAATCCTGATAACCGCGGACGTCGGCGCCGCGACATCCGCAAGGATTTGCGATACCCTGCGCCAAAAGGTCAGGGAAAATGGGGTAACCGACCCCGCCGCGATTAAGGATTTACTCGCCGAAACCGTATCCGAAATGCTGATGGGCGGGCAGGAGATGAACCTGTCCACCGTCCCGTCGGTAATTCTGGTCATCGGGGTGAACGGGGTTGGCAAAACCACCTCAATCGGCAAGCTTGCGGCGATGTACCGTTCGGCCGGCAGAAAGGTTATTTTAAGCGCCGCCGACACTTTCCGCGCCGCCGCAATCGAACAGCTCGACATCTGGGCAAAGCGCGCGGGCGCAGATATAGTCAAGCACGCGCAGGGTGCCGACCCCGCCGCGGTGGTCTTTGACACTATCGTCGCCGCCAAGTCGCGCAAGGCCGATTTGATTATCTGCGACACCGCGGGGCGGCTTCACAATAAGAAGAACCTGATGGACGAACTTGCAAAAATCAACCGTGTAATCGACCGCGAACTGCCCGGCGCGGACAAGGAGGTTCTGCTGGTGGTGGACGCCACGACCGGCCAGAACGCGGTAAATCAGGCGCGCGAATTCAAAAACGCCGCTGGAATAACCGGCATAATCCTGACAAAGCTGGACGGCACCGCCAAAGGCGGGGTGGTACTCGCAATCAGGGAGGATTTGGGCGTGCCGGTAAAATTCATCGGGGTAGGGGAAGGGATTGACGACCTTGAGTCGTTTGACCCCGCCCAGTTCGCCGCCGGTTTGTTCCACGAAACCATGCCGGGTGAGGGTTTGTGATGAGATTTTTAATCGCCACCCGCAACCCAAAAAAGCTGAAAGAACTGTCAAGGATTTTAAATCCGCTCGGAATAGAGGCGGTATCCGCCGCCGAACTCGGCATTGAGCTTGATGAAACCGAGGAAACTGGCAAAACCTTTGAGGAAAACGCCGAGCTGAAAGCCCTTGCCGCCTGCCGGCAGTCGGGGCTGCCCGCGGTGGCCGATGATTCCGGCCTTGAAGTGGACGCGCTGGGCGGCGCCCCCGGAGTTCATTCGGCAAGGTTTGCCGGGGAAAACGCCAGCGACGCCGAGCGCAACGCCAAGCTGCTTTCAATGATGGAAGGCATACCGGAAGAAAAGCGCGCCGCGCGGTTTGTCTGCGCAATCTGCTGCGTCTTACCGTCGGGCGAAAAAATCACCGCGTGCGGGGAATGCGCCGGCAAAATCGGGTTTAATCCCATCGGCGACAAGGGCTTTGGGTACGACCCTGTATTCGTGGTATCAAACGGAAAAACCTTCGCCCAGCTTTCGGACGAAGAGAAGGATTTAATCAGCCACCGCGGCAGGGCGCTGCGTCAGTTTTCGGCGCGGCTTTTGGAATATCTTAAAAAAACGCGGGGAATGATAACAGGCTTTGAGTTTTTGAGGCTTTGACAGGCGGGCATGGCAACCTGTCTCCGCTTGATTTGTTATAATAACCCGCGGCGGCTTTAAAAATCCGGTTGAAAACATGACGCGTTTTTTATATAATGCAAAAACCAAAAAACAAAAAGGATGATAATTTTGCTCACCGGCAAACAACGGGCGTTCCTGCGCTCAATGGCAAACGCCTTTGACCCGATCCTGCATATCGGCAAGGGGGAAATCTCGCCCGCGGTAATAAAGCAGGCTGACGAGGCGCTCACCGCGCGCGAACTGATAAAGGGAAAGGTGCTTGAAAACAGTCCGGTTTCCCCGCGGCAGGCGGCTGAGGAAATCGCCGGCAGGGTGGACGCCGAGGTGGTGCAGGTAATCGGGCGCACCTTTGTGCTGTACCGCAAAAACCTGAAGGAACCCAAAATCATTCTGCCTAATTCCGGCCGCGACATTTAAGGCCGTTGGCCAGCGAAAGGTGATGAGAGATTGAAAATCGGAGTTTTCGGCGGCGCGTTCGACCCAATCCACAACGGGCACCTGCACCTGGCAAGGGAGTTTGCCCGCCGGCTGTCCCTCGACAAGGTTTTGCTGATACCCACTTCCCTGCCCCCGCACAAGCCGCACACGTACATGGCTCCGCCGCAGCTCAGGCTGATTATGTGCCGGCTGGCTGTCGGGGAGGACGGCCTGTTCGAGGTGTCCGATATCGAAATCCGCAGAGAAGGCGCGAGCTTCACCGCCGACACCCTCAATGAGGTTTTGAAAATATATCCCGGCGCCGAGCTTTATTTGATAACCGGCGCGGACATGTTCCTCACCCTCGGCACATGGAACCGCTTTGAGGAGATTGCGCGGCTGGCGACCCTTTGCGCCGCGCCGCGGGGCGACGGCGACAGCCAAAGGCTGAAAAGCTACGCCAAAACCATTGAACAGCGGGGCGCAAAATGCGTAATCGAGGATATTCCGCTGATGGACGTCTCCTCGACCGCAATACGTGAAAAAATCCTCGCGGGTGAAAGGATTGACCGGCTGGTGCCCGCGCCGGTTGAAGAATATATCCGAAAATTCGGGCTTTACAAGACCGCGCCCAGCGGGCAGGGGTACAGCGACAGTCAGTTTATCGAAATCATCCGCGGGCGGCTTTCCCAAAAACGTTTTAAGCATTCCCTTGCGGTCGCGGAGCAGGCAAAACGTCTGGCGCCGCTCTACGGAGCCGACCCGAAAAAGGCGTACACCGCCGGTATTCTGCACGATATAATGAAGGACGCGGGCGCCGAGGCCCAGTTGCAAATCATAGGGGCCTTTGGTATAATACTGGATAATGTTGAGAAGAACCTGCCCGGCTGCTGGCATGCCATTGCCGGCGCAGTTTTTATTGAACATATACTCGGGATTGCCGACCGGGATTTAATCAACGCGGTGCGGTATCACACTACCGGCCGCGCGGGGATGTCCCCGCTTGAAGTAACGATTTACCTTGCCGATTTCACGTCGGCCGACCGGGATTTCCCCGGCGCGGACGAGATGCGGCGGCTTGCGGAAACAGGAATCCGGCCCGCTATGAAATACGGGCTGTCCTTTGTCCTGCGCGAGCTTATCGACAAACCCTCGGTGATACACCCCGACTCAATCCACGCTTACAACGAAACCGTCCTTGCCGGCGGCGAAGGGGGCGCTGAAAATTCCGAAGAACAGAAAAAAAACTGACTATGTCAGCCTTGCCAGCAAAACGGCGCGGCAAAACCCGGCTGGCCGCGCCGCCAAAAAAGGCACAGGCAAATCCAAAAAGGTCGTTACCGGGATACTCTCCGGCATAATCGTGCTGATGGCGATTTTCATCATCGCCGGCGGGATTATGGTATACCGGGCGCTTTCCTCGCCCGGCGTAAAAGTCGAGGTAATCGAAGAGATGACCTCCCACATAAAGACCCCTTCAAACCTTCAGAGCAAAGTGGC
>FZPS01000070.1_pt155 | contig 17349 bp, 14 predicted proteins | sample 1817821 | NCBI WGS metagenome assembly FZPS01 (sample SAMEA104158645, study PRJEB21678) | metagenome | place: Germany | collected 2015-04-21
GCAGCCCCCCCACCCGCACGGAGTCGCCCAGGACGACCATCTTTTCATTCACAAAAATAACCCGGGCCCGGGATTGGCGCCCGAAATTTTCAGCCAGCCAGCTCAGCCGGACCGGGTCTGCCTCCTCCTGCAGATAGGCGGAGACGAACTGCCCGGCCAGGTTTCCCGAGCGCAGCAGGTTTTCTTCCAGAGATTTAATGTAGTAGCGCTCCAACAGCTGATCGAGAAAGAGCCCGACGATGAGCATCACTGCGATAATGGTCAACAAAAAGGTGACGGCAAGGCGGGAGCGGATGCTCCTGAACCTGAACATTAAGGCTCCTCCCTGAACTTATAACCCGTGCCCCACACGGTGAGGATCAGCCGGGGGGTGCCGGGATCCTTCTCTATTTTTTCCCGCAGATGACGGATATGCACGTCCACGGTGCGGGCATCGCCAAAGTAGTCATACCCCCAGATCTGCGCCAGAAGCTGATCCCGGGAGTAAACCCGACCGGCGTTGGAGGCCAGCAGGCTGAGAAGCGCGAACTCCTTTGCCGTCAGATCGATCTCCCGCCCCTTTAAACGGACCCGGTGCTGCAACAGGTCGATCGACAGCGGGCCGGCCTGGATCTGTTTGCGCAGCTCGGCACTCCCGGCGCTGCTGCGCCTCAAGATCGCTTTTATCCGGGCCACCAGCTCTCTCGGATTGAAGGGTTTGGTCATATAATCATCGGCCCCCAGCTCCAGGCCGAGCACCTTATCAATATCCTCGCCCTTTGCCGTGAGCATAATGATGGGGATCTCCTTTTTTTTGCGGATCTCACGGCAAACCTCGAAGCCGTCCAGGCCGGGAAGCATGAGGTCGAGGATAATAATATCAGGATTCACCTCGAAGGCTTTTTTGAGCGCTTCCTCGCCGTCAAAGGCCTCTTCTACCTGAAACCCCTCTTTTTCGAGATTGAACTTTAACGCCTTCACCAGGGTTTTTTCGTCGTCTACGAGAAGAATTTTTGTTTTACCGGACATGACCGTCTAACCTCCGCTGGTAAGCTGCTGATAGGAAAGGGCTATCTCTTTAAAGTCTTCCCAAACGGGCCGTTTCTTGCTGCTGTCGCGCAGCAGCGCCGCGGGATGGAAGGTGGGCATATAACGGCGCCCCTCAATCTCGTACCACCGGCCCCGCAGGCGGGTCAGCGTATTTTTACTGTCGATCAAAATCCGCGTTGCCAGAGCGCCCAGGCAGATTATCATAGGCGGATCGATGAGGCGGATCTGTTCCCTCAGGTGGGGCAGGCAGGCAGCTACCTCGGCGGCATCGGGGAGCCGGTTGCGCGGGGGGCGGCATTTGACCACATTGGTGATATAGAGCTCCTCGCGGTTCAACCCCGCCGCTTCCAGAATCCGGCTCAGAAGCTTCCCCGCCGCGCCGACGAAAGGGATCCCCAGACGATCCTCATCGGCGCCGGGGCCCTCGCCCACGAGCATCAACCTGGCGCGGGGGTGGCCGCCCCCGAAGACAACCTGTTGGCAGCCCCCCCGGAGGGTGCAGCGATTGCAGGCCCGGCAGTTTTCTTCCAGGGTCGCCAGCCGGGCCTCCGCGGTCCGGGCCTGCTGCGGATCATCCTTCTCTTTCAGGTAATCAAGTAGCGAACGCTGCTGGTTTTTCTCCAAAGCCTTCACCCCGCTAATCTATTCCACAGCCGCACTCCTACTTCCTTCCTCCGGCGGCCGGCCTCAAGCCTGTCCGGATCGCCTCTTTGCCCGCAGCCACTGCACGGCCCCGCTCTACCGGGTAACCGAGCGTCTGCAGTGAAAGCTCCAGAGCTTCGATGCCGGCCAGTAGAGCAGATTCTGTCACCGCCCCCAGGTGGCCGAAGCGAAAGATCTGGCCCTCCAGCTCCCCCTGCCCCCCGGCGATCTCCACTCCGAAACGACGCCTCATCTCCTCGCGCAGCTGATCCACCTTTATCGAGGCGGGCGCCCTCAGCGCAGTGACAGTGGGCGAGGCCTGCTGCAAATCTTTCACCAGCGGCTCCAGCCCCAGGGCTCCCGCCGCCGCGCGGACGGCGGCTGCCATACGCCGGTGTCGAGCATAGCAATTTTGTCGCCCCTCGGCAAAATAGAGCTGCAGCCCCTCGCGCAGAGCCACACAGAGGGAGAGGGCAGGGGTGAAAGGCGTTTGCCCCTTTTCTAAATATTCCTGGGCTTTGCGCAGATCGAAATAGTATCTGGGCATCTTTGCTTCTGCTGCCGCCAGCCAGGCTTTTTCACTGACGCTGATAAAGGAAAGCCCCGGCGGAAGCAACAGCGCTTTCTGCGATCCCGTCACACAGACATCGATCCCCCAACGATCCACCGGCAGATCTACCGCACCCATGGAGCTGACCGTATCGACAATGAGCAGTGCGGGGTGATCGCCGCAAACCCGGCTGATCCGCTCCAGATCGTTGAGCATGCCCGTGGAGGATTCGTTATGCACCACCGTAATCGCCCGGAGGGTATGCTCTACATCCTCCCGCAACTTTGTCTCGAGGGCCTCGTAGTCGAGGGGCTGTCCCCAGGGTGTCTCGAGGCGCTCTACTGCGGCGCCATAGACACCGGCGATGGTAGCGAAGCGATCGCCGAATGAACCGTTCACCAAGGAGAGAACCCTCTCTCCCGGCGAAAGGAAGTTAACAATTGCCGCCTCCATGGCCCCCGTTCCGGAGGATGTCAGGATATAAAGGCGGCCCCGGGTTTGGAAAACCTCCTTCAGCGCAGCGGTGGATTCTTCGATAATTTTTTTGAAGCGGGGACCGCGGTGGTTGAACATCTCCGAGGACATGGCCCGGGCCACCGCATCCGGTACCGGGGCCGGACCGGGAATGAGCAGGTTGTTTTCTTTCATTTTTAGTACACCTCTTTGTATAAAGATTAATTCTACTCCGGCGGGGCGGTGAGCAGACCACCGCGGCGGGCGAAACGTTCCTCCGCCAGGGTGAGCAGGCGATCAACCAGTTCACGGTAGCCGATGCCGCTTACCTCCCATAATTTCGGATACATGCTGATGGCGGTAAAGCCGGGCATGGTATTGATCTCATTCACATAGAGCGAACCGCTGTCCGTATCGACAAAAAAATCGACACGGGCCAGGCCGCCGGCCTCCACTGCTCTAAAAGCGCGGCAGGCGTACTCCCGCACCCTTTCTTCCAGATCCGGCGCCAGCCGGGCGGGATAGATTAGCTCCGAGCGGTCATCAAGATATTTGGCCCTGTAGTCGTAGAACTCATTGCTGGGGATAATCTCGCCGGGGCGTGAGGCGCGGGGCTCAAGGTCTCCTAGGACGCTGCATTCGATCTCCCTGCCCCGCAGCGCTGCTTCAACAATTACCTTGTCATCGTAGCGCAGCGCCTCTTCGACAGCGGCGGACAGCTCCCCCTCCTCCATTACCCGGGAGATGCCGATACTGGAACCAAGATTGGCCGGTTTTACGAAAAGGGGTAGCCCCAGTTCGCTGCAAATCTGCCCCGTCAGGCGGGGAGCCTCCGCCTGCCACCGGGGGCGGTTAAAATGGAGGTAGGGCCCTACCGGGAGCCCGTGCTGCTGAAAGAGGAGCTTCATGACCACCTTGTCCATGGCCACCGACGAGGCGAGCACCCCGGAGCCCACATAAGGTATCCCAGCGAGCTCGAAGAGGCCCTGAACGGTTCCATCCTCGCCATAGGGACCGTGCAGAACGGGAAAAACCAGATCTATCTTCACGAAACGCCAGGAGAGCCCGCCCCTTGTTCCCTCAATGAGCAGACCCGGCCGAAGCGGGTCGGTGAGCATGACCGCCCGGGGCAGAGCGCTCAGATCGCCTTGCTCCCGGAGACGCTCCCAGACCTCTTCGCCGCTCAGCCAGGTCCCGTCGCGGCTGATCCCCACTGGGATGATGGCATAGCGTTCCTCATCGATCGCTTCCATGATCGCCCGGGCCGATTTTAGGGAGACAACATGCTCACCGGAGCGTCCTCCGAAGAGCACGGCAACATTTTTTCGTTCCATAGCGGCACCCCTTACCACTTGATCTTCCCCGGATAGAAGAAGCCGGCGAATTATTACTGATTATTATATCATTAAACGTCAAAAGGCTGCAGCAGATCTGAAAGAGCTGCCGAAACCACAGCGGCACAGCTACAGGCAGCCCTTCCTGTTGCCAGGCCCAAAAAATATTGCTATAATTGTAAAGGTCTTAAGGCTGGTGGGCCGGACGATCAAAATCGGAAGAAATATTAAACAGATCTGGTGATATCTTGCTGAGGCAAACAACTCCCCCGAATAAAAGCGATGCCTTATTATATGGGCGCGAAGCCGCTTTTGTCCCGCTGCTTTTTGGCAGCGACATCAACGTCTACTCTCTGGCGCGGGCATTTCATGAGAGCTATGGGCTCCGCTCAACAGTCTGGGGTAAATATGCTACGGGGCCCTGTTACAACAGCGATATCATCAATTTTCACACCTGTGCGCAAAATGACCGGCCCGACCGCTTCATGGAGCATGTGCAAAGCTTTGCCCGATCGCAGGGTGATAAAATAGTTTTTCTTATCGGCTGCGGCGACAACTATATCCGCCTCTGTAGCGACTTTCTGGGTAGCTACCCGGATAATGTTATCGCCCCTTACCCCGGAAGGGAACTTGTCGATCTCCTCTTCCACAAGGAGCGTTTTTACCGCCTCTGCGAGGAGCGGGGGCTGGCTTATCCGAAAACTTTTGTTTATCGGCCGGGCGAAAGTGCCGGCGCCGCGCCGCCCTTCGAGGGACCCTATATCCTTAAACCGGCCAATCCGATCCTTTACTGGCAGCACCCTTTCCCCGGTCAGAAGAAAGCGTACCGCTTTGCTCGCATCGGCGAGCTGGAGAGAGCCTTGGAGAAGGTCTACGCCGCCGGCTACGATGACAGCATGATTGTCCAAGATTTTATCCCCGGTGACGATACCTATATGCGGGTGATGACCGGGTACGCCAACCGGAAGGGCCGCGTTGAGCTGATGGCTCTGGGCCATGTGCTCCTGGAAGAGCACACCCCGCAGGGCATCGGCAACCACGCCGTGATCATCAATGAATACGATGAGGCCCTGGCGATGGAGCTTAAAAACTTTCTTGAGGTCATCGGCTTTACCGGTTTTTTTAACTTTGATCTGAAATACGACCAGCGCGACGGTAAAATGAAGGTGCTGGAGCTCAATGTCCGCCAGGGGCGGAGCAACTACTATGTCACCGGGGCAGGGCACAATCTTGCCGAATACCTGGTGAACGATTATATCCTAAACCAGCCCGCCACATTCACCATCGCCCGGGAGAAATATCTCTGGAGCGTGGTGCCGCGAAGCGTTATGTTCAGCTATATCCGGCCGCAGATCTACAGGGAGGAGATGAGAGCGCTGATCATGGAGGGACGGATCAACAACCCCCTCAATTATGCTGCTGACAGAAATTTTAAACGGCGCCTTTCTCTTTTCAAATCACAGCTGGGCCATATCTACAAGTACCGCAAATACCTCGGCAACAGCGTTCGCGCCGCGCAGGCTCCCGCCGCCTCCGTATACCCGCGGACGCCGGGCGAAAAGTGATCAGCCCGTCAAGGAAAGGGCGACCGTTCCTATGCTGGGGGTAATCGGCGGGATGGGCCCCCAGGCGACCTGGCTCTTTTTACAGGGCGTCACCGACAGAACCGGCGCCGACTGCGATCAGCAGCATATCCCGATGATCATCTTAAACCATACTACCATGCCCGATCGGACGGCGGCGATACTTTCAGGTAATGAAAGCATGATCCGCAATCTCCTGCTCAAAGATGCCAGGTTGCTGGAGCAAAACGGCTGCCGCGCTATCGCTATCCCCTGCAATACCTCCCACTATTTTGTCGATGGGATTCAGGCGGAGATCTCTATCCCCATCATCCATATGGTCCGCGAGACCGTCAACCGGGTTGCAAAAAACAAAGCTGGAATCAAAAAACTGGCTATCCTGGCCACCGACGGCACCAACAGGACGGGGATCTACCATGAAGAATGCCGCCGCTGGGGGCTTGAGGCCTATACCCCTTCACCGGAAAAGCAGCTGCTGATGATGAAGATCATCTACGAGGAGATAAAGCGAGGCAGGCAGGGCAGCCTTTCGGACTTTTTGCAGGTGGAGCAGGAGATCCGCAACGCAGGCTGCGAAGCGGCGATCCTGGCCTGCACAGAGCTCTCCTGCTTCGCCCGCCAGCATCCCCTACCCAACTACTATATTGACGCCATGGATGTGCTTATCGACAGAACAATACAGTTTTTCGGAAAGGATAAATAGAGCGGCGGGCACCCCCGTTGTTCACAGGGAGGCCCGCCGATGAATTGCATCATTCCTGCTGTCCTTGAACGCTATTCTTTCTCTTTCTCCGCCGCGGCGGCAGCGATAACCTGCTCTGCGGCCTGGTGCGGCACCTCTTCGTAATGCGAGAAAGCCATCGTAAAAAAGCCGCGCCCCTGGGTCATTGAGCGCAGGTCGATGGAGTACCTGAACATCTCGGCCATGGGAACCTGGGCGCGTATCTTCTGCAGCTCTCCAGCCGAGTCAACGCCCTGGATCCTGCCCCGCCGGCCATTCAGATCGCCCATGATATCGCCCATATAGGCATCGGGAACCGTGATCTCCACATTCATCACCGGCTCGAGGAGAACCGGCTGCGATTGCTCCATCCCCTTGCGGAAAGCCATCGCCGCAGCGATCTTGAAGGCCATCTCTGAGGAATCCACCGTATGGTAAGAGCCGTCTACCAGCTTTACCTCCATATCGACAACGGGGTAACCGGCGAGGACCCCCTCTTCCATGGCCTCGCGGATCCCTTTCTCCACCGCGGGCACATACTGCTTCGGAACCACCCCGCCGAATATTTTGTCTTCAAAGACAAACCCCTCACCTGAGGCCAGCGGCGCCAGTTCGAGGAAGACATGACCGTACTGGCCCCTGCCCCCGGTCTGTTTCTTATGCTTCCCTTCCACCTTGGCCTGCCCCTTGATCGTCTCCTTATAGGGCACCTTCGGCGTGGACAGATCAACCTCTACCCCGAATTTCTGGGAGAGGCGGCTGACGATAATCTCCAGGTGCAGCTCGCCCAAACCGGAGATGACGGTCTCGCGGGTTTCTGCTCGCCGCTCCAGGTGAAAAGTGGGATCTTCTTCGAGAAAACGGGAAAGGCCGCTGCTCACCTTCTCCTCATCTCCCTTGGTCTTCGGCTCCACGGCGAAGGAGATCACCGGCTCGGGGAACCCTATCGGCGGAAACTGGAAGGGGCTGCTCCGATCGCAGAGGGTATCCCCAGTAGCGGTCTGCTGCAGCTTGGCCACAGCGGCAATATCACCAGCCACCACCTGCTCCATGGCGATCTGATTTTTGCCCCGCATGGTAAAGAGCTGCCCAATCCGCTCATTCCGGTCTTTGTTGGCATTGTAGATCTGGGAATCGGGTCTGAGCACCCCGGAATAGACCCGGAAATAGTTGATCCTCCCCACATAGGGGTCGGCTAGCGTCTTGTAGACCAGAGCGGCGAAGGGCTCCTCGGGCGAGGGGCTGCGCTTAAGCTCATCGCCGCTTTCGGGATGGACCCCGCCTACCGCTTCCAGATCAAGCGGCGAGGGGAGAAAATCTTTTATGAAATCGAGAAGGGTGGTGCTGCCCAGGTTGGTGATGGCGGAGCCGCAGAGCACAGGGGTGATCTTTCTTTCCAGGATGCCGCGCCGCAGGCTCTGCCTGATCTCCTCCTGATCCAGCGCTTCGCCCTCGAGGTACTGGAGCAGCAGCTCATCATCGGTCTCGGCGACGGCTTCGATCAGTTTTTCGCGCAGCGCGCCGGCCTGCTCGCGCAGCTCAGCGGGGATCTCCTCGCTCTTCACTGTTTTGCCGTCGTCGGAGAAGTAGAGCGCTTTCTCCTCGATGAGGTCCACTACCCCTTTGAAGTCATCCTCTTTGCCGATGGGCAGATGAACAGGGACTACGTTCACCCCGAAGTGCTGCTGCAACTGCTCCATGGCGCCCTCAAAATTGGCGTTTTCCCGGTCCAGCTTGTTGATCAGAACGAGGCGGGGCAGGCCAAAATCATCGGCATACTGCCACACCTTCTCAGTACCTACCTCCACCCCCGATACGGCGCAGACAACGACGGCACAGCAGTCAGCCACGCGCAGGGCGCCGATCAGATCCCCGATGAAGTCAAAGTAACCGGGCGTATCCAGGAGGTTGATCTTCACGCCCGCCCACTCCAGGGGGGCCAACCCCACGTTGATCGTGACCTGCCTTTTGATCTCGTCGGGATCGTAGTCGGTGACGGTGGTGCCCGCTTCAATAGTGCCCTGGCGGTTGGTCGCGCCGCTGGTAAAGAGAAGCGCCTCGGCAAGAGAGGTCTTTCCGGCACCTCCGTGGGAGATTAAAGCAACATTGCGGATCGCTTCACTGGAATAATATTTCATTAATAATCGCCTCCTCCGTGCTACTCTACAGCCGCTACTGGCAAATTTTTTACTACCCGCCGGTGGCGGATATCCTCCAGCTCTCTCTTGCAGGCGCGCTCAACTCCCCCGCGCCCCTGTTAAACGGGATAGATCAGGTTGCGCCCCTCCCGGCGCAGAAGTGACTCATCGATCTCTGTAAGACGCGTGAAATCGGGTTCTCGGGAACCGGGATCTGCCTTTTTAACCGTGCTCACCTTTTGGGTGCCGGCAGACAGCGGAGGAAGCAGCCCGCGGCGCCTCTTGAAAAAGTCCAGCGCCACATTGGGGAACAGGATATAGGAGAGCAGGTCCTCCTCCTGGACCATATAGTCGGCGATCTCCCGCCGCGCAGCGGGCAGCTGGGGCTCGAGCAGATCGGCGGGCCTGACGGTAACAGGTTTTTCATCGCCCAGCACCTGCCGCTGGATGGTGGCGTTGATCTCGCCCGGGGGGCGTCCATAAAGGCCGCGCAGGTAATTTTTTAGCTCCGTGGAGACCATTTTATAGCGCTCTCCGAGGAGCACATTGACGACGGCCTGGGTCCCCACAATCTGGCTGCTCGGTGTGACCAGCGGTGGGTAACCCAGATCGGCGCGGACCCGGGGAACTTCCTCGAGGACCTGGGGCAGCAGATCAAGGGCTTTCTGTTCGGCCAATTGCGAGGCCAGGTTGGAGATCATCCCGCCCGGTATCTGGTAGCGGAGCACATCGGTATCCACTCCCATGATCACATTGCGGGGGATCTCGTAACTGCCGGCCACCCCTTTAAAATATTCGCTGATCCGGGCCAGAAGCTGCAGATCCACCCCGGTATCGTAGGGTGTCCCCCTGAGCGCCGCCACCATGCTGTCCGCGGGGGGCTGGCTCGTTCCCAGGGAAAGGGTGGCACAGGCCACATCGATCACATCAGCGCCCGCCTCGATCCCTTTAAGATAGGACATCGAAGCCATCCCGCTGGTGTAATGGCAGTGCAGCTGCACCGGCAGGCCCACCTCGGCCTTCAGACGGCGCACCAGCTCAAAAGCATCGGACGGCGAGAGCAGCCCGGCCATATCTTTAATGCAGATGGAATCTGCCCCCATAGTGCTGAGCTTTCCAGCCAGTTCCACAAAATGGGCAATATTATGCAGGGGGCTGATCGTATAGCTCAACGCCGCCTGAACATGGGCGCCCTCTTCTTGGGCTGCTTTCATGGCCTGCTCCATATTGCGGGAATCGTTTAACGCATCGAAGATCCGGATAATATCGATGCCGTTTTCGACAGCCCTCTTGATAAATTCCTGGACTACATCGTCGGCGTAATGGCGGTAACCGACGATATTCTGGCCCCGCAGGAGCATCTGTAGCGGCGTCTGTTTAAAAAGGCGCCGCAGACGGCGCAGCCTTTCCCAGGGATCTTCGTCGAGAAAGCGCATGCAGGCGTCAAAAGTAGCGCCTCCCCAAACTTCCAGGGAATGATAGCCCACCTGATCCATCAATCCGGCGGCAGGGATCATCTCCTCCAGGCGCATCCTTGTAGCCAAAAGAGACTGGTGGGCATCACGCAAAGTTGTATCGGTGATCCCTACTTTCTTCTGATCGCTCATCCGGTCCCCCCCCAAAAAAATGCTCTCCAATCTATGGTTCCAACAGCCGGCAGGCGGTGGAGCCGAGTCGGCGACCCCAGACCAGCGCCTCCGTGAGCGGAAAGCCGGGGATGATCGTTTTTCCGTTAAGCACTCCTGCCGTCTCCCCCAGAGCATAAAGCCCTTCCACCGGCTCTTCGTTCCGCAATACCCGCCCGGTTTTGTCGACGGCGATCCCCCCAAGGCAGTAGGAGGCCACCGCTTTTATCCTGACGGCAAAAATTTCACTTCGCCCCTTCCTGAAGTAGCGCTCCAGCTCCGGAAGCTCGAGCGCACAGTCCTCCATAAAAGCGCCGATGTCGCTGTAACGGGGCCAATCCGGTTCCTCTTTTTCCTTCAATCCTGCGCCGGATAGAAGCATATACCCCCGGGAGGAAGGACTTTTTGCCAGCATCTGCACCAGCTCAGTCTCGCGATCTGGTGAAAGCGGGATCAGCTCCTCATCAACGACCGCCAGCGCACCCGGCGGCGTCTCCACCGGCATCCAGCCCTGCCTCTTTTCTGCCGCCAGGGTATAGGCAAACCGCGACTCCTCCACCAGATCCAACCCGGCCTCGCGGGCCAGCTTAAGGCTCTCGCCGCCACCACTTCGCCAGGGGGCGACAGCCGTACCCGGCGCCAGCTCCTCGACCCATGCCTGATCATCCAAAAAACCGCCGTCGGCCAGGATAACCGCCGGGGCGTAAATATGATTATAGACCCCGGCGGGATCGGTAAAACCTACACCTGAGATCTCGCCGCCCTGGATGAGCAGCTCCTCGAGAACGGCCCCCTCAATAAAGCGGACCCCTTCCCGCTGGAGACTCTCCCACAGGCGGCGGTGCACCTGGTCGTAAGACAAGTTTGCCCGAAGGCAGCGCTGCGGCGCTTCTTGCGAAAATTTTAGCCCTGTTTCCTGGGACAGCCATTCCAGATCCCCGGCCGCCCTTTCGCAAATCAGGGCGAGATGCCACTTTTTGCAGCCCATCCTGCCGGCATCATCCAAAAAATCTTCAAAGGATCGGCCGTCAGCCCTTTCTTCAGGACAGAGGGCGCCCTCCTCCCAGAGCCAGTCTTCAGCAAGGGGCTCGCCGGAAAAGATGATCACAGCAGCGCCCTTTCGGGAAGCCTCCAGGGAAGCAACGAGCCCGCCGATGCCGTCACCGACAACGATGATGTCGGCGCTCAGGGGCGGCTTTTTGTCCCTGCTCAAACCCGGTTCAAAACCACAACCGGAAAGAAAAAACAGAAGGAACAGGGTTATCAGAAGGATGCTGCGGCAGCGCAAAATCAAACCCTTCTCTCCTCTTCGGGAAGGGCGATCAGATCCATCACCCGATCCCCTTCGTCAAGGCGAATCAAGATAACCCCCCGGGCGTAGCGGCGCATTAGGGTAACCTCCGCCGTCTTCTGACGGATCACCAGCCCTTCGGCGGTAACGATTATAAAATCCTCCGCCTCCTCGCTCATAACCTTAAAGCCGGTTAAAGGCCCGCTCTCTTTGGAGATCCTCATCCCCACCAGACCCCGCCCGGCCCGGCGCTGAGCCCGGAATTCAGCCAGGGAAACCCTCTTTCCATAACCGGCCTCGGAGACCATGAGCGCGATCTTACCCTTGCTGACCAGATCAGCACCGATAACCCGATGCGGCGGCTCCAGGGCGATCGCTTTCACCACGCGGGCAACGCGCACCATGGGCCGGACATCTGTTTCGGAAAAGCGGATGAAATAGCCCTCATCAGTGCCGATAATGAGCTCTTCCGCACCGCTGGTCAGGTTTACGGAGATAAGCTCGTCATCATCGGGCAAAGCGATCGCAATCAACCCGGTTTTACGGGCATGGCGATACTCCTTCAGCGCTGTCTTTTTAATATACCCCCCGGCGGTAATAGCAACCAGGTACCTGCTCTCATCGTATTCCCTGATGGGCAGGCTGGCGGTAATATATTCTTTCTTTTCCAGGGGAAGCAGGTTCACCATAGCCATGCCCCTGGCCTGGCGGCTGGCCTCCGGTATTTCATAGATATTTAACAGATAGACCCTCCCCCGATTGCTGAAGCAGAGCAACTTGTGATGGGTGGAGGCAAAATAGCACTGCTCCACAAGATCATCCTTGCGCATCTGCATGCCGACGATGCCCTTACCGCCGCGACGCTGGCTGCGGTATGTTGAGGCCGGCAGCCTTTTGATATAGCCGCGATCCGTGATCGTGATCACGACATCTTCTTCGAGGATCAGGTCGGTAAGCTCCAGATCGACCGTTTCTGCCACGATCTGGGTGCGCCGCTCGTCGGCGTATTTTGCACCGATCTCCCGCAGTTCATCGCCGATAATGCTCATCAGCAGCCCTTCATCGGCCAAAATACGACGCAGGTAATCGATCTTCTTCAGCAGCTCCTGATGCTCCTCTTCAAGTTTCGACTGCTCCAGCTGGGTCAGACGCTGTAGGCGCAGATCGAGGATCGCCTGGGCCTGTTTTTCAGAGATAGAGAGGAGCTCGATGAGGCCATTGCGTGCACTGGGGCCATCGGGAGCACGGCGGATCAGGGCGATCACTTCATCAAGCCTGGAGAGGGCGATGCGAAGCCCTTCGACAATATGAAGCCTCTCTTCAGCCCGTTTCAGATCATAACGGGTCCGCCGCTCCACCACCTCTTTTTGATGCTCGAGATAGTGGAAGAGCATCTCTTTTAAATTTAATACACGCGGCTCGCCATCTACCAGGGCCAGCATGATGATGCCGTAGGTTTGCTGTAGCGGGGTATACTGATGGAGTTGATTGATGATCAGCTGAGACTGATAACCGGGGCGGACCTCCAGCACTATGCGCACCCCCGTATGATCGGACTCGTCTCTTAAGTCGGTGACCCCTTCGATCTTCTTATCCTTGATCAGCTCGGCAATCTTCACCACCAGTTTGGCCTTGTTCTGCTGATAGGGCAGCTCGGTAATGACGATATGCTCCCGGTTCTTATCTTTTTTATCAATGAGTACCCGGCCCCGCATCCGGATGATCCCCCGGCCCGTCCGATAAGCTTTGTTGATCCCCTCATAGCCCACGATGAGCCCTCCGGTGGGGAAATCGGGGCCGTGGATCAGGCGCTGCAGATCCTCCACGGTGCTCTCGGGGCGCTTGATCAATAGCTGCAAAGCTTCGATGAGCTCGCCTAAATTATGGGGTGGTATATTGGTGGCCATCCCCACGGCGATGCCGGCCGATCCGTTGGCCAGCAGATTGGGAAAACGTGCCGGCAGCACCACCGGTTCTTCCAGGCTCTCATCAAAATTGGGCCGAAAGTCTATAGTTTCCTTGTGCAGATCTCGTAACAGCTCCATCGCCGAGGTGGAGAGACGGGCCTCGGTATAACGCATCGCCGCCGGCGCATCGCCGTCCTGCGAACCGAAGTTGCCGTGTCCGTCCACCAGGGGATAGCGTGTCGAAAAATCCTGGGCCAGGCGAACCATGGCATCGTAAAGAGCGCTGTCACCATGTGGATGGTATTTGCCGAGCACCTCGCCGACAATACGCGCCGATTTGCGATAAGGTTTATCGGGCGTGGAGCCCATCTCCGCCATGGCATAGAGAATGCGGCGGTGAACGGGTTTAAAGCCATCCCTTACATCGGGCAACGCCCTGCTGACGATCACACTCATGGCGTAATCGAGAAATGATTTTTTTACCTCTTCATGAACGCTAACCGGTACAATCCTTTTTTTCTCGTCCATCAGATTCCCTTTCCCGAAACTTCAAGATTTCAATACCGCCCGCCGCACAGCAGAGTAGGGGGCGGCCGGCTTATTCCAAAGCGCGGCTAAATATCCAGGTTTTGCACCAGATTGGCATGATCCTCGATGAAACGCCGGCGCGGCTCGACCCTGTCGCCCATAAGAATGCTGAAGATCCGATCTGCTTCCTGGGCATCGATGAGCTCAACACGCTTGATAAACCGGCTGCCCGGATTCATCGTCGTCTCCCACAGCTGGTCTGCGTTCATCTCCCCCAGACCTTTGTACCGCTGCACCTGGATCCCCTCGCGCCCCCATTCCCCGAGCAGCTTCTCCAGGTCTTCATCCCGGTAAAGATAGCGCTCTCTTCTCCCTTTTTTAACTTTGTAGAGAGGCGGCTGTGCAACATAGATAAAGCCGCTTTCAACGAGATCGGCCAAAAACCGGTAGAAAAAGGTCAATAGCAGGACCCGGATATGGGAGCCGTCCACATCGGCGTCGGTCATGATCACTATCTTGTGATAGCGCAGTTTGGCAATGTCGAAGTCTTCATCGATGCCCGTCCCCACAGCGCTGATAATCGTGCGGATCTCTTCGTTGGCCAGAATCCGGTCGAGCCGTGCTTTCTCCACGTTGAGAATCTTGCCGCGCAGGGGCAAGATGGCCTGGATCCGCCGATCCCTGCCCTGCTTGGCCGACCCTCCGGCGGAGTCCCCCTCCACCAGAAAGAGCTCACATTCCTGCGGATCCTTGCTGCTACAGTCGGCCAGCTTGCCAGGCAGGTAGGTAAACTCGAGGGCATTTTTACGGCGCGTCAATTCCCGGGCCTTCCGGGCCGCTTTGCGCGCCCGGGCGGCGCGAATCGCTTTATCGACAATCCTCCGCGCAGTAGAAGGGTTCTCCTCGAGGAAGGTATTGACCCCCTCGTAGCAAACCGTATCGACGGCGCTGTGGATCTCGCTGTTGCCCAGCCTCGTTTTGGTCTGCCCTTCAAACTGGGGCTCATGCAGCTTGACGCTCAGGACTGCGGTGAGCCCCTCACGGATATCATCACCGGTAAAATTGCTCTCATTCTCTTTGAGCAGCCCTTTACGGCGGGCGTAGTCATTGATCAGGCGGGTCAGCGAAGCCTTGAATCCCTGTTCGTGGGTGCCGCCTTCTTTGGTATGGATATTGTTGGCGTAGGTGTAGATCGTCTCGCTGTAGCCGCTCTGGTATTGCAGGGAAAGTTCAATTTGGAAGCTGTTAATACTCCGGCTGATATAGATCGGCTTTCTCGGCACCACATCTTTGCCCTGATTTAAAAAACGAACATACTGGTTGATACCGCCATTGTACTGGTAACTTTCCTTGAAATCGCTACGCTCGTCCTGAAAGACTATCCGCGTCCCCTGGTTCAGGAAAGCGAGTTCCCGCAGGCGCTGGATAATGATTTCGTTCTCAAAATGGATCTCGTCAAATATTTTGGGATCCGCCCGGAAGGAGATCTTCGTTCCCGTGCGCTTGCTTTTACCCCTTACCAGCAGCTCTGTTACTTTTTTCCCCTCTTCATAACGCTGGTGATAGATCTTCCCGCCGCGACATATCTCTACCTCCAACCACTCAGCCAGGGCGTTAACCACGGAGATGCCCACGCCGTGAAGACCGCCGGCGACTTTGTAACTTTTCTGATCGAACTTGCCCCCAGAATGAAGGGTGGTCAAAACAACTTCCACCGCCGGACGCTTCTCTAAGGGATGCTCTTCCACCGGGATACCCCTTCCGTCATCGCTTACCGTGATGCTGTTATCGGGGTGAACCCAGACATTGATATTTTTGCATCCGTAAGGCACCTCGTCGATGCTGTTATCGACAACCTCAAAAACGAGGTGGTGCAACCCGGGGCTGGCTGTGGAACCGATATACATGCCGGGACGACGGCGAATCGCTTCCAACCCTTCGAGTACCTGGATCTGCTCAGCGCCGTAGTCGCTCTGAATATCTTTGAATTTTTCTGTGGTCATACATACCTCCGCCTGAGATTGATTATACCATCAATCATTTTAGCAACTATGCTTATCTATTTTTGCTTTCTCGGCGCGCCAGGGTGGTCGGAACAATGGGAGAGAACAGTAGAGCGTCATCGGTGACAATAAAAGATTTATGTCGCCCAAGATCGCTGTTCCGGTAAAATTTCTTATCGCTGCCCGATTCAAGAAATTGTTTATTAACGGGGTTGTCCCGGAGGTTCATATTAAAAATACCGATCAATTCGCTCTTAAAAACAACCCGCCCCTTTCCGATATGGATAAACATCTTACTCCCCCCGTGATACCGGCGCTTTTTAATTTAAAAGTGGTCATCCAACCCGATCTGAAAGTAGATATCGTCAACTAATTTTTCACCGGCATATTGATTCAATTTTTCAATCAATTGAGGCTTTAACAGGGTTAGGTGGTAGGCCCAGGTAGAATCGCTCACCCTCACCCGGAGTATTTCCCGCTCTATCCGGTGCGCGCGGGTCACCGCGGCGATCTTTTCACCCACCAGGTGCTCCCACTGATCTATTATAAGGTATTGGCGATATTGGCGCCACATTTTTCTTTTTTCCAATACCTGTCTAATAATCTGTCCCAGCTCAATCAATTTTAACCTTCCCCCGGGAAATATTATAGACCTGCGCCCCGCCGGACCAGCGCTGCTCCGCCGCCCATGATGGTGAAGCCGTGGTGATAAAGGATTGTCCCGCCCTGCTGCGTAGAAATTGCAGCAGATGGGCGCTTCTCTTTTCATCGAATTCGGAGAGAACATCATCGAGCAGCAATATTGTCTCTTCGCCGCCGGCTTTTTTAAAGAGGTCCACCTCACCTATCTTCAAAGCGAGCACAACGCTGCGCTGCTGCCCCTGGGAGCCGTATGTCTGAACGTCAAAATCATTAATCGTAAAACCGATATCGTCCCGATGCGGACCGATGAGTGAAGTCCCGCGCTCGATTTCTTTATTTAAATTCTCAGCTAAAAGATTTCCGGTAGCCAAGCCATGATTACAAATAACAACAGCTTTATATTCATAACTTTCATTTTGGTTTAGCACGCTTATCATGGTAGAAAAATGAATAGTCAAAAAAGCAATTTCATCATCAGTAATTTCTTTTCCAGTTGAATTTAAACCGCCAATTTCCCATTGTCCATCAAATAAATTCTTCCCAACACTCTTTAACCGCATAGCACTAACTGTAGATTTAGTACCACTGATATAAGGATTGAGTTTATCTCCTTCTTCAATCATTACTTCCTTGAAATAACACCAATTTTCATTGCCTGATAAACTGTAAATTTCAATGTAAGTAGTTGTTTCTGTGGTAGTTACAGTTTTACTGTATTTTTGAGGAACAGTGTTTTTTTCCGATATTGGTACTGCATAAGATGCATTACCATCTTGGTCTTTAAAACGATAATTAACAACGGATGCACCAGTTTCCAACCCTCGAGAATAAGACAAAACACTTAACGTATAAGTAGTATTAGGTTTAACTTTAACTATCTGATTGTTCGATGAAACAGTTGTT
>FZPS01000007.1_pt63 | contig 17329 bp, 12 predicted proteins | sample 1817821 | NCBI WGS metagenome assembly FZPS01 (sample SAMEA104158645, study PRJEB21678) | metagenome | place: Germany | collected 2015-04-21
CCCATCACCTTAATAACAACCCTTTTTCTCCTCTGGCCATCGAACTCAGCGTAGTAAACCTGCTGCCAGGGGCCGAAATCCAGCTTGCCCTTTGTCACGGGTATGATTACCTGATGATGGACAAGCAGGCTTTTTAAGTGAGCGTCCCCATTATCCTCTCCAGTCCGGTGATGGAGGTACACCTTGCCGAAGGGAGCCAGCCGGTCCAGCATTTCATCGATGTCCTGGATGATGCCTGGTTCATCGTCATTCACGTAAACTCCGGCCGTGATGTGCATCGCTGAAACCAGGATCATCCCTTCCCGGATTCCGCTCTCCTGCAAGGCCCCTTCAACTTCCCCGGTTATGTTTATGTATTCGCGGCGCTTGGAAGTGTTGAACCAGAGGTATTTCGTATGAGTTTTCATAAGTTGCTGCTCCCTTCTCTTTAAATCCCCGGTTGCCGACAATCCGGAATTTCTGCGGTCTCCGCAACGGATATCGGCTTATCCGTGTTTTTTTTATTATCCTCTTTTTGCTGCTCTTTAATTATTTGAGGCTCTTCTTCCCGCTGGTAAAGAACCCGCCTCGGGTAAGGGATCTCAATACCGGCCCGGTCCAGGGCATTTTTAAACCGGCGGCGCAGCTCGCGTTCCACAGCCCAGTATTTTGCCGGCACGGCAGGGGTAGTTATGCGGATGTTGACTGAGGAATCAGCCAGTTCAATGATGCCTTCCACATTGGGCGGAGCAAGAATGGCCTCCATTTCCCTGTAGGCAGCCTCACCCTCCTGCTGCAAAACGGCGATGGCCCTGTCGATGTCTTCCTCGTAAGCAATCCTAATGATCACCAGAGCCAGCATTTGCCCCCGGTTGTAGTTGGTTACCCGGGTAATACTTCCGTTGGGCAGAACCTCCAACTGGCCTGTCCAGCGGCGAACCTTGCAGGTTCGCAGGCCGATTTCCTCAACCGTGCCCTCCACACCTTCAACTATCACGTAGTCACCTACGCTGAACTGGTCCTCAAAAATAATAAAAAAGCCGCCGATGACATCCTTGACCAGGCTCTGGGCACCGAAACCAATAGCTAAGCCCAGGATCCCCGCGCTGGCCAGGATGGCGCCGGTGTTGACATTGAAGATCTGAAGAATCGTAACGCCGGCCAGAAAAAACACCACATAGGTCAGGAGGCTGCGCAGCAGCGCCTCCAGAGTTTCCGCCCGGCGGCTTTCTGAGAAGTGATCTTTGCTCCGGTGCCGCTCAAAAACCTGCTTGACAGCCAACCGGCCGAAATTGATGAGCAGCTTTGCCCCCACCAGAACGCCGATAATTTTAAATACCTTTGTTCCGATGGACTTCAAGTCGTCGGCCGAGATAATACTCACATTGAAAATCTGCAGTATAATAATGGCTGCTAAAAAATAACCACCGTAAAGAAGCAGTGTTTGAAGCAGAATCCGTACCGAGCCAATTAAACTGTCGGACAGCATAGCCTTTTCCGCCGCGGCTTCGTCTCCTTCTGTCTGCTCCCGGCTGCCTTCCTGCAGCAGCCTGCTCAAGATACGGTTCAGAGTTTTAATCAGGATGTATGTGACAGCCAGAACCACCAGGGAGAGGAGCAAATCCACCAGCAGTGCCTCCAGATTTTGGGGCTCCAAAAACATCTCTATTCTGCGCGTTATTTCCTGCCTGTTCAAAATATCTTTCACCCCGCACATTGGTTTTTACTATGATAACAATGGATTAACATTTTCATGCTGTTAGCGGTAAAAGCAAGCTCCCAACAGACCCCGGAGTAATCCCATATCATAATGTAAAAACACCCGGCACACCTTAAGAAAACAATCAATCAAGATCCTGCCTTGAGAACTACGTTCTTTACTTTATCCTTGACAAACTTACCTTCTTCCACCAGTTCTTCGGCAACAAAGACAAAAGTAATAAAATCTTTGATTCCGGCTATTTCCATAACCCTTTCCATATTTTCAGCACTCCCCAGTTCTTTAACGGCTTCGTATACCAACGCCTTTTTAGCGTCGATAAAACGGCCCAGTTCTTCCCGGCAGAGTTCTGTCTGCAGGATTCTTCCGTTCATTTTTTTAAAATAACCCATCCGGATCAGTTCATCAATGTTTTCATCATCTTCCCATGCCAGCAAAAGGCGCTTAAATAACATTTCATCCATTTTTCATCCCCCCAATCAATTGTTCCACCAAAAGTCTCTTTTTTCCTTTAATGCTCCATAACTTGCAAACACTACAAAATAATTGTAATATATGAAGGAAATGCGCCCTTGAAAACGTGCGTAAACTGCAGCATTTAACGGCCCTGGGCCCCCGGGCAGCGTACCCCGTGGCGCCTTTTTGCATATCAAAGCATATGCCAGCTTTTTACCCGGATGCAAACTCGCTATTTGCCTTCAAAGACAATTTGGGAGGTTAACAGCCTATGCTCAAAGTGACTGTAGTATGTGAAAACACCGTAGGAACACCCGAAAACCTGGTCGGAGAGTGGGGCCTCTCTCTATATATTGAAAAAAACGGCAGGAAAATTCTATTTGATACAGGGGAGCAGGGCAACCTGCTGGCCAACGCGTCTGCTCTGGGTCTTGACCTGAAGCAGGTGGAAACCCTGGTCCTGAGCCACGGCCACTACGACCATACAGGGGGTCTGAGGGCTTTTCTGCGCCACCGGGGCAGGCTGCCTGTATATGCCCACCCCGCTTTATTTACCTCCCATTATGCTGCGGACAGGCCCCGTTATATTGGAGTCCCCTTTTGCAGGGAGGAACTGGAAAGCTCCGGGGCTGATTTCGTTTTTACCAGGGAGCCCCGGGAGATAATGCCGGGAATCTGGGTAAGCGGTGAAATACCCCGGGAAACTTCCTTTGAGAAGACGGACAATAAACTGTACTGCCTGGAAAACGGTAAGAAGATCTCTCCCGACCCGCTTCTCGATGATCTGAGCCTTTACTGCGTCATACCGGAGGGACTCGTGATTATCCTTGGCTGCGCCCACGCCGGCCTGGTAAACATAGTCAAACACGCCAGAAAAACAACCGGCATCAGACAGATTTACGCTATCATCGGAGGCACCCACCTGGGGCCGGTTCCCCCCTCTCAGCAGGAAGCCGTCTTTGCCTTTCTGCAAGACCTGGACTTCCGTTTGCTGGCCGCCAATCACTGTACCGGACTATCCGTAATAGCCCGTCTGGCTTCCCTTTTCGGTTCCCGCTTCCGGTTTGCGCCGGCCGGTTCCACATTTACATTGCCGCTACAGGAAAATTAAGCCGGGTATTAAAGAAACGCTCACCTTACCGGAGGGCGCTTGAAATAGCGTCCAGATACCCTTTGGAGGAACTGCCTTTAAGCTCCAGGATCCGACGGTGGACCCTTTCCACCTGAATGCAGAAGACTTCCAGCCTCGCCTCAATGACCTGAGGAAAGGCGTTGCCGTCAGTTTCAACCGACAGAAAAGGCAGTGCAGGATGGTCCTCCATGACCCTGGCAACAAGGTCCTTATCCTTTGCAGTCTCCAGCTTTGCTTCATTAATCTTGAAATTAAGGACTGCTTCTGCAATCCTGCTGGGCATGCAACCAAAGGGACCGATGGAAATGACTCCCGCCACATCTTCAACGATTTCCGTGATGGCGGCCCCCGCAGTTAAAATGGTTTCAACTGTAAGCCTGGGGTTGATCAGGCCGGAGGCATTATCAATCAGCTTTTCCACATCAACCATGTGGGCTTTGTAAAAACCGGACTGAGAAAGGATCCCTTTAATAGTTCGCTCAAAGGAGCTCTTGAAAAACTGCAGAATGTAGTTTCCCAGCCGGTCCTTACCGGTCAGCAGATGCCGGTTCTTGGTTTTTTGCAGGTAATCACAGTAGTAAATCCATTCCGCAATGGGCGAAATATTGACGACAATCCCATGCTCGGCCAGCCTTTCCACCAGATACTGTCTGGAAAACCCATCCCTTCTGACGTAAATTTCGCCCACCAGGGAAACCTTGGGGGTGTGTTCTAAAGACTGCTTCCGCTCAATGTTTCTAAGCGTCCTGGCGGCTTTGCGCAGAGTCTCCTTGATCCCTTTCCAGCTGTCCCTCTCCAGGCTGGCAATGATTTGTTCACATACATCGTTGTAGATGGCCAGGGCTCTTTTTTTATCTCTGGCGATGGTTAAAACCGCGCTGTAGATGTCATCCAGCACATCTGAGATGACCACCGCCTGCCAGGCCCTCGCCGAAAAATCCGTGCCCAGGCCGGCATAACTGTTATCGCAGGTCAGAGAGATCTGGGCCACGTTTTCAAGCTGCATTTTCTCAATAAGGTTTTTGATCAGGACATTGTACTGACCGAACCGGCAGGGCCCCGGGGACGTCGGCATGAAGTAGACCAGTATTTCCTCAGGGTTTGCCCTGGTTTCCAGGTGGTTAAAGAGGCTGCCCACGGTAAGGATCAGGGGCAGGCACTCCTTGCAGGAGGCGTAGCCCTTGCCGGTTTTAAGTTCCTTTGTCGCAGGCGCCGGAACCGCTGAAGCGTGGATTCCGAGATGACGCAGGGTTGCAGCCATCATTCTTGAACCCAAATCCCCCATGGAAGGGATCAACACGTGAACCCCCGGGTGATTCAGGGGATATCTCCGGCCGGCGGAGCTCTCCACCCAGGTCTTCTCCTTTTCCACGACGACCCTGGCCGGCTTGAATGTTTTTACCGGTACAGAGGTTTTTAACCTGTCAATCTCCCTGAAACTCTGGATAATATCCAGAAAAGCCTCGATCCGGGTGTCCAGCCCGGCGTCCGCAGAATGGCTGTCCAGCTCCAGCGTCAGTGAAGGCTTCTGTCCCATGATTTCCCTAAAAAACCCTACAATAAAGGAATCAGGACCGCAGCTGAAGTTCGTTATATAAGTGGCAAACAGTTGAGGATGGCGCTGTACAAGCCTGGCGGCCTTCAGGATCATCTGGCCCATGGCCCAGAACATAGTTTCATCCGGTTCCTCTTCCCCGAAGGGTAAAAAGTCGTAGGGAACAATGCGGCAACCCCGGGTGGCAAACTTCTGGGGAATGCCCATGTTCGCTTTTTTGGTGAAGGCATTGTATGGCCTGCCGAAAAGCACAATGGCCGTCTCTGCCGGGTTCTGTTCCAGTTCCTTCAGGAACAACCTGCCCATCTCCCGGCACTCCCGGTGGAAATCTTCCTGCGCCCGGACCCCCAGGCTAAAGGCTTTCCTGGTGATTCTTGCGGGAATACCAAGAGTCCTGCCCAGTTCTAAAAAGCTTTCCAGCGCCTGTTCGTAACCCTTTGAAAAATCAAGGACCGGACTTAAGACAACCCCCTTCTTCAGCTCGTCAAAGGCCGCTTTCAGGTAATAGGGCTCCGCCTGGACAAAGGGACAGGTCACGCTGTTATCGATGCCGTTTTCCACGGGCATAGAACCCACGTGGGGCAGGAAGTAAAAATCCGGATCCTTGCGGATGGAATCCATCAGGGCACCGTGGGCAATCTCCACCGGAAAGCAGAATTCCGCGCCTCTCCTCTCCATGCCCTCATGATCAATCTCATCACTGCAGAGCACTTCAAAGCCCAGGGCTGTAAAAAAATTATAATAGAGTGGAAACAGGGTATTGGTTAGAAGGGAACGGTTGACCGCTACCTTTTTCCCGTTGGGCGGCAGCAGCCGGATCCCCCTCTCCCTGCCGTATTTCTGGTAAACAAGCCGCTCCCGTAGTTGAACCAGGTCCAGTTTAACCGCATCGGGTTGCTTTCTTTCCTGAAGCAGGTTGACGTACTTGTTGCAGGCACCCCCGAAGGGATAGTTTTTTCCCTTTATTTTGATTATGTTGATTGTACACTTGCGGTCACATTTTTCTTTGCCTCCCGCGCAGGTAAAGGGCTTGCCGTAGGCGACCCCGCGCTCCGCCAACTCCGCCGGGTAAAAGCGCGCCGGCTGCAGCAGGCCCAGGGCCAGCCTGTTTTTGACCTCCAGGGCTACGCCGAAGGCCCCCATCAGACCCGGCTCCGGGGGTACGATTATCTCCTTTCCGGTCAGGGCCGCCATGGCCGCCGGAACAGCCCTGTTATAGCAGACGCCGCCCTGCATGAAGACCTTTTGCCCCACGGCCCTGTTTCCCTTGACCCGGTTGTTGTAATTCATGCAAATTGAGTAGACCAGGCCCGCAGCCAGGTCTTCAATACCCGCCCCCTCCTGAATGGCTGTCTTGATGTCGCTGCTGATAAAAGCCGCACACTGGTCGCTGAAGTTCAGCGGTCTGGAGCTTTTCAAAGCAATATCCCCGATTTTCCCGGTAGCGATGTCAAGGGATTCTCTGGCCGCCTCCTCTAAAAAAGACCCCGTTCCTGCGGAGCAGGCTTCGTTCATGGCATAATCCGAAGCAACCCGGCTGGTGATGTATGTATACTTGGCATCCTGCCCGCCGATTTCAAAGATGGTTTCAACCTCCGGGTCAAAATAAACAGCTGCCGTGGCGTGGGCTATAATTTCGTTGATCACGGCAGGGGTGAGGGCGTGGAGTCCGGCAATTTGCCTGCCCGAGCCCGTAACCCCCAGCCCTGTGATTTCAATATTCACCCTACTTGCTTCCAACTGCCGGTGGATCTCCCGGTAACAGTTCCTGGAAGCCTGGATCGGGTCGCCGTTGGTGCGCAGATAACAGCTGGCAAGAATCGCATTGTCACTGGTTCTCAGGACAACAGCTTTTGTCGTCGTCGAACCCACGTCCAAACCCAGGATACAGCTATCCCCTTCCTTTGGCTCCTGACGTACGTTTTCCTTGAAGGTGACCCGGGACAGATAATCTTTCAGGGGAGGCAGGGTTTTAAAAACACTTCCCCCTCCTTTAAAAAGCTCCTCCAGGCTGTGGATTGGCAGGGTTTCCCTCTCCAGAGCCCACAGGGCGGCTCCCATGGCCTCAAAGCAACTCGCCTGCTCCGGTACAACCAGGCCGGGAATCTCTCTCTTTAAAAAATGGATCATGGGCTTATTGGCCGAGGCCCCGCCCACTATCATCACCTTATTGTACTCTGTTTTTTTCAACAGCTCGCAAACTTTGACCGCCATCATTTCACAAAGCCCCGCCACAACCCGCTCTTTCGGGGCACCTTTGTTCAGTGCATGGGTGCAGTCGCTTTTGCAGAAAACAGAACACCTGCCGGCCACCTTGTAAGGATTATCCAGATCAGCAGTAGAAACAGCTTCATCCACAGTTAAATTCATCCTCTTGATCTGCTGTAAAAAGAACTCCCCTGTGCCGGAAGCGCATTTATTACCTGTATAGACACCGCTAATCCTGCCTTTGTGGTCCAATTTATAAGCTATAAACGTTTCCCCACCGACGCTGATAATCATGTCGGCTTCGTTTCCGGAATCGCGCAGGTAGCGGTAGGCATGCTCAACAGCTTCCGGCTCGGAAAGGGAAGAAGCGTTCAATTTGCTCCGCAGCTTTCTCCCCGTTACCGCCAGACGATGGATATCCTTGAGCAATTTACCGTCCACAAGGCCGGCAATTGTCCTGCGGGGATTCCCCTCGTGGGGCCTGGTTTTAGTGTCAAGGATGCGAATCTGCCCGTTCGCCCCCTGTTCCAGTAAAACCATACTTATATTCGAAGCACCAATACATAAACCCAGCGTCTTCAAGCATATTCACTCCTGTTTTCTTGAATTCTGCCGTTTTGTGAACAATTACCTGCAACGACCTAATTATACAGCATACTACACCTAAACGGGTAGAGCAACTGGTTATAAATCAAATACTCTATGGAATTATTCCCCATCGCAAGAAATAAATTTCATCATATTCACCAGTTGCTATGGTTTTTCACTATAATGCATATAACTCTATAAATAATTGGCCATCCTGGTCTGGTTCGAAAAGACCTGTAATTATCCTGCAAGAAACACTCAATCCCACAGCCTGAATGAAAACCCGGCAGGTAGTTAAACCTGCCGGGGCTTTTGATTGTGATAACATCTTAACCGTAGATGAGCATTATCCCTTCCAAAATTAATGCCAGCTATAGCTTCATCCTGGACAGTCTCAATTTGTGTGGGAAGCCCATTGTATTGCAGGGCAAAGAGGCAAGCTTCAAGCATCACCAGCATCAAACAGTTATTCACTGAATCAATTTTTCCTCTCCATAAATCCTTTCTGAAAAGAACCCTTCTGAGAACCAAACAAATGCAATCAACCAGAAAAAAATTAAAACAAAAGAATTAACCGGTTTGAAACTCGGGCTGTGGATATGGCCTCCGACACTGACAGAAAGCAGATCCAGACACAACCCCAGCACAGTTCGGCCAGCATTTCGGGGCTGGTTGAAGCAGGGTAAGGATCGCTGGTATTGAGATTAATTTTGATCAAGATCCTGTATTCGGGCTGAAAAAGATTACCCCACGCGTTATCCCAAAGGGCGTTGATTTTTTGAAAAAGCTCCTGAACGTCTCCCTCCGACACTATTCTGTAAACCTGACTCTGCCCTTGTTCTACAAATGCGTCCCTGCTCCTCGGCGCCCTTGAGCCGGAGGTAACCAGCCCGGATAAAACCCTGGGACGGAACAGCCTTTTTTTTATCCTTTGGATAAGTTGCAACCTTGTTTCCCTCCCTGAACTGCGGCCTGAACGTTGAATTTTTTGCATCCCCCGGCTCTAAATTGCATGAGCAGGACAAAGGGCAAGCCGCCAATGGTCAACAGCCTGTTATTCCCGGGATTACTCCGGGCTCGCCTGTGCAAACGGGTTAAACCGTTCGCTACCGTTAATTCAAGCACAATGGTTTGTTAAAGCTAATAGACTTCAATACCGGTTATTCTTGCTCAGCGTCGTAAGAACAATGTTGCAAATCTCCTTTTTTATTGAGTTAAAGCGCCGGTCTGCAAATATCCCTATTTTAAGTCAATCAAGTTTAAACTCAGGCACAGGACCGTTAAAGCCAACCTTAGTTTATTCAACCAGTCAGAGCACAGGCCTCTTAAGTTCCCTTTTTGCTTTTGTCCAAAGGAGCCTGATTATTTTGTCAATACCGTTAACCCGCAGGACATGCCTGCGGTGCTGCCATTTTTGATAGGGAAAAAAGTGACGTCGCAGCCACTGCCTGCGCTCCTCCCAGTCCATGACACCGCTCAAGCCCTGCTGGTAATAAGGCAAGATCCTGGCTTCAGTCCATTCCTGCCTGGCAAAGAAGTCGTTTCCTTTTTTCAGGTATAAGGCTGTGCCCGGGTAAATCCCGAGGACACTCCAGTCAAAGGTTGCCGGCCTGTTTTTTTTCAGCCAGTTTAGCTTTTGTTCCAGGTCCCGTAGACCCTCATCCTCGAAGGCGATGATCATGTAAACGTGAACGTTCAGGCCCACTTTCCGGCACAGGGCAAGGGCTTGCTCGTTCATTTCAACTGTAGTCCTTTTGTCTACGCTGTCCAGGTGCTGCTGGAAAGAGGACTCCACACCGATTTCCACCTGAACGCAGCCGGCCCGCTGCAGAGTTTTAAGCAAGTCCTCCTCAATGCAGTCTGCCCGTGCTTGAATCGACCATTTAACTTTCTTATTGATTCCTTTTTTCAAAAACTCGGCGCACACTCTTTCTACCCAGTCCCGGTCCAACAGAAAGTTGTTGTCATGAAAATAAATGCCCTCAACACCGTAGTCTGCAATCATCTTCCCGGCCCATTCCGCCACGTACTCCGGGCTGTGATAACGGACCCCCCTACCATAAGTCAGAGACTCTGTGCAAAACTCACATTTCCGGACACAACCCCGGGACGCCAGCATGGATCCTGTGGACAGGTAATACCCGCGGACGCCCCGGAGCCCCGGTCTGGTATAAAAAGACATGTCCAGCAGGTCAAGGGCGGGTAGGGGTAAACGGTCCAGATCTTTAATCTGCTCCGGAGGCGGTCCGCAGACTATCCCGCCGTTCTTCCTCCACCAGAGGCCGGGAATGGTGACGGGGTCGTTCCCTTTCGCCAGCCTGGCAATGACATGTTCCCCCTCCCCGGCGACGGCACCGTTTAGGCCGGGAATTTTTTGCAGGGTAAGCTCCGGCAGCGCGGTGGCATGGTGCCCGCCGGCTATGAGCAAGCCCCGGTAAGATCTGCGGATTAAGTCCACACACTCTACGGTATCGTAAATCAGGGGGGATACCGTGTTCAACCCGATTAAGTCCGGCTGAAAAGTCTCAATTTGCCGGAGCATGGCCTGGTTAACCTGGTCTGTATCGTTATTGGCCTTTGCCTGCCAGGCACACCGGTCGAAAATAGCTACGGTATGTCCTTCCTTTCGCAGAACCGCAGCCATAAAGGACAGGCCCAGGGGCACCCAGGAGGGCACAGCAGGAGTATTACGTATTATTTTGGGGTAAATCAGCAGTACCCTCGTGTTGGGATCCTCCTTCCTGCGGCCCTTCCTCTATTCCCTGGCCAGCTTCTTGATTTGCCGGGCAAATTCGTTCATATCCGTTCCGAAAAAGACCCTGTAACATTCATTCTGTTGCAAAAAGTCCATCACAAAAGAAAACTTGCTACCCAATAGCACAGGGTCGTGAACATTCAGTGTTACCGGAAAAAGATCCCCCACCACCCTGGCAGGTTTAATTCTCTCGTAATAGCTTTGGCTTGAGCCGGTTTTTTGCAGGATCACAACCTTGCTGAGCGGGACGGCAGGGGTATATTTAAGAGTGCCGCCTGACCACCCGCTTTTATAGTATGTTTCACCGTATAGCCGGCGAAAGGGCTTCTCCAGATCCAATTCCGGGAAAAATTCGTTAATTGACTCTTGCCGGAGTTTAATTACATCTGAAATGGAAGCGCCGTAATAGGCGCCCTGGTTTTTGCCCACCAGTACCCGGTCGTCGGAAAGAATCGGACAGCCTCTCAGCGCAAGGGCGAGAGCAGCTGTTGTTTTACCTTTGCCGCTGTTTCCTGTGAACAGTACGCCCTTTCCATCCACCTCAACGCATGAGGCGTGGAAAGAGTAAAGACCCATCTTCACGAAGAGGCCGGCCAGGGTATTAAAGCCAAACAAAATATCAGAATAAAGAGGGTCCACCCCACACCCCCTGGATCTGACAGCCGCAGCGACGCCCCGGGCAGAATCCACCCACAGCCGTCCGTAGCCTGAAAAATTCACCCATTTTTGTCCATCCCGGGTATAGTAGACGGCCGGAATGGGACGGTCCACCAGCAGGACGTCCTCACGCTCCTTAAATGCTTGATCCGGCAGCGGGGGCATGAACTTGCCGTCCAGGTTCCCCGGGTCTACCTCAAACAGGTACAGCTTGATTCCGGCCTTTGTTCCGGTCCCTTGCTCTTGAAGCTGCAGAGACAGATAGCGCGATAAGGACTCCAGCCAGGCTTTACTATTGGAGTTTATTTCAACTGTTGTCCCAAAAGCCGCACACGAATTACTAAAAAAATTTTCCGGCGACAATTCTACTCCCCCAGTACCTGTGTGTATCTTTCTAAATCAGCTGGTCTTTCGCCAAAGGGCTCACCGTTTACCAGCAGCCAGCTGTGACCTTTTAATTCCCTCCCGTTCTTCAGGAAACCCACCACCACAGTTGAAGCAATATTCTGCTTGCAGCACCAGCGGTGCAAAACCAGGGTCCGGCGGAGACAGGGCTTACTGGTGCGGAAAAGCCGGTTCAAGATAAAACTGCACCCCCTCCAGATTTTGTTCAGGTTCTCTTTATCACTGGAGTCTGCTTCCCTTAATGACTCCCGGCGCAGGTTCCTGCGGGCTGATTCAATTAGACGGGGCACCGGCAGGAATTGAAGAAAAAGCGAGTAATATACGAGTAGAAAAAAAAGGCCTGCCAACAGACCCAGGTCCTGTGGCACGCGATAGCCTTTATATTCCATCACTTCGTCCCTTTCACAAACTAATTTATAAGGGATTTTTTTTAACTGATGAATTTCAACAAACTTTTGCTCTCCAGAGCACAGATCAATTCCTCAATGTCTTTAGCCAGGACATCCCGCTCCACCCGGTACTCCTGAAGCAGCAAATTAATAATTTCGGCCGTTGATTTAACGCCGTCTACTTTTTCCCAGAAGGAACAGCCAACAGGATTCAGACCATAATATTTACCCTGCCCAGCCGGTCAGCAAAAACCAGTTAATTAAGCACCATACATTAGAATGGGGGTGAGTATGAATGCAGGTGAAGGAATATGAAAAACCATTATTGATCGAATATGAAAGTCTAAAAGATATCACTGCCGGCGGTTCACCACCGTCCGCCCTTGGTTAGAGGGGGGTACATATGAGTACAGGTGAAGGAATATGAAAAACCATTGGCGCTCGAAGATGAAACTCTAAAAGATATCACTGCCGGCGAAATATCCATCTGGCTCTCTAGATTAGATTAGCTCCTAGATATAAAAACAAACTGTTTCAGGTAAACAATTCTGGTCCCACTGAAGTTTCAGGACGTCAATAATGGGTGGTTTGCTAACTGCAGGAATTACTGAATCCTGCGGTTTTCCTTTGCCCGTCCTGAATGGATAATCACCCCCTCCGCCCATAATCTATACATCAGGGTGCTGGCTGAAAACGGCATTTTAGGCTTTGCCCTGCTTCTGGCCTTCTTTACTAATGTCTGGCGAAAGGCCAGGCATACAGACAACCTCTGGATTAAAGCCGCCCTGATTGCCCTCCTGTTCAATGCTTTTTTCATTGATTCACTGCACCACCGCCATCTCTGGCTGCTCCTGGCGTTGCTTTGATCAAAAAACTCTACACCGGGACAATGTCTCCCAGTCCCGGGGGAATCAGGAAAACCTGCCCTGCGGCATCCTCAGTACCAGGACGCCGCTTAATACTATAACCCCTCCGGCTATCTGCCAGATTGTCAGGACCTCCCCCAGGACTAGAAAAGCAAGAATGGCTGTTGCTGCCGGCTCGAAGGTACTGATAATGGCCGCCCGGGAGGCGCCTATTTCCTTAATCCCCCTGAAAAAGGCCGCCATGGCCAGGACGGTGGCAAAAATAGCAAGAGCAATGATGGCTAGCCAGGCGTCCCGGTTAAAATCAAGGCTTGCCTGGCCCCGGGACAGGGCCAGCAAACCCGTTGCCAGCGCCACAACGGTGGAAACATAGGCGTTGTAAACCGGCGTCTGAATGCTGTTCAACAACCGGGCGGTCCCAATCAGAAAGACTGAGTTGGTGACAGCTGCAGCCAGGGAGAGCAACACACCGCGCAGGTCCAGATTGCTGACCGGCTGCCCCAGAATAATGACGCAGCCGGCTAAGGTGATTATCAGCGCCAGCCCCTTTTGCAGGGTTAGGGGTTCCTTTAAAAAGAAAACGGCCAGGATCGTAACAAGAACTGGGTAAAGGTAAAGAAACAGGATGGCCATGCCGGCCGGAATAAAGCGAAAGGCCTCAAACAAAGCCAGTACGGTAAGTGTTTGAGTTCCCAGGGAAAGGGCCAGCACAGACAACAACTGCTTCCGGGAAAGCCTGTAGTCATAGCGGCCCACCCGGATTAACAGCCAGAACACAACAGCGGCCAGAATGTACCTCAGCGTAAGGACAATCATCACCGTAGCTCCGCCCTCGTAGGCAATCTTGGCCGCGACGGCCTCCGTACTCATACAAACTGTCGCAAACAGGACCAGGAACGTACCCAGGCCGGTTCGCCCGGTCCCTACTTTTGCTGTATCCATAATTTTGATTCCTTGCCTTCCTCCAAAAAATCAGGCGGCCTTGCAAGTCAGCCGCCGGGTATAAACATAGTATATAGCTTACAGTTAAAAAGATACATTTCAAAGATCTTAGGGCGAGCATTTTGCACAGATGGAACGGAACAAGGTGGTGCTCAGGTAGCGGTCACCGCGGTCGGGCATAATTACCACAATATTGCCTGAATCCATCGTCTTAGCTATCCGCAAGGCCCCGGCCAAAGCCGCGCCGCTGGACATACCCGCAAAAATTCCTTCCTTCGTAGCCAGCAGCCTCGCCATTTCAAAGGCCTCGTCATCCTCCACATTAATCTTCTCGTCAAGCAGTTCGGGATGATAGATTTTGGGAACTATGGCCTCTTCCATGTTTTTTAGACCCTGAATGGCGTGTCCCTTCATTGGTTCCACACCGACAATTTTAACTTGCGGTTTTTTCTCTTTTAAATACATGCCTATTCCCATCAGCGTTCCCGTGGTTCCCATCCCGGCTACAAGCACATCAATCTCCCCGCGGGTTTGAGAAAATATTTCCGGTCCCGTCGACTCATAATGTGCCAGGGAATTGTTTTCGTTCGTGAACTGATTGGGCATGAAATATTTATCGGGTTCCTCCTGTATGATCCGGGCGGCCTCCCGGATTGAACCGTCGGTGCCCTCATTGGCAGGCGTCAGGATTACCTCCGCTCCATAGGCCTCCAGGATGCGGCTTCTCTCGGAACTGACACATCCGGGAATAACGAGCTTGACCGGATAGCCCCTGGCCGCCCCAATCATCGCTATGGCAATACCTGTATTGCCTGAAGTAGCCTCCAGAATAGTCTTGCCCCTGGTGAGCACTCCGGACTCTTCCGCCTTTTTTATCATGTAATAAGCAGGCCGGTCCTTAATTGAACCTCCGGGGTTGGATCCTTCCAATTTTCCAAAAATCTTCGCCTTTGTCCCGTTGGTCAGAGTCTTTAATTGAACAAGTGGCGTATTACCGATAGCAGAAAAGATATCCATGTTTTGTTCGCCTCCAACAAAATGCAAATTTATGTCTACTATTATTATTTGATTACTGTACTATCCTCCTACTATTCCATACCGTTGGACCATTCTCCTGCCTTTTAGAAAGAATCCCGGCACGTTTTGCAGAACTTGATGCGGACAGGAAATAATACCCAAGGAAATAATTGTGTAAAGATATAACAAAATTATTTTGAATAGGGAGACCACCGGCTTTGCGCTGACCACGGGTTAATCCTGGAGGCGTTATAGTTTCGAAAAATCCAGGGTGGCAAAATAGTCCTCAATAGTTTCTGCCCGGCGAATCATTTCGACCTTGCCGTCCGGCTTCAGCAGCAGTTCGGCCGGTCGCAGCTTTCCGTTGTAATTGAAGCCCATGGCATGCCCGTGCGCGCCGGTATCATGAATAACCAGGATGTCCCCGGTATGGATTTCCGGCAGCTTTCGATCAACGGCAAACTTGTCGTTGTTCTCGCAAAGGGAACCGGTAACATCGTACAGGCAGCTGTGCGGCCATTCTTCTTTACCGGCTACAGTGATGTGGTGATAAGCTCCGTACATTCCCGGGCGCATTAAATCAGACATACAGGCGTCCAGACCGACATAGCTTTTGTACGTTTCCTTCCTGTGCAAAACTGTCGCTACCAGGTAACCATAGGGTCCGGTAATCATCCGCCCGCTTTCCATAGCCAGCTTGACCGGGTGCAATCCGCCGGCAACGATCTTTTCCTCATAAGAACGGCGAATACCCCTGCCCAGAAAAGCTAAATCCACAGCCTCTTCTTCGGGACGGTAGGGGATGCCGATGCCGCCGCCGAGGTTGATCAGATCAACGCGGATATTAAGGGTGCTGTAAACTTCCAGAGCCAGCTCAAACATCATCCTGGCCGTTTCAATAAAGTATTCCGGGTCCAGTTCATTGGAGATAACCATTGTGTGCAGGCCGAACCGCTTCACACCCCTTTCCCGCACAATTGCCAGGGCTTCCAGAAGCTGCTTCCGGGTCAGGCCATATTTGGCATTTTCCGGAGTACCGATAATAGCATTACCGCCCTTACGCAGGGGCCCGGGGTTATACCGGAAGGATAGCATTTCGGGAAGTCCGGCATGTCTTTCCAGGTACTCGATATGGCTGATGTCATCCAGATTTATCACAGCCCCCAGTTCCCTGGCCAGTTTAAATTCCTCCGCCGGGGTATCGTTGGAGGTGAACATAATTTCCTCACCTTTAATACCGGTCCGCTCGGCTAGGATCAATTCCGCCAGGGAACTGCAATCAGCCCCGAACCCCTCTTCGTGCAGCATTTTTAATATATGAGGGTTGGGTGTCGCTTTTACCGCGAAGTATTCCTTGAACCCCGGCGCCCAGGAGAAAGCCCTCAGCAAATCCCGGGCATTTGCCCGGATAGCCTTCTCGTCGTAGATATGAAAAGGAGTGGGGTATTGTTCAATAATCTGAACCAGTTGCTCCTTGGAAAAGGGTAATTTTTTTTCTGCCATAACTCGTTAAAGAACCTCCTGAATCATTTATAATGCAGAGCAGTTTCAGTTTAAGCCAGGCTCAAAGACGTGCCCTGTATTCTTATCAGATTATAATAAAACAATTATACTGCAACTTATGGCTAGATGTACATGATAATCGGTTTTTGCCTGGAAAATTGTCGGGATAAACAACTATAGGATCAATAAGCCAATACTCAGCCTTTCCAGCATCTTTTAATTAAAGTGTTGTCTGGTTTTAAAAATCATTATATCTTATTTCTACCCGGTATCCAGAGCAAATGAGAAGTTCCTGAACAATAAATATAATTTAAATATCTAAATGTCCTTAAAAGGCAAAGACCGCTGAACCCGCCACAGAATCCCAGCCTGTTTCAGCCTGCACGCCAGTGTTACAGACTGTAGTCCGGTTTGATTGCCACTTGTTTTCACTATATTAAAACTTAATAGAAATGGTCCGCACCCGTCAGCCGGGGTATTACAAACTTCTCCCTGCCGGGCGCACGAAAAACGAAAAGCCACCGGATGGTGGCTTGTAAAACGGCCTTTTGAAACAATTCTACAGGGCGGATTGTTCGGACGAGTAATTCCAGTCCCTTGCGTCCATATCCTTGATGAATTGAACCACTGCTTTGAGGAGAACATCCACCATCTTAGCGCCTTTTTCGGCGGTTGCTTTGGATGGGTCGCCGGTTGCCCCTGTATTGGTCAATTCAGCAAAATTCCACTTAATTTCTACATGTTCCGGCAGGTTGGGCACAACACCCCGGGCATGCTCCATTTCAATCAATTCGGGGAACAGGGCCAGCCCAATGGATGTTTCACCTTCTCCTGCGTGGCCAAGCCCGTTCCAGACTTCGAAAGTACCGGGTGGCAGAAGGTTTCCGGCGGTAACCCACCAGGCGTCCAGGGATGCTATTCGTACCTCGGGAAACTCCAGCTTGATGCTTCTGGCGGCAATTTCAATGGGAGCGATATTTCCATCATGGCCGTTCATAATAAAAATTTTTTTAATGCCGTTTTTGACCACACAGCGCATGATGTCCTTGAGTACGGCTATCAGCGTCTCCGGTTGGAGGCTCAGGGTAAAGGGAAAATGGGCATAATGCTGGCTCATCCCGACATTGACCGGCGGTAGCACCAGAAGGCCTTCTACC
>FZPS01000045.1_pt75 | contig 17313 bp, 20 predicted proteins | sample 1817821 | NCBI WGS metagenome assembly FZPS01 (sample SAMEA104158645, study PRJEB21678) | metagenome | place: Germany | collected 2015-04-21
GATATAGACACCGAAGCGCATACCTACATGGTTTTGTCTGCATTAGACAAGCTAATAAACCGTAAGCTATTGTGCTATTATGCCGATGAAATTACAGGTAGTGTCGCAAAGCCTGTGCAAAGCATTATTAAGGAGATAAGTGCAGAAAAGCTTCTTGTAATAACGCAGGATATTATACTTAGCAAAAAGCAGGAAGGAGTTACAGTCTGCAAACTGATTGAAGGCGGTGGCTTAGATAGATTCGCAGAGATTGCACCGAAATCATACGGGTTTGACAAAGGGAAGGTCAAACGTACGGAGGGTGTTAATCTCACTAAAAAGCTAATACGAACTGCGCAGGTCGCTATTCTTGTTATGCTTTTAGGAACATTGATAGTTGGCGGAACTTTAGCTTACCTGACTGCAAGCAAAGACAAAATAAACACTATAACGGTGGGTAAAGTTGAAGTGGTTATTGAAGAACCCGGCGTTAACAATAATAGCGTTGAATGGGGCATAAACTCAAAGCCGGTGTATCTAACGGCTACAAATGACTCAATTGACGGAGTTGTTAGGGCTATGATAATACCGGAGTTTTTGAACGAAAACGGCGAATATATAAATTGCCCGGGGGCAGCTCAGAACGCCCCGGTAAGTAACAAAATCGTAATGGGAGATATTACATTTGTGGCGCTTGACAATTATGCCATTCAGAATGGCTATGCGCTTGATTTCAGCTAATTGCGCAGGCACCATGAAATATATATTTCTGACCCGCGCAAGGTGGCACCCGAGAAATTAAAAACGGTGCTCAGACACCCGATACGCAAAGCATGAAAGGCATATAAGAACTTGATAAAATGCCGTTGGGGCAAAAATTCATGAGGTTTCAAATATGAATGGTGCAGATATCAAATTTCTTTTAATATTGGAGTGAGATTTTATGTGGAAGTGCTCTAAATGCGGTCGTGAGTTCGAAAAAGTGCAGCAGGATCATTTTTGCGTAAAGCCAAGCAGCATAGACGAATATATCGCCATGCAGCCACAAGCTGTTCAGCCGATATTGCAAAAGATTCGCGAAACCATACGCACCGCTGCACCAGAGGCAGTGAAAAAAATCACTTGGAGAATGCCGACATTCTGGCTGAATGAAAACCTTATTCATTTCGCTGCGTTCAAGAATCACATCGGGCTGTACCCGGGCGGCGAAGCAACTACTGTATTTGCCGAGCGGCTCACAGGATACAAAACCAGCAAAGGCACAATTCAATTATCGCTTGACAAACCGATTGATCATGAACTCATCACCGACATTGTGCTTTGGCGAGTTAAACAAGCGAAAGGAAAGGATAAATAATGAGAAGCGAGCGAATTTTCAAAATGGCGTTTTCGAGTGTGTATCCCCTACTCGTCCAAAAAGCTGAGCGTAAAGGGCGCACCAAATCCGAGGTTGATGCTGTAATATGCTGGCTGACGGGATATGATGAAGTTAGCTTGCAGGCGCAAATTGATAGGAATGTTGACTATGAAGCATTTTTTGCCGAAGCTCCACAGATAAATCCAAATGCTATCAAAATTACAGGTGTTATTTGCGGACATCGCGTAGAGGAAATCCAAGACCCGCTTATGCAGAAAATCAGATGGCTTGACAAGTTGGTTGACGAGTTGGCAAAGGGCAAGGCTATTGAAAAGATTTTAAGAAAGTGAATATATTTGCTTAAAGAAGTACATCACATTTTCCTTATATAGTGCATTTGCTCGCCTGCAAACCAATTAAAGTCAGTTGAAGAATTAGAACGGGACACGGGATAATAAAGCAAGTTGGTTTACTCTGCCAATATCTACTTGCTGTCTGTTGCAATCCCTATTACTACCCCCCCGCTTGCGCTAAACCAATAAATCAGCATATAATTCATTAGAACCCTTATTAGCATTCGAAAGAAGTATTAACTTGCACAGGAGCATACTATGGAATTATCTACTCAAGCAATACTATTCGCATTTTTATTAACCCTGCTTGCCGGACTTTCAACAGGTATAGGAAGCGCTTTTGCTTTTTTCTCAAAGAAACTGAACAGCAAGTTTTTGGCGGGCGCGCTTGGCTTTTCGGCAGGAGTTATGATTTATGTTTCGTTGATAGAAATATTCGCAAAGGCACGAAGCTCATTGGCAGCTGTGTACGGGAATACAAAAGGCTACTGGATTACTACTATAGCTTTTTTTATAGGTATCGCTGTAATAGCGCTTATTGACAAATTAGTTCCTGAATCCAAAAACCCTCATGAGCTTCACGATGTCGACGATATGGAGAAGCCGGTTCAAAGCAAAAATGCCTTGCTGAGAATGGGTCTGTTTTCCGCTTTGGCTATAACCATTCATAACTTCCCCGAGGGTCTGGCAACATTTACAGGCGCGCTTCACGACCCTACTATGGGTATCAGCATTACCGTGGCTATTGCAATCCATAATATACCCGAAGGCATAGCGGTTTCGGTTCCTATTTACTATGCAACGGGCAGCAGAAAGAAAGCGCTTATACTTTCTTTTCTTTCGGGCTTATCCGAACCTTTAGGCGCATTGATAGGATTTTTCTTACTAAGACCAATATTCAACGATGCTATGTTCGGAGTTGTTTTCGCCTTTGTTGCCGGAATCATGGTTTATATTTCATTAGACGAGCTATTGCCTACCGCAGAAAAATATGGTGAGCATCATACCGCAATTACAGGCTTAATTGCAGGCATGGGCGTAATGGCTTTAAGCCTTCTAATGTTTGCATAAAGCAGTAGTTTTTACTTGCCAAAACTAATAACCGTAATTCTACAAACACAAATAAGGTGGGTATGGTGAAAAGGTTCGAAGAATTTTTAGCGAATATTGATGATGCAGAGAAAAGGGAAAAGCTGAGAGAAATTCTTTCAAAAATAAAGGAGAATTTCCCTGAGCTTAATGAAGAAATAAGATGGAATCAACCCATGTTTACAGACCACGAAACATTTATTATAGCCCTTAGCGTTGCAAAAGCGCATATAGCAGTTGCGCCTGAAACGGAAGCAATCGCGCGTTTCAGCAGCGAGATCGAAAAGGCAGGGTACTCACACACAAAGGGAATATTTCGAATCAAATGGTCTGATAAGGTGGATTACGATTTGATATACAGGATTGTTGCTTACAATATTGAGAGCAAAAAAGGCACAAAAAGCTTTTGGAGATGAAAGGAATACATTATGGCAGAGCTAAAAACCAAGCAACACGACGGAGATGTTTTTGAGTTTATTGATACCTTTGCGAATAGCGAGCAAAAGAAAGCCGATAGCATTGAGCTTGTAAATATTATGCAAAGGCTTACCGGGTATGAGCCTAAGATGTGGGGAGCTTCAATGATTGGGTTCGGGAGCTACCACTACAAATCCGAGCGAAGCAAACAAGAGGGAGATTGGCCCTTGGTTGCCTTTTCTCCTCGCAAAGCAGCTATTTCGCTTTATGTGTTTACAGGAAATCCCGAGCACGAGTATTTGCTGAAAGACTTGGGAGAATATAAAATCGGAAAGGCGTGCATTTATATAAAACGTCTTTCTGATATTAGCTTGGAAGCTTTAGAAAGGCTGATTTTAGCAACTATTGCATTCTTAAAAAACAAATACGGAAGCAATTGATTGCGAAAACACATTTATTCATATCCAAAGTCTTAGAAAGGAGTATGTAAAGCATATGTCAAGAATGCCGGTACTATTTGTCGGACACGGATCCCCTATGAATGCCATTGAGGACAATGAGTACTCAAGAGCTTGGCGGAAGATTGGCGAGAGGATGCCAAGGCCCGAAGCGATTATTTCTATTTCGGCTCATTGGTACACGCACGGAACAAGAATAATGAACGACGAAAATCCACGCACCATATATGACATGTATGGATTTCCGAAAGAGTTGTATCAGGTTACATACGATGCAGCTGGCGCACCTGCGATTGCCAACGCCGCTAAACAGTTGATATCGCGAGAAACTAAGTTTGATAATACATGGGGGCTTGACCACGGAACATGGTCTGTATTAGTTCACATTTTTCCGAAAAGAGATGTTCCAGTTTTTCAAATCAGTATTGATGCAAACGCACCTGCTGAAGACCATTACAAAATAGGCAAGGAGTTAAGCGTATTAAGAGAAAAGGGAGTTCTAATATTTGGGTCAGGGAATATAGTACATAACCTTATGCTTGTTGATTGGCACAAAGCAAACAAGGGCTTTGATTGGGCATACGATTTTGATGAGTACATTTACAAAAACATTATGGGTAAAAACCATGAAAACATACTGAAATTCAATGAGCTTGGCACTATTGCTAAGCTTGCAGTACCTACTCCCGACCATTTTTATCCACTTTTATATGCGCTTGGAGCATCGAATGAAAACGATACGGTAAGTGTTTATAATAAATCGTGCGAGCTTGGTTCGCTGACCATGACGAGCTATATTTGGGAGTAATCTACCAAATATGTGTAAACATTACATATGATAATCGAATACATTTGGAGGTGCACATATGCCATTCTTCATTATAAACAATGACATATCAAAGCTGAATGTTGACGCTATTGTAAACGCTGCAAACACTCAGCTTGCAATGGGCGGAGGGGTATGCGGAGCTATATTCAACGCAGCAGGCGCATCTCAGCTTCAAGCTGCCTGTGATAAGCTATCACCTATAAACACGGGCGATGCTGTTATTACTCCCGGCTTTAACCTGCCTGCGAAATACATTATTCACACTGCTGGACCTATTTACAATAAATGGAACGAAGAAGAATGCGAGCGCTTGCTTAGAGCCTCTTATACAAATTCCCTTAAACTTGCCGTTGAGAATAATTGCAAAAGCATAGCTTTTCCTCTGATTTCAAGCGGCATTTATGGCTATCCGAAAGACAAGGCGTTAATAGTGGCAACAAATGCTATCAAGGATTTTCTTAAAGAACATGATATTGAAGTAAGCCTTGTGTTGTATGAAAAATAATCAGTATTATTTCAGCTAACCTCATAGCAGTTAGTACGGTTAATATGCTTTATTTCACTTTGCTTTTAAGCTGCGCAAATAATATAATTAGCGCGAAGTCAGTAAAGAATGTGTGCTTAATATTGACTTCGTTAAAAACTATATAACTTAGGAGCGTTTATGAAGGTCACTCCCATTTCAAATGAAGCAAAGCAAGCAGCAAAGGAGATTGCTTCACAGCTTTCATTAGAAGAAAAGGTTTTGCTAAGGCATGGCAATGGCAGCTGGTGTACTCAACCCATTGAAAGACTGCAAATACGCTCACTGCGCTTGGCCGACGGTCCACATGGGCTGCGCAAGAAGGCAGATTTAGATAAGCCTTCAAGCGAGGAGAATACTGTAAAAGCAACCTGCTTCCCACCAGCAGTAGCCGCAAGCTGCAGCTTTGATAGAGAGCTAATATATGAAATGGGTTGCGCGTTAGGAGAGGAATGTGTTTCGGAAAGCGTAGATATTTTACTGGGACCTGCTGTAAATATTAAGCGTTCCCCTTTATGCGGAAGGAATTTTGAGTATGTATCTGAAGACCCTTATGTTGCCGCCCAATATGCAACGGCCTTGATTAACGGAATCCAAAGCAAGAATGTAGGCGCGTGCCTTAAACACTTTCTGGCTAACAATCAGGAAACGGCAAGGCTTGTTTCTAACTCAATTATAGATGAACGCGCGTTGCGGGAAATATACTTATCTGCTTTTGAGTACGCTGTAAAAAACGCAAAGCCTTGGTCTATAATGACCTCATATAATCAAATCAACGGCGAGTATGCAAGTTCTCATAAGCAGATGATTGATGAATTGCTAAGAAAAGAATGGGGCTATGATGGACATATAATGACCGATTGGGGCGCAATGGAAAATCGGATAAAAAGCGCTGATGTGGGTGTAGATTTAGAAATGCCCGAACCGCCAAATGAGTTTTTTGAGGACATTACCGACGCAGTAAAAAGCGGCAAGCTTTCAATGCAAAAAATCGATTCAAGCTGTGAACGCCTGTTGGCTATCATACAGCAGACTGCAACCAACTCCCCTGCCCCGTACAATAAATTAGCGCATCATGATTTAGCGCGAAGAATTGCTCGTGAATCCGCAGTTCTATTGAAGAACGACTCGGTTTTGCCGGCAAGCAAGTCGGCTAAGGTTGCGTTAATTGGTGAGTTTGCAAAGAAGCCGCGTTTTCAGGGTTCAGGAAGCTCAAGAATCGTTCCTACCTTCATAAATTCTGCACATGACGAGTTCTCAAGTCAAAAAATCAATTTCTTGTATTCTCAGGGTTATAACATAAACAACGATGAAGTTGATAGTGCTTTAATTGAAGAAGCGGTAAAAACTGCAAAGGAATGTGATATAGTTTTCGCTTTTATAGGCTTAACAGACGAATATGAATCGGAGGGCTACGACAGAAAGCATATGCGCTTGCCTCACTCTCACAATGCGCTTATTGAAGCCCTTGTTCAAACAGGCAAGCCCGTGGTTGTGGTGTTAAGCTGTGGCAGTGCTGTTGAAATTCCTTGGCGGAACAAGGTTTCGGCGATTCTGCTTATGAACCTTGCAGGGCAAGACTGCGGCGGCGCAGCGTATGATTTGCTTTTTGGGGATTACTCGCCTTGCGGAAAGCTGACCGAAACATTCCCTATCGCATTGGAGGATACCCCCTCTTATAATTATTTCGGTACGCTGGGAAACGTTGAGTATCGCGAAAGCGTTTTTGTTGGATATAGATACTACAACACTGCAAGAAAGGAGGTTGCATACCCGTTTGGCTTTGGTTTATCGTATTCGAGCTTTGAATACAGCAGCTTGCGTTTATCCTCTCAAAGCATAAATGACAATGAGGATGTAAAAGTAACGGTAACCATAAGAAACACGGGGAATTGCTATGCAAAAGAAATTGTGCAGCTGTATGTAGCGCCGCCAAAATCAAGGATATTCAAGCCGATTCATGAGCTGCGTGCATTTGAAAAGGTATCCCTTGAGCCGAACGAGGAAAAAGATGTTGAGTTTTCTTTAAGCAAACGCGATTTTGCATACTATAGCACAAATATCAAAGACTGGCATGTTGAAAGCGGCGATTACACTATTCAGATTGCGGCTTCCTCTGTGGATATAAGGCTGGAAGGTGTTTTACATATTCAATCAACCACAAATGCCGATATTCCCGATTATCGTTCTGTTGCACCTGCGTACTACTCGCTTAATAGCGCAAAAACATTAAGTATTCCCAAAAAGCAGTTCGAGGCTGTATATGGTAGTACTATTATTGAAAAGCCTGCCAGGCCTTTTACTGAAAACAGCACAATCAGAGATTTATTTAGCGACCCAAATGCAAGCATTCTTGCTAATGAATTGCTAAATAAGGCAAATATAGTATTGGATAGTATTCCCGATGTGCGCTTTAGAGAGATGCTGCAAGGTATGGTTTACGATACACCATTAAGAAGCACCCTGTTTTTGCCCGATTCATTGACAAAGCAGCAAATTGCAGAAATACTGTCATATGCAAATAGTGATGGAAACGAAAGATAAGAGGTTGTGTTAAAATAGTAGTTAGTTCAACATACGCAATAGGAGGTTTGCGTGCTAACATTAAGAAAGATAGCCCCAGACAATTTCGAAGAATGTATCAGCCTTACCGTATCCGAGCAGCAGAAGGCGTATATCGCGTCAAACGCTTACAGTCTTAGCGAAGCATACGCGCTTACAGAGCACCCCCTTTATGTTCCTATGCCTTATGCCATCTATCACGAAGAAACCATGATCGGTTTTGCGTTTCTAATCTATCAGCCCATAGACGAAAACGACCCCGACGATGACGAAAGCGTTTACTACTTAGCAAGAATGATGATAGATAAAAGGTATCAAGGGAGAGGATACGGCAAAGCGGCGTTAGCAAAGATAATCGAAGCAGTGAAGCGCTTTCCGCATGGCGAAGCAAACGCTATTGTGCTTTCATGCAGCCCAAAAAATGAGCCTGCATATTCTTTATATAAATCCTTTGGCTTTGTTGAAATGGGAATAGAAGACGAGGACGGGGATAGCCTCTTAAGGTTAGAAATATAGAAAGGTGCCTGCTTTCTTATACATATTTGAGTTTAATGTAACTTGTACACCAAAAGCGAACAACCATGTACAAGTCCTCATACTATATAGTGTAATGAGTATTAACTCAAATAAGTATAGAAAGGAGAGATAACTATAAACAAGTTCACAGATAACTTTATGAACAGGCCGGACGATTGTCCGCGTTGCCCAAATCCCCTAAAGCGCAAGTTATACTTTGAGTGCGGACACAATCCTCAAGAAGCAGTGTTTGAAATCGACGACGGTGTGGTAGAACCCAACCAGCAGTTTGTGTTAGACCGTATCAATATTGATACCTCAAACCTTACCCGTCCGATAGTCAAGTTTGATTTCACCAGCATAGTCACATTCGAAGCAGAGGACGAGGAGGGTTTAGAGCATGAGGTTGAGGTCGATTTGCTGTTCAGGCTCATTAGATCGTGCAACGGTTCATCTGAGGTGGTTCAAACTTGGAGGTACTTGTTCGAAATCGATATTGAGCCCAATATCGCCGAGCTTGAAACGGAGATAAGCGAGTCGTTCGCGTTCTCTTTCTGTGACCATCCCTGCCCGCATTGCTGCGAGTATTCAGTCGTAGTCGAAGGCAGAGATTTCGAAGGAGAATTCGAGTTCTTGAGGGTAACAAGACCTGTTCTGACCGCACTCATACAGGGATACAGCGAGAATTAAGCGTAATCTCTGAGAATAACTGAGATTTCCGGCACATTCAATATATTTGGATGTGCCTATATTATTGCATTGCTGATATTCTTTGACTTGATTTCAAATAACTGTTTTCTCAATTATTGAAATAAATTATAAGCATACATATATTTAACCGAAAAGGAATGAACTTAGTATTTATCTCGTCCGATACTCATGTTATACTGCGTACAAAGTTGATTGCTGTTCTTGATAAATATCATTTTGTCCAAGTTCACAATTGACTTAAAACAAAATTAGGAGGGTAATATGAAAAAGATATTATCAATCATAATTGCGCTTTTAGTAGTGCTCAGTATAATGCCATTTGCACAATCGCAGGCGGCAACGCTGATAACTAATGCTTCCTCAGTAAGAGGCAGCGACTATACTCAGTCAGCAGCATTGGCAGCTAAACTCGACCAAGTGTTTAGCGGGGACATTGACATATACAAAGACTCTGCCATGACGCAAGAGGTTATGATGCCTCTGGGCTACAGCATGTCAGTAAGTGCAGCCTACTATGCAAAGAGCAAAATAAACGGCTCACGCTATGAAGGATGGCAATGCTATATTTACGCAAACGCCGTTTACAATAAGCTCTTTAATGAATGTGTAGGCAGGGCAACATCGTTGACTAATTCACAAATACTGCTTACAGGCGGCAGCACGCTTTCATACGAACGCTTGAAGAACGCAGGCGTAAGAACGGGTGCATATGTGCGTACAACAGCAAACCCGGACGGTAGTTTCAACAGCACTAACGCTCATTCGTTCCTGATATTAGCGTATGACGCGAACGGTATCACCGTTATTGAAGGCAACGGAAACGGCAAGGGACTCGTTGATATGCGCGTTCTCACATGGGCCGAGTTCAACAGAAGCTATATGTCGGGCAGCGGCAGGTACCTTTGCCACATAGTTCAGCCCAAGCAGAGCTACTATGATTCTCTGTATGGCGCTGCTTCGGACTCGCTCACAATTACTGGCGCAACCTACCCCACAGGTACACTTAATGCAGGACAGTCATTTGGTTTGCGCGGCACTATAAAGTCGTCATCAAAGATTACTTCGGTAACAGTGGGCGTATATAAGAGCGATGGTACGGCAACCGCACAGGTAAAAACCGTTTCGCCTAACACAACAACCTTCGATGTAAAGAGCGTTGACGCATACATCAAGTTCGGTCAGCTTCCTGCGGGCAATTACATTTATAAGGTAATTGCTAAGAACGCAAGCAGCACAAAGTACTTGATTTGGACGGAGTTCACAGTTGCTGCTCCTAACTCATTGCCTAAGATTACCGGTGCAACATATCCGTTAGGCAAGATAGGAATGGTTAAATCATTCAGTCTGCGAGGCGTGATTACATCAAGCACGAAGCTCACATCAGTTACAGTGGGCGTGTTCAAGACCGATGGTACAGCAACCGCACAGGTTAGAACCGTTTCGCCTAACACAACAAGCTTTGATATAAGAAGCGTTGATGCATACATCAAGTTTGGTCAGCTAAAAGCGGGCGATTACATCTACAAGGTAATTGCTACAAACGCAAGTGGGAGAAAGATATTGATCTGGACAGAGTTCACTATCGGATAAGCGTAATTACAATCTGTTTTCACAAAAAAGAGCCATATGGCTCTTTTTTGATTTTGAAACAATGCTCCTGTTTTTTCTATATCAAAAATAGCGTACTTGGAAACTAATGGGTAACTGGCGTATCAACAGGCTTATTGAGAAGCACCCCCTACCCTTTAATTTGTAATAACCTTCAACAGCTTAATTCAACAGCATAGTTCGCGCGCCTAATGGGAATACTGAACATGTTGAAGCAGAAATAGTTTTTATTGGTAATCTGCTCACTTACTTTGGATATAGAAGCTGTTATGCTATAAGTACAAAGAGAATTAAAACAAGGAGGGGCGTATGTTTGACTTACATGGCAGAGTAGCGGTAATTACCGGGGCGTCATCAGGCTTAGGGCTTCAAATGGCATTCGGATTCGCAAAACAAGGCGCAGACCTTGCGATATTAGCAAGGCGCTATGATAGACTTGAAAAAATTGCCGAGGAGATAAGGGCGTTGGGTGTCAGGTGCCTGCCTATAAAGTGCGATGTTACCGACACAGAATCTGTAAACAGAGCTGCTAAGGAAGTAATCAAGTACTATGGCAAGGTTGATATTTTGGTCAACAATGCCGGTTCATCAAGAAACGCAGGCGTGCTCAACATGACTGACGAGGACTGGAATTTCACGCTTGATACAGACTTGACAGGCGTGTTCAAGGTAACACGCGCGTTTGCAAAGCACATGGTAGAAAAGCAGTATGGCAGGATTATCAACATAGCTTCAATTTATGGTCAAGTGGGAAATACAGCTATGGACACCGTCGCGTATCATTCTTCAAAGGGCGGTGTTATCAACTTCACAAGAGCTGTTGCCGCCGAGCTTGCTAAATACAACATAACCTGCAACACTTTAAGTCCGGGCTATTTTGAAACGGAGTTAACCGCAGATACTCTAAGAACTAAGGAATTCACGGAATATATGAAAGCAACTGTTCCGCTTGGCCGCTATGGGCGCGAGGGCGAATTAAATGCCGCGGCGATATTTTTAGCAAGCGACGAGGCTTCATATGTTACAGGGCAAAACATAAAGGTTGACGGCGGATACACAACTGTTTGATACACTTCACACCTGCGTCTGAGTACGCTTTTAGGCGCAGGTGGTATTCCTTTCCTATTATTTGAGTGGTATATTCCTATCAGATTGCACATACTAAAGAAAAAACTAATTGGATTATGGAAGTATTATCAGTTTGCTTGACTAGCATATTTTCGTATGTGGCGCTATTCATTTTGACAAAAATGATGGGGCATAAGCAGGTTTCGCAGCTTGACTTTTTCGACTACATTACAGGGATAACGATAGGTTCAATAGCGGCGGAATTCGCAACAGAGCTTGAAGCGCATTGGAAGCCCCTTTTAGCAATGGTGATATATGCCGCGGCAACATTAGCATTGGGTTTTGCAGCAAGGAAAATTCCAATAACTCGAAAAGTGCTAAATGGCACCTCAACAGTAATAATGGATAACGGCACTATATTTCGCGAAGAAATGAAAAAAGCTAAGCTTGACCTACACGAGTTTCTCATGATGTGCCGCGAGCAGGGTTACTTTGACATAAGCAGCATCCAAACAGCAATATTTGAGTGTAACGGAAAGCTGACTATACTTCCTAAAAGCACGCGCAGACCCGCTACGCCTGAAGATTTAAATATTTTGCCTGAACAGGAAGTGCTTTTCGCTGAAGTGATTATGGACAGCAGAATAATAGATAACAGCCTGCTCCAGCTTGGAGTGAACAGAGATTGGCTTTATAAGCAGATGAAAGCGCAAGGAATAAAATCAGAAGCAGATGTGTTCTTAGCAGTATGCGACAAGAACAAAAACATTCACTTCTATACTAAGTAAGGCAAATTCATCAGCGCAAAAACTCAAAAAATAATGAGCAGCAAGCTCAAAATATAAGGAGGTTCAACATGAACGCAAAGTACAAAAAACTATTCGAGCCAGTAACGCTTGGCAACGGGGTTAAAACAGATGACAGGTTCGCTATGGCACCTATGTTAGTGTTTGCTTCTAACGAAGACGGGACTGTAGGGCAAGACGATTATGCCTACTTTGAAATGCGCAACGATACAGGCGGCTTGATTATTACAGGCGCAGCCGCGGTTTCAGAAGAAGGGCTTGGTATGCCCACTCAAATAGCAGTGTATGACGACACAAAGGTTGCAGGGCTCAAAAAATTAGCAAGCATTATCAAAGCAAAGGGCAACAAGGCGATTTTGCAGCTTCACAATGCCGGGCGCGAAGCATTAGGCGCGTATATGCGCTATGGCAAGGTGTATGCTCCAAGCAAAATAGAATTTCCTTTCTTAGACTATGTGCCTGAGGAGCTAACAGGAGAGCAAATACTCTCTATTATCGAAGACTATGCACAAGCTACGCGACGCGCCATAGAAGCAGGCTTTGACGGAGTAGAAATTCATGGTGCAAACCATTATCTGCTGCAGCAGTTCTTTTCAGAATACTCAAATCAGCGCAATGACGAATGGGGAGGGAGCTTTGAGAAGCGCATGAGCTTCCCGTTGGCAGTTTTGAAGCGTGTAAAGGAAATAGCCGCAAAGCACGCAAGCAAGGATTTCATAGTAGGCTATCGCATATCGCCTGAAGAAGTGCATGGCGATACTGTCGGCTACACTGTTGACGACGCGGTTCAACTGATAGCAAAAATAGTTGAGAACGGAGCGGACTATCTGCATATCTCAACTCTTGATTTCAGAGCATTGCCGCAAAAGGGCGGAAAGAATGAGCCTATCGCAAAAACGGTGTATGACAGCATAGGCGGCAAAATCCCCGTAATATTAGCAGGAAGCATATTCACGCCTGACGACGCATTAGAAGCGCTAAGCTATACTGACATAGCAGCACTCGGCAGAGCAGTATTGATTGATCCTGAATTTGTACCTAAACTCAGAGAAGGCAGAGAGTCTGAAATTCATTTCAGCGTAGAAGGAAGATTGGATAAGTTGGCGCTGTCAAAAGCATTGCTCGATTTCTGGCGAATGGAGAACACTCCCCTGCCGCCGCTCAAAGGCTTAACCTGTTGACGCAAAGCCAAATCAAGCCCCACTATGGGGCTTTTTTATGTACTGTGAATGTGGTATTATGTGGTTAGCAGAGATTTATGCGGAGGGCGTGCTATGTATAACGAGTTAAAAGAAATTATTGATAAGAGCAGCAGTATAGTGTTTTTCGGCGGAGCGGGCGTATCGACCGAAAGCGGAATACCTGATTTTCGTTCAGAAACCGGCTTGTATAACGCAAAATGCGAATTCGGTCATTCACCCGAGGAGATGCTGTCGTACTCCTTTTTTATTAGGCACACAGATACTTTCTATCATTACTACAAAAAGTACCTGATATATCCAGACATAAAGCCAAATCAGGCGCATTACGCGTTAGCAAGGCTGGAAAGCGAAGGCAAGCTGGTTTCAGTAGTAACGCAGAATATTGACGGGCTTCATCAACTGGCAGGCAGCAACAGGGTTCACGAATTGCATGGCTCAAGCCTGAGAAACTATTGCATGAGTTGCGGCGAAAAATACGCATTAGACTACATACTTGACCCCGATAACTGCATAAGCGATAGCGGGGAGCAGACGCATATTCCGTATTGTAGCAAGTGTCGCGGAATCGTACGCCCCGATGTAGTATTATACGAAGAAGCGTTAGACAACAATGTGATAATGGCGGCTGTTCGTGATATTTCTCAGGCAGATACGCTTATAGTCGGCGGCACATCGCTTGTAGTGTATCCCGCCGCAGGGCTTATTGAGTATTTCGGGGGCAAAAACCTTGTTCTCATTAACAAGTCTAAAACTCAATATGATTACAAGGCAAATTTGGTTATAAATGATTCTATAGGCAAGGTGCTGAATAGCTGCGTGCAATAAATAACATAGGGAAACCGCTTGATAACAATATGCAATCAGTATTATGCTTATCGAAAGAATAAAAAGGATTTCATAGGAGGGAGTATGGATAAAATCAAGATATTAGCCATAGTAGGCTCGTTAAGGAAAGACTCTTTCAACAAGCAATTAGCCTTGATAGCCAAAGAAGTAATAGGCGACAGAGCGGAGTTCAATATACTCGACTATCATAATATACCAATGATGAATGAAGACATAGAGCGCCCTGAGCCAGAGTCTATAAGGCGTGTTCGCGATGAAGTAAGGGCTTGCGACGCAATATGGTTCTTCACACCGGAATACAATCACTTTTTCTCAGGAGTGTTAAAGAACCTGCTCGACTGGCTTTCGCGTCAGATAGACGAAGAGCAGCCTCCCCTACTCGCTAAAAAGCCTGCTGCTGTAAGCGGTATTACTCCCGGAATGTTCGGCACCGTATTGTCGCAAGACCATTTGGTAACGCTATTGAGCTGGTTAGACATGGACATTATGAACACGCCGCGACTGACAATACCGCACGCTTTAACACAGTTAGATGAGGAAGGCAAGCTGATACTTCAAAAAAGTCGCAAATATTTAGAAAGGCAAGCCGATGCATTCTTAAATTTCATACAGAACCGTATGCAAAATAAGTAAAAAACAAGCTGAAGGTAATAGCAAAACGCCGTTACCTTCAGCTTATCTATTCATATCTGATTACACTCAGCGATTACAGGAAGTTCTTGATTAACTCTTCGCTGCTTATTATTGACAAATCGATTGGCGCAATATCAAATACGGTCTTGCAGCCGATATCGCCGCGTGCCGCCATTCTATATGCCGCGCGCGCATAAGCTATAAGCACATTGCCCGTAAACTCGGGGTTGGAATCCAATTGCAGCGAATACTTGATGACATGCTTGTTTTCGCCATTGCCTGTTTGACCGCTTCTAATAACGAAACCGCCATGAGGGAGTTTGCTGTGGTCTCTATCAAGCTCTTCTTGTGAAATAAAATGCACTATCGTATTATAATCCGCAAAATAGCCGGGCATATTCTTGATTTCGGATTCAATCCTGCTCTTGTCCGCGTCCGGCGCCGCTACTACAAAGCATTCTCTGATATGCTTCTCGCGCGTTGTGAGAGTCGGATTTTTGCCGCTGCAGGCTGCCTCTACCGCGTCTTCACAGGGAATTGTGTATTGCTTTGCGTCTAACACGCCTTTTATTCTGCGAACTGCGTCTGAATGACCTTGGCTTACACCCTTGCCCCAGAATGTGTAGTCGCTTCCATTGGGCAGGAACACATTTCCGAATAGTCTGTTAAGCGAGAACAGGCCCGGGTCCCAGCCGGTAGATATAACTGCTACTTTGCCGCCTTCCTTTGCAGCGTTGTCAACTGCTTGGAAGTGCTTAGGTATTTGCGAATGGTTGTCATAGCTGTCAACTATGTTGAACATTTTTGCAAAGTGCGGCGACTGTACGGGCAGGTCTGTAGCGCTTCCGCCGCAAAGCACCATAACATCAATTTCGTTGACCATGTTTGACGCTTCGTCAACCGAATACACCTTAACATTCTCAGTTTGCAGAGTGATTGATTCGGGATTTCTGCGAGTGAAAACGCCCACAAGCTGCATATCCTCGTTCTGCTTGATAGCATTTTCAACTCCTCTGCCTATGTTGCCATAACCAACAATACCAATTCTTATTTTCTTCATAACTCATATCTCCTACTAAAATGATATGTATATGTATAGCATATTCATAAGAAATATACAAATATTTTTTGGTGTTTTTTGCATAAAAAAATATACTTTTTTACGTAAAAGATGTAACGGGTTAAATTAGCCGGCAGTTTTAGAAGTGATTTACTATAAAAGATTGGGAGAATCAGCCCTGCAATATTTCTATTGCTTTCTTATACTTTTCCATTCGCTCATAATCTGCTGATTGTGGGTTCTTTATTCGATTTAGCTGCATATTATGGCTTAAATCAGCAAGCTTGACCTTGCGTGCAATCATATTTGCTCGCACGCGCTCTATATAATCGAAATAATCCTCATTTGACTTGCGTGAAAGTGCTTTTATCGCTTCAACAACCTCATGCGGAAACAGCTTTTCTAACAAATCAATGCAAATCGATATGCCCTCTATAACATCATGCAGCCATGCAACGGCCTTTTCCTCATCTGTGTCCATCAGTGAAGCAACATACGCCGGGTGCTCGATATACGGCGCTCCCCCTCTATCATACTGCTCCTTGTGGTATTCCGTTGCAAGCAGTTTTGCCAATTCATCCATGCTTAGTTCGGTTCTCATGTTAAAGCTATTCCTATCTAATCAAGCGTAAGAATACTGCTGTACATATTGTATTGAAATAGAATGCTTGTGTAAAGCGATAGAATAAGCCTGTCTTGCGCAAATGCTTATCGTAAGCAATAGCAATGTGCAGTCTGCATTTTCATAATTAACCTCATTCAATCGGATAATATTATTCGCTCAACCTACAAGCTATTAAAAAGCTTTCATTCCATAGTAAACAAGGCAGGGCTGCCCCCGCCTCGCTTGATTCACTATACAGTTTAGCATTATGTCTTAACTATTATATGGCTTCAGTTTAGTATACGAGCCGCTCCAATCCCAAACATCGCTGCTCCATGCCGAATCAGCTTGCGTCATAGTTTTCAGCCCTTCATCGTCAGTAACCTGAGTGAAACCGTCTCGGCTGCTACCGGCACCTGCCACATTTGAATAGCAATCGCTTACTGTCATTCTTATAGTCGAATTATGCATGTCATCAGACTTTGAGGAGCCTGTGCAGTCTATTTCATTTATGAAGGAATAACAGGCAATTACCGTGGCGTTACCCCCCGTATATCCAAAGCCGTATACCTTGTTTACCGCTTTCAGCTTACCCGTTACGCGAGCATAGCAGTTTTGAATTACAGCCCTGCTGGTACCGCTTGTACCGCCTAAGATTGACGCGAAGCCGCCCGCATAGCCATTGAATGATG
>FZPS01000099.1_pt304 | contig 17310 bp, 17 predicted proteins | sample 1817821 | NCBI WGS metagenome assembly FZPS01 (sample SAMEA104158645, study PRJEB21678) | metagenome | place: Germany | collected 2015-04-21
TGTAGGCTTCATCGGCATCGGTGCGGGAGGCAATATGGGCCGCCGCCCGCTGCAGCGTTCCGAGAACAATGCTCCTTACATTCACGCCCATCTCCTCTTCGATCATCTCCTTCAAGGTTTCGGCAAGGCCGCCCAGCCGGGCATGGCCAAAGGGATCGATCCCCTTGCCGGTAAAGACGTAATCGCCGCCGGCATAGCGGATTCCTTCCGAAGCCACCACATAAGCGTACCTGTACTCGCGGTAAACTCCGGCAACTTCCTGAATGAACCTCTCCCGGTCAAAAGGCACTTCCGGGAGATAAACGAGGTGGGGCGCGTCACATTCTTCCCTTTTGGCCAGGGCGGCTGCAGCCGTAAGCCAGCCGGCGTTTCTGCCCATGGCTTCAAGGACCACAATACGGTTGCTGGTAATGAGCCCTTTCAGGTCCAGGCCGGTTTCGCGAACTGTCGCCGCCAGGAACTTGGCCGCACTGCCGTAGCCGGGCGTGTGGTCTGTATGGGGGAGATCGTTGTCTATAGTTTTGGGGACGCCGATGACCCTGAGTTCGTAGCCCACCCTTCCGGCAAAGCGGTTTATCTTATCCGCCGTATCCATGGAATCATTGCCGCCGATGTAGAAAAAATAACGGATCTCGTGTTTTTTAAATGCTTCCAGTAAACGGGCGAAGTCTTCTTCCTTCGACAGCTTGTAGCGGCTGGATCCCAAAGCCGCTCCCGGGGTATAGCGCAATCCTTCGATAATATGCCGGGGCTGTCTGGAAAAGTCGAGCAGGTTTTCTTCCAGGACTCCTCGAATGCCAAAGAGGGCTCCGTAAATCTGTCCGGGGGGATCATTTTTCTGCCATTCCTGGACCACACCACTGACACTGCTGTTAATAACTGCAGTCGGCCCTCCCGATTGAGCCACGACCGCATTGCCTCGCAGTTTCAACGTTAATTCCTCCTTTCGGCTTATTAAAGTAATATATAAAAAATTAGACAGGCTGTCTTCATTCGGGCCGTTCGGCGGACACTTCAGGAATACTTTATGCATTTGAGGTTCAATTATTTAAAGAAGCTGTTGCCTTGTTATGATTATCTTCCCAATACAGGCCCCCCCTGGGAGAATAGCTTCGCCGGGTACAAAATTGCCCCGCAATAGATTTTTGCCCGAGGAGCCCGTATGCCCGGCCCCTGGGTTAAACATGTTGGCCCAAATCCTCGCGTGTCATCTAAAGTTTCCGCCCGAAAGAGGTCCCCACCGCCAGGGCGGCTTGAACCTGTTCGCAGCCGGGATCTATGCGCTTAATTTGGGCCACGGCATCGGCAAGTGAAACCGATTTAATCATGCCCCCTTGCAGGCAGACCATCTCGTTCCAACGGCCGGCCCGGGCCAGTTCGACCGCCGCGGCGCCAAAACGGGTGGCCAGAACGCGATCAAAAACGGTGGGCGTCCCGCCGCGCTGCAGGTGCCCCAAAACCGTGGCCCGGCTCTCCATCCCGGTCCTCTTTTCGAGCTCCGCGGCGACAACCTGCCCGATCCCGCCCAGCCTTTTCGTCCCGCCGGCAAGCTGATAAACCTGGGAACCGCCTTCCGGAAATACGCCCTCGGCGGCGACAACTATGCTGAATTTTTTTCCCCGGGCGCGCCTCTGCATGATCTTCTCGATAATCACCTCATAGTCAAAGGGCAGTTCGGGGATGAGAATAATATCGCCGCCTCCGGCCATCCCCGCCTGGAGAGCGATCCAGCCGGCGTTACGCCCCATCACCTCGAGCACCATAATCCGGTGGTGCGATTCGGCGGTGGTGTGCAGGCGATCTATGGCCTCTGTGGCCGTGGCCGCCGCCGTATCAAAACCGAAGGTGACATCCGTGGCCGAAAGATCGTTGTCAATCGTCTTCGGTATGCCGATCACCGGAACCCCTATTTTACTGAATCGAAGGGCCAGGGTAAGGCTGCCGTCTCCGCCGATAACAATCAGGCCGTCCAGATCCCATTCATTGAGGTGACGGAGGGCATCTGCCGAGCGGTCTTCGTAAGAGGGATTTCCGTCCGGTCCGGTTACCCGGTAATGAAAAGGGTTATCCCGGTTGGTGGTGCCGAGGATAGTCCCTCCCCGGTGCAGAATGCCGGATACATCCTCTTCCCCAATCAGCCAGGCCTCGTTTTCCACAAGCCCCTTAAAACCGTTGTTGAAACCGACTATCTCGATATCATGGCGGTAGAAAGCGCTTTTGGCCACCGCCCTGATAACGGCATTCAGTCCGGGACAATCTCCCCCGCCGGTGAGAATGCCCAGCCTGCGCATGGCTTCACCTCCCCCGGGACAACGGGACAACGGGGACGTACCTGTTTGTCCCACTTTCATGAAGCAACGGGATGTAACTGTTAGTCCCATTAACCCCGCCCTGATAAATGGATCGCCCGGCGGGCAAGTTCATCACAGCGCTCGTTATAAAAATCGTTGCTGTGACCCTTTACTTTGAGCCATTCTACGTCATGTTTCGAGGCAAGGGCGAGCAAGGCCCTCCAGAGATCCTGGTTTTCTACCGGCTTGTTGGCGGCGGTGCGCCATCCGTTCACCTGCCAGCGTGAAATCCAGCGCCGGCAAAAGGCATTGACCAGGTAAGCGCTGTCACTGTGCAGCCGCACCCGGCTGGGCCCGGAAATAGCGCGCAAAGCCTCTATCGCCGCCCGCAGCTCCATCCGCTGATTGGTGGTAAGCTTTTCCCCGCCCGATATTTCAACAACTTCCTCGCCGTTACCGTCACCGATAATCACGACGGCCCATCCGCCCGGGCCGGGGTTGCCCGAACAGGCCCCATCGGTATAAACTGTAACTTCCGGCAGATTCATCATACTCATATAGCTCCTCCGATCATGTTAAATACCCCTGCCGGAGTATAAGTACTTTAGCTAATAATTTACCACAATTCCGGGGTTATGGAAAGGGCAGTATCTTTTTGTAAAATTATGGCCGGAAAAGACAAGCAGTGAGAACCTTAGCCTTTGATGATGGCAACACCGGAGCTCGTGCCGATGCGGGTGGCGCCGGCGGAAATCATCTCCAGGGCCGCTTCGCGGGTGCGTATTCCTCCCGAGGCCTTTATGCCCATGCCCGGCCCAACGGCATTCCTCATCAGGCGGACATCGGCGGAAGTGGCGCCACCGGGGCCAAACCCCGTCGAGGTTTTCACATAATGAGCGCCGGCTTTTTTTGCCGCCCGGCAGGCGGCGATCTTTTCATCATCCGTTAAAAGCCCTGTTTCGAGAATCACCTTTACCGTCCGGCCGCGGGCTGCCTTGACTACAGCAGCGATTTCTTCACGAATATAATCAACCGCGCCGCTTTTCAGAGAGCCCACATGGATGACCATGTCAATTTCATCCGCACCGTTGGCAACGGCTTCCCCGGCCTCAAAAGCCTTTACCGCGGCGGTGGCCGCCCCGAGGGGAAAGCCGACCACGGCGCTGACGCGGACTCCGCTGCCGCGCAGCTGCTCGCAGGCCGTTTTAACATAAACCGGGTTTACACAGACGGCAGCAAAGCCATACCGGCGCGCCTCGGCGCAGAGCCGGGCAATATCTTCTGCGGTTGCTTCCGGTTTTAACAGGGTATGATCGATATATCCGGCCAGGTTGATTTCTTCAAGCATGCTTCTCTCCTCCATGCCCGGTGCCCGGCACCAGGCTAACTGATATAATGACGCCCGGTGCGGTCAACGTAACCGAGAATAAGCTGCGGCTTATCCGCCGGGCCGGGTTTAATTTCGTAAGCATTCGTAACCAGGCGGCGAGCCGTTTCAGCGGGTGGAGCATCAGGGGCGCAGTTCAGGTGCAGCCGGGCCAGTTCATCGCCGGGAAATACCCGGTCACCTCTTTTTTTGAACAGGATAACTCCCACGGCAAAATCGACAGGATCTTCCTTGTTCTCCCGTCCCGCTCCAAGGGCCAGGGCCGCCCGGCCGATGGCCTCCGCCCCGAGGCGGTGCACGTAACCGCCCGTTTCAGCCGGGACGGGCAGCGTTGATGCAGCCCTTGGCAGCAGCGCCGGATCGTCAATCACCGCCGCATCGCCGTGCTGCGAATGAATCAGCTCCCTGAACTTATTCAGCGCGGCTCCGCTCTCAATTATCTTCTCCAGTTTATCCCGCCCCTCCTGCAGGCCGGCGGCCTTGCCGGCCAGGCGGAGCATCCAGCCGCCCAGGTAGAGGCATAACTCTTCCAGATCCGCCGGGCCTTTTCCCTGCAGGGTCAATATGGCCTCCTGCACCTCCAGAGAATTGCCCACGGCGCAGCCCAGTGGCTGATCCATGTTCGTGATTACGGCCACGGTTTCGCGCCCCGCCCCGGTGCCGATTTTAACCATCGCTTCGGCGAGGGCAAAAGAATCTTCCAGGTCCTTCATAAAGGCGCCGTCCCCTGTTTTTACATCGAGAACAATGGCGTCGGCTCCCGCGGCCAGCTTTTTGCTCATGATGCTGGCGGCGATCAGGGGCAGGCTGTCCACGGTGGCGGTAACATCGCGTAGGGCATACAGTTTTTTATCGGCCGGAACGAGGTTTGCAGTCTGGCCGGCCACGGCAATGCCGTTATGCTGCACCGCTTTGATCATTTCAGCAATGGAGAGGCCCGTCTTAAAGCCGGGGATGGCCTCAAGCTTGTCCAGGGTGCCCCCCGTATGGCCCAGGCTGCGGCCGGTCATCTTCGCCACCGGAACCCCGGCGGCGGCCACGAGGGGCGCGAGCACCAGGGTGGTCGTATCGCCCACCCCGCCGGTGCTGTGCTTGTCCACCTTCAGCCCGGGGATCTTGCCCAGCGAAACGGTCTCGCCGGACTGCGCCATGGCCAGGGTCAAATCAAGGGTCTCTCTTTCGGTCATCCCCTGAAAATAGACCGCCATGGCAAAAGCGGCAAGCTGGTAGTCGGGGATCGTGCCGGCGGTATATCCTTTAATCAGGAAGCCGATCTCTTCAGCAGAGAGCTCGCCCCCGTTGCGTTTTTTTAAAATAATATCGTAAACCCTCACGGTTTATTCACCCGCCCGACTAATTAATAAATGCAAGCCCGTCCTCTCGCGGCCCGCTCATGCCGCTACTGCTCCGATTCGTAGGGGATCCCCGAAGCCGCAGGCGGAGTAGAGCGTCCGACAAAGCCGGCCAGCGCAAGCATGGTCACGATATAAGGAAGCAGCGCCAGGAGCTGGGAGGGGATGACCTGCATCCAGGGAAGGTCGCGCAGGATCACCGACGCGCTGACCCGGACTGCCTCGGAAAGGCCGAAAAGCAGGCAGGCGCCCATCGCTCCCACGGGAGTCCACTTGCCGAAGATCATCGCCGCCAGGGCGATAAAGCCTCGCCCGGCGACCATGCCGACCATGAATCCCGAAGCGCCCGGGCTGATCGACAAGATGGAGCCGGCAAATCCGGCCAGCAGGCCGCTGCACAAAACGCCGATATAGCGCATCTGTGGCACGTTCACCCCGAGGGTGTCGGCCGCCCGCGGGTGCTCTCCCACCGCGCGGATACGCAATCCCAGCGGGGTTTTAAAAAGAATAATCTGCGCAATGATCACAACGATAAAGGCAATGTAAACTCCGGGCACCTGGCTGCCGATAGATTCGTCAAAAAAACGGATCCAGTTTTCCGGAATTGCCACCTGGATCAGCCTGCCAAGACCCGGAATGCCCAGGATGAGCTTTGTTAACGACCAGACCGGCAGGCGGGGCGCATCCCCCATGATCAGCTGGCCGCCGCTGCCGAAGATGGCCTTCATTAAAAACGAGGTCAGACCCGCAGCCAGTATATTGATGGCCACGCCGCTGACAACCTGGTTAGCCTTGAACCTGATGCAGACGAGGCCGTGCAGGTAGGATATAATCAGGCCGGTAACCACCGAGGCAAGAACTCCCAGCCAGGCATTGTTAGTCAGCATTGTCACCGCGGCGGCAAAGAAGGCGCCCACGGTCATGATCCCTTCGAGGGCAATATTGATCACCCCGGTCCGTTCGGTAAAGGTGCCGCCGACGGCGGTGAGCATCAGCGGGGCGGCGTTGCGAAGCATGTAGTAGATCAGGGCGGCTAGGGCAGTTGTCTCAATCATGCACGACCACCTCTCTTTTCCGCTTTGCGACCAGCCAGCGGACAATTTCATCGGCGGCTACAAAAAAGATCACCGCAGCCTGGATAATCGCCACTACCTGGCGGGGCACATCAGCCTGCATCTGGATGGCGGCATCGGAACGCATCAAGGCGCCGAACAGAAAAGCGCCCAGGACTACCCCGGCCGGGTGGTTTTTACCGATCAGCGCCACCGCGATGCCGTTGAAGCCAAATTCTGGAAATGCGGCCATCTCCCAAACCCTGTAGCGCACCCCCAGGGTCTGCAGGGCACCGCCCAAACCGGCAAAGGCTCCGCTGATGACCATGGCCATGAAAAGGCTGCGAGAGGTGTTCACCCCGGCATACTTGGAGGCTCCGGCGTTGAATCCGGTGGCGCGGATCTCAAAACCCAGGGTAGTCCGCCAGAGAATGAAATAACAAATTACCGCGGCGGCCAGGGCAACAAAGATGCCGGTATGGCCGGAGGCCGGCTCAAAAGAAAAGAGGTCGCTCAACTTGGTCAGCCGGATAGATTCGGGGACCGGAGCGGTAGCCTGGTAGTTGGGGGCCTTGAATGGGTCGCTGACCAGCCAGTTTACCAGGTAGAAGGCGATATGGTTCATCATGATTGTATTGATCACCTCGTGCACTCCCAGCCTGGCCTTGAGCAGGCCGGGTATCCCCGACCAGATTGCTCCGGCCAGCGCACCCCCGAGGACGGCCAGCGGCAGCAGGATTACCGGCGGCAGATGAGGCCAGGTAAAACCGATATATCCGGTGACAAACATGCCCACGATAACCTGCCCTTCCGCACCAATATTAAAGAGGCCGCAGCGAAAGGCAAAGGCCACCGCCAGCCCGGTAAAAATAAGCGGCGTAACGTAAGCGATGGTTTCCGAAAAATTGCGCATTCCGCTAAAAACACTTTTATAGATGGCCATGTAGGCCAGCAGGGGGTTCTTCCCGATAGCCAAAATAACCAGGGCGCCGACAAGAAAACCAAAAATTATAGCTATAACAGGCACCTTGAGGTTCTCGCGCCAGAAATCAAGTACAATGCGCACCGCGGCGGATAATATATTTCTAAGCCACCGGGGAATAAGTTCCCACAATTTTAATAAGGATTCTTTAAGCTGTTTGGCCGGCTTTTTGAACATCGCCGCCCCCCCCTTCACCGTGTCTGATCCCGGCCATGAGCAAACCGATTTTCTGTTCATCAGCTTCTCCGGCGCCGAGTTCTCCAACAATTCTTCCTTCGTAGATTACGAGAATGCGATCGGAGAGCGCCAGAATTTCGTCCAGTTCGAGCGAGACCAGCAAGACCGCTTTGCCGGAGTCGCGATAGCGGATGAGCCGCCGGTGAACAAACTCGATGGCTCCCACGTCAAGGCCTCGCGTCGGCTGCGCGGCGATCAGAAGGTCGGGGTCGCGGTCGATCTCACGGGCCACGATCAGCTTCTGCTGGTTGCCGCCTGAGAGGCTGCGGGCGCTGATTTCCGGGCCGGGTGTGCGCACATCGAAGGCTTTAATCAGGCGCCTGGCATAGCTGTCAATCTCCTTCGGCTTCAGGATACCCTTGTCCGCAAAGGGATGGCGGTAATAGCTCTGGAGGACCAGGTTTTCCCGCAGGTCAAAATCGAGAACCAGGCCTCGCTTCTGGCGATCCTGGGGGATATGGGCCAGCCCGGTTTCGGTAACCCTGCGGGGAGGCTTGTTGGTAACATCTTCGCCGTTAAGAATGACGCTGCCCTTTTCCGCTCTGCTCAAGCCGGTAATCGCCTCCACCAGCTCTTTCTGGCCGTTGCCGTCCACGCCGGCGATGCCGACAATCTCGCCCGCCCTCACCTGCAGGCTGATCCCTTTCACGGCATCGGTTTTGCGGTAATCCCTAACCCAGAGATCCCTCACGTCGAGCACCGTCCGCCCCGGCCGGGCCTCCGTTTTATCGACCACCATCTGGACATCACGGCCGACCATCAGCGCGGCAAGCCGGTCAATAGTGGTATCCTTTGTCGGCAGGCTGTCGATAACCCGCCCCCGCCGGATCACGGTGACCACATCGCTGGCCTCCATGACCTCTTTAAGCTTGTGCGTGATGAAAATAATCGTTTTCCCATCCCGAACCAGCATGCGCATAACTTCAATGAGCTCGGTGGTTTCCTGGGGCGTGAGCACCGAGGTGGGTTCGTCCATGATCAGGATCTCAGCGCCGCGGTAGAGCGCTTTTAAGATCTCTACCCGCTGCTGCATGCCCACCGAAATATCTTCAATTTTCGCGCGGGGATCCACCGCCAGGCCGTACCTTTGAGAAAGCTCCCGCACTATCTCCCCGGCTCGTTTCTGATCCAGTATGCCCCGGCGGACCGGCTCTTTGCCGAGGACCAGGTTTTCAGCCACCGTAAAGGGCTCCACCAGCATGAAGTGCTGGTGAACCATCCCGATGCCAAGTTCAATTGCCGCGCCGGGTCCCTGGATGACTACTTTGCGGCCGCGAATATAGATATCGCCCTCGTCGGGCTGGTAGAGTCCATAGAGAATATTCATTAGGGTGGTTTTGCCGGCGCCGTTTTCCCCCAGCAGGGCGTGAATCTCACCCCGCCGGACGGTCAGATCAATGCGGTCATTGGCCACAACCCCGGGGAAAGACTTTGTAATGCGGCGCATTTGGATGACAGGGGTTTCTTGTGCTTGCAATCGTTTCACCTCTTAAAAAAAAGGCCAGGTGTAGCACCTGGCCTTTTCCCTACCAGTTATTGTCCGGCTATAAACTCTTCCAGCCCTTCGAGAGTGTCGGGCACAGTGATTTCACCGTCGATGATCTTCTGTTTAACTTCTTCAACTTTGGCTACGGTCTCTTCATCAATGAACTCAGATTTTACATAACCGACACCGTCTTCAGCCAGACCCAGGTGAGCCAGGGTCCCACCGGGGAACTTGCCTTCAGCCAGGGCTTTGCTGATGCTGTAGGTGGCGTTGTCGACCCGCTTCAGCATGCTGGTGAGCGTGTGTTCCGGGGCCAGGGCGCTCTGATCCTGGTCTACGCCGATGAACCAGATATCCTTATCCTTGCAGGCCTCGGCGACTCCCATGCCCACACCGCCTGCCGCATGGTAGATCACATCGGCCTTCTGCCCAATCATGGTGTTGGCGATCTGGGCGCCCTTCTCTGTATCGACCCACGACTGGGCATACTGGACCAGCACCTCGGCGTCGGGGTTGACATAGTGGACGCCGGCGCGGAAGCCCACCTCGAAGCGCCTGATCAGGTCGCCTTCCATCCCCCCGATAAAGCCGATGACATTGCTTTCGGTGGTCAGCCCGGCAATCATTCCCACCAGGAAGGAGCCTTCATTCTCCTTGAAAAGGACGTAGGCCACGTTGTCGCGTAAATTCTCCTGTCCCCAGTCGATAATCGCGAAATTTTTCTCGGGATTATCCGCGGCCACCGCGTCGAGGTGATCCGCCATCATGTAGCCGATGGCCCAGATCAGTTCTGCGCCGGACTCCACCGCTGTGCGCAGGTTGGGGTTGTAGTCTTCGTCGCTTTTGGATTCGATATAATCAGCAGTCCATCCTTCGATCTCGTCTTTGAAACGCTCCAGGCCTTTCCAGGCCGACTCGTTGAACGAAGCGTCATCAACCCCGCCCATGTCGGTGACCATGTAAACCAGTTTATCTTCATCGGGTTCGGTCCCAGGCTCAGTATTAGGAGCACATCCTGCAACCACAAGGACGAGCACCAGAACAAGAAATAACGCGAGCCATTTTTTCACAGTAAAACCCCCTTAATGTGGTCTAAACTTATACTCAAAACTACAAGATGCGCTGCTTGTCAGGCGTTATAACCGGAACCACCTCCAGATTAATTATTTACGTTCTAAAACCGGCTTCTAGTCAAGTATTGAGTCCAAGAAAAATGACTGAAGTCTGTACATAATTTCATCAAGCCGGGCTTTTGCTTATAATGAAACTTCTCTGTTTATCCTGAAAAATCCTCTTTGCCTGTGCATTTTCCAACAGCGAGCAGAATTGCTAATTAACAGTTTTCACCGGTATCCTGTCCAGGCGCAACAAAACCTTTCTGGCAGCATCTTCATCGGTAATCAGAACATTGTTGTAGCCGCCCCTGAAGGCCCCCTGGGTCCCGTTCACCCTGTCGATTGCCGCCTATAATCTGCCGCGATGGCGGCATGTTTCTGTTTCATCTTTCACGATTTATCACCATGCGACCGTCATATCCTCTTTTTTAAGAAATGCTTGCAGGTTTTTTGTATTGCAGCAAGAAATTGTTGAAATAAATATGAAGCATACGGAGAGTGTAATAGTATGAGCATGATCCGCAGCCCCGAGCGGGCCCCCGAGGGGCAAAAAAAGATATCCTGGGCCAGCAGACATATGCCGGTGTTAAGCAGCCTGGCTGAAAAATATATTCCCAGGCTCCCTTTTGCCGGCCTGAAAATGGCCCTCTGCATCCACCTGGAGGCAAAAACGGCTTACCTGGCCACTGTCTTCCACCGCTGCGGCGCGCAGGTAACCGTTACCGGCAGCAATCCCCTTTCAACCCAGGACGATGTGGCCGCCGCCCTGGTCAAGGAAGGAATAGCCGTCTTTGCCTGGCACGGCGCCACGGAAGAAGAATATGAGGACCATATCCGCCGCACCATTGAGAGCGAACCCAACCTGGTTATTGATGACGGGGGAGATCTCATCACCATGCTTCACCGCGAACGGCCCGGCCTGCTGCCGCAGGTGCGCGGTGGGGCCGAGGAGACCACCACGGGGCTAACCCGGCTGCGGGCGCTGGCAGATTCGGGGGAGCTGGCCTTCCCGGTAATAGCCGTTAATGATGCCCTATGCAAGTATCTGTTTGACAACCGCTACGGCACCGGGCAATCGGTCTGGGACGGGATCATGCGCACGACCAACCTGCTGGTGGCAGGGAAAACCGTGGTCGTGGCCGGATTCGGCTGGTGCGGCCGCGGTGTAGCCATGCGGGCAAGGGGGCTGGGAGCGCAGGTAATCGTCACCGAAGTTGACCCGGTGCGGGCCCTGGAGGCGGCGGTGGAAGGTTACCGCGTTATGCCCATGCGCGAGGCGGCCCCTCTGGGAGACATTTTCGTCACCACTACAGGATGCCGCGAGGTAATCGGCGCCGCAGATCTGTCCCGCCTCAGGGACGGCGCCATTCTGGCCAATGCCGGTCATTTTGACGTGGAGATAGACAAGGCGGCTTTAAACCGGTTGGCGGAACCGGCCGGAAGCCCGCGGGCCAATATTGAAGAGTACCGCTTCCCCGACGGGCGCAGGATTTACCTGCTCGCCGAAGGAAGGCTGGTCAACCTTGCCGCCGGCGACGGCCATCCGGCGGAGATCATGGATCTCTCCTTTGCCCTGCAGTTCCTGGCGATGGACTACCTGCGCCGGAGCGAGGGGCTGCCTCAGGCCGTGCTTCCCCTGCCGGCGGAGCTGGATCGCGAGGTGGCAAGGCTGAAGCTTTCGGCCATGGGTATCGCCATCGACAGCCTCACCGAGTCGCAGCGCGCCTACCTGGGCCTGCACTGAAATATCGATGGCATTTTATTAAATCCCCCCCGGCCCCCCTTTTGCAAAGGGGGGAGCCCAGGTTTGATAACAATTTATGTAAATGCAGAGGTTCAGGTTTTTAAAGTCCCTCTTTTCTAAAGGGGGACTTAGGGGGATTTTTCCTTTTAGATCTGACAACTCCCGCCACCTTTAATGGCATTTTAGAAATCTCGCCACCCTTATGGCAAAAGAGAGTAGGGGCGGCTCATGAGCCGCCCAAACCCGTATCGGCAAAGGAAACGGATAAAGGCTGAAAAAGAAAATCGCCCTATACACACAATCACGTCACATTCTCATAGGCGTAGCGCCCTTTTGGATTTGCTCAAGTCATCCACCGTTATCTTAGCAGCGAAAGTTGGCTGCAATAAACAGCCTGAGTTCGAGCCGGGCATGCCCGGCCCCGACAAATGCGAAACCGCTCCCAAACAGGGGGACGGCAGCAGGAATATGCCCATGCATATTAGAATATTCAAATATTAAAAATGAATTAAGGGGGCCTGTTGCTGATGCGAGTCCGGCTGCCGCAGAGAGCCTGGTTCGGCGATATTGAAATTGAGATTGAATCTCCCGGAGACTGGAATGTATCGGTGCACGGTATGGCCGCCGATGAGCGGCCCCTGCTCTCCGACGATCAAATCAGGGAGCTCATCGGAAGCCCCATAGGGAGCCCGCCGCTGCGCAAGCTGGCGCGGGGCTGCAAGGAGATTGCGATCATTTTTGACGACCTCACCCGCCCCACTCCCGTATCCCGGGTGCTTCCTTTCGTCCTGGAAGAGCTGTCGGCGGCGGGAATCGAGGATGAGCAGATCCGCCTTATCGCCGCCCTGGGAGCCCACGGGGCCCATACCCGGATCGATTTTGAGAAGAAGCTTGGCCCGGAGGTGCTGCGCCGCTTCAGGGTCTACAACCACAACCCCTATGAGAACTGTACCGATATGGGCACTACCGAAAGGGGCACGCCGGTTTCAATCAACAGCGAGGCGGCGGCGTGCGACCTCATGGTCGCCATCGGCAGCATACTGCCCCACCCCTTCATGGGCTTTGGCGGGGGAGGCAAGATTGTATTCCCCGGGATTGCCTCCATGGACAGCATCCAGGCGAACCATATTCTGGCGGGGATCCAGCTTCTCGGATCGGGGTTGAGCCCCGTGGACGGCCTCGGCCGCTTTGACGACAACGAAGCCCGGCTGGACGTGGCGGAGGCAGCCAAACTGGCCGGGCTGAACTTCATCGTTAACCTGCTCCTGAACAGCAGGCGCGGCATAATCGGCCTGGTGGCGGGCGACCATATTGAGGCCTACCACGCCGGCGTCAGGGAGGCGCAGCAGCTTTACGGCACCCCGAAGGCGGAGGGGGCGGACGTGGTTGTGGTCAACGCCAATGCCAAGGCCAGCGAAGCAGCCATCGCGGTTCTCTTTGCCGCGCAGTCTCTGAAAGAGGAAGGCGGCGAGCTGGTCGTGGTCGTGGACAGCCCCATCGGGCAGATGACCCATTATCTTCTCGGCGCCTTCGGTAAGGAGACCGGCGGGCGGCTATGGAACCGGCAGGGGTACCTGCCGGAGCGTGTTAACAGGGTGATCGCATTAAGCTCCTATCCTGACCGCGCCGGCGGGGACTGGTTCGCCCCGGCGGAAAAGCTTACATGGGCGGCCGGCTGGGAGGAGGTCCTGGGGCTGCTGCGAGAGAAGCACGGCCCCGGAACCAGGGCGGCGGTCTACATAGACGGAACCATGCAGTTTTACAGGCAGGAGGGGTAAAAACCCCTCCCCTATCCTTCCCCTAAAAACTCATTCATTAACCATATTCCTTCTTCTACAGACCCATCCGGATATATCATACGCCCTTTCCCGTGTCTCATTGAACCGCGAAATTCTCCGACATATACCCTCCCATCCGCAAACGTTAGCGTTCCATGTCCCTCCCATAATCCATTTTTCCATTCTCCCTCGTATTCTATTTCATTTTCCCAAAATCCAACATGGTATATCATGGTTCCCTTACCATGCGGTAAACCATCCTTGAACTCTCCTTCATATTCTTCTATACCTTCACGGTACATTTTGCCGTATCCCTGCAACTTGCCATCGATTATATCTCCTTCAAAAAAACGATCGCGTAAACTATCATAAAGTATCGATATGGTTTTCCCATCAGGGGTTGTCTTTTTGCCTTGGGTTATATGGCCATTCCATATTCCTTGAATTTTCGAACCATCATCTCTTGCGACTGTCCCAAAACCATTTCTCTGGCTATACAAAAATTCACCTTCATAGATCTCAATTATTTTACCGGAGTCTCCCAGCATTCTTGTATATTTACCCCAACCGTGAATATAGCCATCCATAAATTCTCCCTCAATTTTTATGCCAAGATTCGGAGAATAAAAGGTGCCGTATCCGTGGTATCTATGGGTAAACAATCTTTTTTTTATGCTTCCTTCATATATATCGCCGTTTGCATAATTAATTGTAACATGATCCACTATTACTCCATCCCATATAAAAGTAAAGTATAGCAATATTGAGCAGACAAGAACAATAGCAGCCGCGACCAAAACCTTCTTAATCATCTTTTCACCCCATTTAAAGGCCGTGTTAAATTAATAGCCGCTAAATTTTAGTGGAAGACCGAAGATATGATGCTGCCATTGTCAATATGAAATATTGCGTCACAAAGCGCCTCGATTTCTTGCATATTATGGCTGGTCAGCAGTATGGTTTTGCCCTCTTCCCGAAAATCCATTATTAGATTTCTAAATATAGTAACACCTTCGCTGTCAAGACTGTTGGTAGGTTCGTCCAGCACCAGCAATTTCGGATTTTCCATTATTGCCTGGGCAATGCCCAGTCTCTGTTTCATTCCCATGGAGTATGCCCTGACAGGTTTCCGCAAATCTGGATCCAGTCCTAATTTTTTCATACAAGATTCAATTTGTTCTTCAGTCGCAAGTTTCCTTATGGAGGCCAGCAATTTCAAGTTTTTTTTGCCGGAATACTGCGGTAAAAAACCGGGTTGTTCAAGCATGGCTCCAATGCCTTGTGGAAAGAAGCCGTTTTTAAAAATTTCTTTATCAAAAACAACAACTCTTCCGCTGGTGGGATAAACCAGCCCGCATATTACCCGAAACAACATGGTTTTACCGGAAGCATTTTTACCGACAAAACCGTAAACCTTGCCTTCGGTTAGATCCAGGTTGATGCCGTTTAAAACTGTTTGTCTTTTAATAACTTTTGTTACATTTTCCAGCTTAACAACCGTCCTGGTTTCGCTCATTATATATGCCGCCTCTCATTCAAAATTATTTAATATGGCAAAAATCAGTCAGATTTCTGTGTAAAAATATCAATTCTGTTAAGTATAATGGCTCCAATAAACAAGCAGCAAGTTATCCAGGTTATATTAAACAGCAAGGGCCATCTTAAAATTGTCCGGGAAGCATCAATTTGCCTGGCGAAGACCAACTGTGTTCCTGGCAACCAGCGGGATGTAAATCTGTCAACAAAACAACCCATGTGGGCTGTGCTAAAATATAACAGCAATGTAATTAGTGGCACAGTGTATGAATTTCTAAATAAAAGCGTTGAACAGTTTATAAATGTTGCCATCGCGAGGGACCCGGTCGAATAAAGAATTAACAATATAAAAAGATATTCGTAAGGGGAATGGGCTGCAAACCATTCATTTGTCGTGATCAGTAATTGGTAAGCATTAAACAACTTACCGGAAAGTAATCGCTCGCTCCATCCTGCTGACCAGCTACCGAATAATAAGGATATTACTTCTAAAATAAAAAACCCGGTAATCCAGAATACACAGATGGCCATCGCCGTGCCAAGCATCTTTGACAACCACCATTCTGTGCGGGATTTATAACGCATAACAAGCTCCGGTCTTTTGAAAAGCTCGTTTCTGGCGCTGTTCCCGAAAAAGAGCACCATCAATACGAATGGCGTAAACCATCTAATCCAACCCAAAAGATTTTCTCTCGCGGGGCCGCTAAGAGCCATAACCAGCATGTCCCAACTATTACCTGGCACCTCATCGATGGGCATGTAATGTTCACCTAAAGCAAAATCAGTATATTCGCAGCCTGTATTCAGCCCAATTAAGCTAAAAATAATTGTAAGCATAAGCAGGCGATGTAAGCTAAATTCAGAAGCTAGATTAATAATCATAGATTTGGCAAATACTTTCAAGGTTAACCCCCTTCTCCCAGAAAATCATATTCTCGAGTTAGGAGTAATCCACAATAGTAAAAAATTCCTATTAACAGAAGCCAATAAGCAAAAGACCATAAGATTGCTCCCCCAATGCCAAAACCATAAAAAGGATCTAATATCCTTAAAGGTGTAAAAATCCTAAGAGCTCTTTTGTCAATAATAAAAGAATCCGTAATAAACAGTATCAACCAGACTATAACTCCCGTAAATAAACCTGTTTTTTTTATTCTGGCACCGGAAAATAAAATGCCGGCACAAACAGTTATCATACTAAAAAATGTTAGTCCCATAATTAAAAAAATCGAAAACAGGGCGAAGACAGATAACGGGCTTAGCTCCAAGAGATTATTACTGTTCAAGGTTGCATGGCAATATTCGCTCCAGGCAGTTCCCCAAGGCAAAAGCATAATTGCCAATGTAAAGCTGACGCAGGCCAATATACCAATGAAGATAAAAGCTGTGCCGGCATTAAATAAAAATCTCCCCAGCCACCAACTATTCCTGGAGCTAAGCTTGGCAATCCAAGATATCCTCATTTCATTCATTTCCAGATCGCTGCATAGAAGCAAATAAAGAAGCGCCAGGTACAAAGTCCCACCGTCAAACCATACTGCATTTATTCCGTCCCATACATTCAAAGAATCTATACCCAGGCCTAAATAAATAGCCAAATATTTTATGAAATTAATTTCATAAAGTGTATAGAGAGTAAAGCCCAGGGCCAACGCTGCTAATGCCCATCTGAACCGTATTAAAAAATAACGTATTTCAAGTAATACGTAGTTTAACAAGAGTTTCACCTTCTGCACTATCAGAGCAGATCCTTATTCCTCCGGATATGGCTATTGATCATATAGCCACTGATTAAAAACAAGCATATATAGGGCAAAAAGTATGATAGCCAGTTAGTTTTAGAGCAATAAATACTATAGTTAATTGCTAAAAGATTACTGAAATATGGATTCCCCTGGAAGTTTGCAAATAAAGGGGGAATGGTAGAATCATATATAAAATGCAATAAAACCGGTAGAATGATCACTATATAACGGTCGTTGATTAGTGTGGAAATTGCCAGCGCCAGGGTGGCGAATGCGCTACCGAACAAAAAGCTACCTAAACAGAATACAAGGTAAGCCGAAATAGGGTTTTGTTTCAACAAATTTAAGAATACATATTTCTCATCCCACGCCCCCAGCCCCTCAGCAACATAAAACTCTGAATAACCCGAACAGATGAAAATAAGAGAAGAAACAACAATAGGTATTAATATAGCCATACCACCGGCTAAAGCGTTGGCCAATACCTTAGAAACAAGGTAACTGGTTCTGCCGATTCTAAGGTTTATAAAAATATTATAACCTGACATACGATCAAAAACATAGGAATCGCTGTACGGATACACTGCCAACAACGGGCTGAAGAT
>FZPS01000048.1_pt547 | contig 17296 bp, 30 predicted proteins | sample 1817821 | NCBI WGS metagenome assembly FZPS01 (sample SAMEA104158645, study PRJEB21678) | metagenome | place: Germany | collected 2015-04-21
CTTTTATGCGGTATACGTTATAGAATATACAGTGTACGATATATCACCCTGAGAGAATCCACACACAACTCGAAATTCTGCGCAGAAACCGTGATTTTTCGTGCAGAGGTACACATAGCTCAAGATTTTGCGAAAACACTGCGTCCTAGCTCCTAGCACCCAGTGTGACGGTCATCATTCGCCTTTCATGGGCCTATTTATTTCTCTTCTTGTGTCTCATTTAATATAACTATCAACCCTCCAATAATATAACTACTAGTCCTCCAAAAAAAAGTTTAAATATATGCTTGACACATCCTTTCTTTTGATATATGATAGTCGAGCGCCTGAAGGGCGGAAGCAATTTGTGGCGCAATGCGATGAAGCGGGAGATTGCCGTGGGATCGATAATTCATTGTTTGCTTTGAACATCGATGTAAGCGGGTAACTTTCGTGGAGTATGTCCGATAATCGGGCGGTTGAGAAGTGCTGTAAACTTATTCGAAAGAAATTACTGCCGGAGATTTCTCCTTTTTTTAATTGGACAAAATGAAACACACGGCTGGGTTTATAGAATTTCTCGTCCGTATGCGGGCAAATTATTGTATGAACGCATAAGGAGGCACAAAATGGCACAAGCAAACAGAGAAATCATCAGAATCAGGCTGAAGGCCTATGATCACCAGCTGATCGACCAATCGGCTGAGCGAATCGTCGAGACTGCAAAGCGCACCGGGGCTCAGGTATCAGGTCCGGTACCGCTTCCGACAAAACGTGAGATAATCACTATCCTTCGTGCAGTCCATAAGTATAAGGACAGCCGGGAGCAGTTCGAGCGCCGCACTCACAAGAGACTTATCGATATTCTTAAGCCCACCCAGAAGACAGTTGAAGCTCTCATGTCACTGGACCTTCCAGCGGGTGTTGAGATTGAGATAAAGCTGTAACCTTCGGTCATGTTGGCATGTCGAAAAAGAGTAAAAAGCTTCATTGCGACTGCCAACCAATAACCTTTTAGGAGGAACATATATGCAGAAAGCAATTATTGGCAGAAAAGTCGGTATGACGCAGCTGTTTGACGAAAACGGTAGAATTGTTCCCGTCACAGTAATAGAGGCGGGTCCATGCGTCGTTACACAGAAAAAGACGATTGAAAAAGAGGGCTATGCCTCAGTGCAGTTGGGATTTGAAGATGTCCCCGAGAGAAAGCTCACACAGCCCGAAATCGGACATCTCAAAAAGGCCTCAGCCCCAATGAAGAAGCATCTCAAGGAGTTCCGTCTCGATGACGACTCATCACTCAATGTCGGTGATGTCATTAAAGCAGATGTATTTAGTCAGGGAGACCGTGTTGATGTCACCGGAATCAGCAAAGGTAAAGGATTCGCCGGAACCATTAAGCGCCACAATGCCAGCCGCGGTGCAATGTCACACGGTGGGGGACCGGTTCATAGACATGCAGGCGCAATGAGTGCCGCCGCAACACCGGGACGTATTCCAAAAGGTAAGAAGATGCCCGGACACATGGGTGCGGAGCAGGTAACTGTCCAGAACCTGGACGTTGTCTTGGTAGACAGTGAGAAGAATGTTATTGCAGTTCGTGGCGCCGTTCCAGGTCCAAAGGGCGGCATCGTGTTCCTGAAGAACACGGTAAAGAACGTCTGAGGCGAAAGGAGAAATAGAGGATGCCAAAAGCAGCAGTTTATGATATGACCGGAAAGCAGATAGACGAAATTGAGCTTTCCGATGCAATATTCGGCATAACGCCAAACCTATCTGTAATGCATGATGCAGTAAAAAATCATCTGGCTAACAGAAGACAGGGGACACAATCCGCGCTGACCCGCGCAGAAGTTCGCGGCGGCGGCCGTAAACCCTGGCGCCAAAAAGGAACCGGTCGGGCACGACATGGCTCCATCCGCTCACCTCAGTGGACACACGGAGGAGTTGCATTTGCACCTAAGCCAAGAAACTATCGCTACTCTCTCAATAAGAAGACAAGAAGACTAGCACTTCTTAGCGCCCTCTCATCGAAGGCACTGGCAGGAGAGATAATCGTAGTCGATAACCTACATCTCGATGAGATCAAGACCAGAAAAATGGTCGATTTCCTGAAGGCCGTAGGAGCAGAAAAGGGAGCACTTATTGTTACCCCGAAATCCAGCAAGAACGTCATAATGAGCTCGCGCAATATTCCCGGAGTCAAGACGACAGTTGCGGATGTTATAAACGTGTACGACATACTGAGCAAACCTAAGTTCGTTGTCGACCGTGCCGCCGTTTCTCGTATAGAGGAGGTATTTGCGCAATGAAGACTGCATACGAAATTGTCCGTCGCCCGATTATTACCGAGCAGTCTATGGAGAGCATAGATAACAACAGGTATGTATTCGAGGTTGACAAGAGAGCAAATAAAATCGAAATAAAGAAAGCTGTGGAAGAGATTTTTGGGGTCAAGGTCGCAAAAGTCAACACCATCAACTACAGAGGCAAAGTTAAACGCCAAGGCGTTCACATCGGACGCCGCCCAGACTGGAAGAAGGCTATTGTTACTCTAACTGAAGATTCCAAGACAATAGAGTTCTTCGAGGGCATGGTATAAGCCCGAAATCAGACAAAAGGAGTGTAACGCGAAATGGCGATAAAAACCTATAAGCCAACAACGCCCTCAAGGCGGCACATGACTGTTCTGGACTTTTCGGGGCTATCCAAAGTTAAGCCCGAAAAGAGTCTGGTTGAAGTCATAAAGAAGACAGCCGGTCGCAACTCGTATGGACGCATAACCGTACGTCATCACGGCGGCGGTGCGAAGCGGAAGTATCGCATCATCGACTTTAAGCGCGACAAGACCGATATGAGTGCAGTTGTTCAAACCCTGGAATACGATCCTAACCGTACTGCAAATATCGCTCTAATCAAATATGAAGACGGAACTCTTGCATATATTATTGCACCGGTTGGACTAAAGGTTGGAGATACAGTTATCTCTAGCGCAAACGCCGACATAAAACCCGGAAACTGTCTGCCGATTGAGAATATTCCGACCGGAACCTTTATCCACAATATTGAGCTGTATCCCGGAAAAGGAGCTCAGCTTGCTCGTTCGGCAGGTACAGCAGCACAGTTGATGGCAAAAGGTGATAAGATGGCTCAAGTCCGTCTGCCCTCAGGTGAGGTCCGCATGGTTCCTATGAACTGTAAGGCCACTGTGGGACAGGTCGGGAACATAGACCATGAGAACGTACACATCGGTAAGGCAGGACGTAAACGCCATATGGGCATCCGCCCAGGTGTTCGCGGATCTGCAATGAACCCGGTCGATCACCCGCACGGAGGCGGAGAAGGTAAGGCACCTATCGGACTTCCAAGTCCTGTCACGCCGTGGGGTAAACCGACCTTGGGTTACAAGACCCGTAAGAAGAAACATCGCACAGACAAGTACATTGTCAAGCGTCGCGGCAGCAAGTAGAGGGGAGTAGGCTATTCATGAGTAGAAGTGTTAAGAAAGGACCTTTCGTAGCACCGGAACTTTTCAAGAAGATTGAGAAAATGAATCAGTCCGGCGAAAAGAAAGTCATAAAGACCTGGTCGAGGGCCTCGACCATCTTCCCCCAGTTTGTGGGGCACACGATTGCTGTCCACGATGGTCGTAAGCATGTGCCGGTTTACATTACCGAAGACATGGTTGGCCACAAGCTTGGTGAGTTTGCTCCGACAAGGACCTTTAGGGGCCATGCCGGCAGTAAGACCTCGAGATAAGGAGGAGCGTGAGTATGGAAGCAAGAGCACATTTAAAGCATGCGCGCATCTCCCCGAGAAAGGTTAAGATCGTATGTGACTTGATCCGGGGTAAAGATATAGTTACCGCACGTGCAATATTGAAGCAGACGCCCAAGGCTGCTTGTGAACATCTGCTGAAGCTCCTTGACAGCGCAGTAGCTAACGCAGAGAATAACTATGAGATGGATACCCAGAACCTTTATGTTTCCGAGGTTTTTGCGTGCCCAGGCCCCATTCTCAAGAGGATTAGGCCTAGAGCTCATGGGCGGGCATATCGCATAAATAAGCGGACGTCGCACATCACAATTACGCTTAGGGAAAAGGAATAACAGGAGGTAGTTATGGGTCAGAAAGTTAATCCACACGGACTGCGAGTCGGCATAATCAGAGACTGGGATTCCAGATGGTATGCATCCGACGAGAAGGTCGGAGATCTCCTATACGAAGACTATAAGATCCGCACATACCTCAAAGAAACACTGTATTCAGCCGGTGTTCCCAAGATTGAGATTGAGCGTGACTCCGCAAGAGTCAGAATATTCCTGCACACTGCCCGTCCGGGTATGGTAATAGGAAGAGGCGGATCAGAGATAGAGAAGCTTAGAGCAAAACTGGAAAAGATGCTCGGCAAGCCCGTATCTCTGAACATAGTAGAGATCAGATCTCCCGATCTTAACGCGCAACTGGTTGCGGAGAATATCGCGTCACAGTTAGAGAAGCGTATTTCTTACCGTCGTGCTATGAAACAGGCGATGGGGCGCGCTATGAGACAGGGAGCTAGAGGAATAAAGACAAATGTTTCGGGTCGTCTTGGCGGCGCTGAGATTGCACGCTCGGAGCATTATCACGAAGGAACTATACCACTGCAGACACTGCGTGCCGACATTGACTATGGCTTCGCAGAGGCAAAGACAACATACGGCCGTATCGGCGTAAAGGTATGGATCTACAAAGGTGAGGTACTGCAGACATCCGGACGTAAGCTGACACGTTCACTCGAACCTCAGCGTCCGAGAAGCGACCGCCGTCGCGATCGCCGTCAAGGTGGTAATCGCCGCCCACAGGACAGGAACAACAGAACAAATAATGCAGGAGGAAACCGTGGCAACGGACCCCGCAGGGAAGGAGGAGGCCGCTGATGCTTCTGCCTAAGAGAGTTAAATATCGCAAACATCAGAGAGGACGTATGAAGGGCAAGGCAAACCGCGGAAATTCCATAACTTATGGTGATTTCGCACTGGTTGCAATGGAGCCCGCCTGGATTACCTCTAATCAGATTGAAGCAGCACGTGTTGCGATGACCCGCTATACGAGACGTGGCGGACAGGTCTGGATCAAGATATTCCCCGACAAGCCGGTAACTGAAAAGCCCGCCGAGACCCGCATGGGTTCCGGAAAAGGAGCTCCCGACCATTGGGTTGCGGTTGTAAAACCCGGGAGAGTTATGTTTGAGATTGCCGGAGTATCTGAAGAGTTGGCCCGTGAGGCAATGCGCCTAGCCTCCCACAAGCTTCCGATAAAATGCAAATTCCTGAGGCGCCAAGATGTGACTGGTGGTGACGTAAATGAAGGCTAAAGAGATTAGAAAGATGTCGCCTGAAGAACTGAACAAGAAGTTGGGCGAGTTAAGGAACGATCTCTTTCAATTGAGACTACAGCACGCCACAAATCAATTAGACAATCCACTGCGGATAAAAGCCGTCAAAAGAGACATCGCACGAGTTCAGACAATTATCCGCGAGAATCAATTAAGTAATGTTTAGTGCCCGCAAAGGAGGAAATTGACATATGAGCGAAAGAAACTTCCGAAAAACAATGACGGGCACAGTCGTGTCCGATAAGATGGATAAAACAATAGTCGTTGCTGTCCAGCACAGAGTTAAGCATCCTCTCTATAAGAAGATCATTAAGAGGACCTACAAGCTGAAAGCACACGACGAGCATAATGAATGCTCTGTAGGCGACAAGGTAAAGGTCATGGAGACCCGCCCCCTCTCCAAAGAAAAGAGATGGCGCCTTACAGAGATCATTCAGAAAGCACAGTAAGGGGGTAAATCCATGATTCAACAGGAATCTCGACTCCGTGTTGCTGACAACACCGGCGCCAAAGAGATTAAATGCATCAGAGTTCTCGGAGGCACCGGGCGCAGATACGGCAACATCGGTGATGTTATTGTTGCATCGGTGCGAAAGGTAACACCGGGAGGCGTTGTTAAAAAAGGCGAAATAGTCAGAGCTGTTATAGTTCGCACAGCAAAAGGCGTTCGCCGCCCGGATGGAACCTATGTGCGCTTTGACGATAATGCGGCTGTCATTATCAGGGAAGATAAGAATCCCAGGGGAACACGTATCTTTGGTCCCATCGCCCGGGAGCTGCGTGAGAAGGACTATATGAAAATCCTTTCACTGGCCCCTGAAGTGCTATAGGGGGAGGATAAACCATGAAATTACATGTAAGAACAGGTGATACCGTAGTTGTTCTCTCCGGGAAGGACGTCGGGAAAGAGGGTAAAATACTCGCATCCGACCCGTCCACCGGTATGGTGCTGGTTGAAGGGATAAACATCGTATCCAGGCATCAAAAGCCACGTAGGCAGGGAGAAACCGGCGGAATAATCGAGAGAGAGGGCTATATCCGTGCAAGTAAAGTCATGCGCGTTTGCCCAAAGTGTAACAAGCCAACTCGTCTTGCCCATAGGTTTGATGATGATGGCGTAAAGACCCGCATGTGCAAAAAATGCGGCGCAGATATATAAAGGAGGAGGATGAAAGATGAACGCACCCCGCTTAAAGGAAATATATGCTGAGTCAGTCGTCCCCGCTCTGATGAAGAAGTTCGAATACTCCAATGTAATGGAGATTCCAAAGATTGAAAAGGTAGTTATTAGCGTTGGCTGCGGAGACTGCCGGGATAACCCCAAAATGCTGGATGCTGTAGTAAACGATATCAGCCTAATCAGCGGACAGAAAGCAGTTGTAACCAGGGCCAAAAAGTCAGTCGCGAACTTCAAACTTCGTGAAGGCATGCCCGTCGGTGTCAAGGTGACACTACGCAGCGCACGTATGTGGGAGTTTTTGGACAGGCTGCTGAATGTGGCGCTCCCAAGAGTCAGAGACTTCCGCGGAGTCAGCCCTAACGCCTTCGACGGTAGAGGAAACTACGCTTTGGGATTAACCGAACAGCTGATTTTCCCAGAGATCGACTATGACAAGATCGAAAAGATACGCGGTATGAACATTGTAATTTGTACTACCGCAAAGACAGATGAAGAGGCACGTGAGCTGCTAAGGCTTATCGGAGTGCCCTTCGTAAAATCCTGAGGAGGCACATATGGCTAAAAAATCTTTGATTTTGAAGCAGCAGGCAGATCCCAAATTTTCATCACGTAAATACAATCGTTGTAACATTTGCGGCCGCCCGCATGCTTACCTTCGGAAATTCGGCGTGTGCCGAATCTGCTTTAGGGAGCTTGCCTACAAAGGCCAGATCCCCGGCGTAAAAAAAGCCAGTTGGTAAGGAGGCAGAACTATGCACGTAACCGATCCCATTGCGGATATGCTAACCCGCATAAGAAATGCTAGTGCTGCAAAGCACAATACGGTAGACATACCCGCTTCAAATATGAAAAAAGCAATAGCTGAGATACTGCGCGAAGAGGGATACATTGTCGCTTATCAGCTAATCGAGGACGGCAAGCAGGGCATAATTCGCATCACGCTGAAATATGTGGAAGGCAAGGAGCGGGCCATAACAGGTCTGCGCCGAGTTTCCAAGCCCGGTCTTCGAGTTTATGTTGGAACAGATGAGCTTCCAAAGGTATTAAATGGACTAGGTATTGCAATAATTTCGACACCGCAGGGCGTTATGACCGACAAGGCAGCAAGACGTGCTCATGTCGGCGGAGAAGTCCTTGCGTTTGTCTGGTAGGAGGTACGGCATGTCAAGAATAGGTAAGAACCCAATCGCCGTGCCTGCAGGAGTTCAAGTAACACTTGATAATGAAAATACTGTAACCGTTAAAGGGCCCAAAGGAACCCTGGTACAGTCATTCAATCCTGCTATTTCGATTGATATCGACGGCGACACTATACAGGTAACCAGACCTAATGATGCTAAGGAAAATCGCTCCCTTCATGGACTTACTCGCACACTGCTAAACAATATGATCGTCGGTGTGACCGAGGGATTCAAGAAGGAGCTACAGATCGAGGGAGTTGGATACAGAGCTCAAAAACAGGGTAACCAACTTATCATGAATCTAGGATTTTCCCATCAGATCGTATTCGAGGAGAGCGGAGACCTCTCAATTGAAGTTCCCGCACCAAACAGAGTAATAGTCAGTGGTCCCAATAAGCAAAAAGTTGGACAGCTGGCTGCGGAAATCCGCATGAAACGTCCGCCTGAGCCATACAAGGGCAAGGGTGTACGTTACGCGGGTGAGATCGTACGCCGCAAAGAGGGTAAAACCGGCGTAAAGAAGGCTTAAAGTGAGGTGTGCCTAAATGGTAAGAAAAGTTGATTCAAATGCCCAACGATTGCACAGGCACAAGAGAATTCGCGGTAAGATTTCGGGTACACCCGAAAAACCCCGTCTTTGCGTATTTCGCAGTCTGTCGCATATTTATGCTCAACTGATCGATGATGTAAACGGAAAAACGATCGCAGCCGCGTCCTCCCTTGACAAGAGCATCTCTGCAGATGGCTCAAAGAAGGACACTGCCAGGGAAGTCGGCAAGCTCATAGCTGAGCGCGCCAAGGCTTGCGGCATAGAAACCGTTGTGTTTGACCGCGGCGGTTACATCTATCACGGACGCGTTCAGGAGCTTGCTGAAGGTGCTCGTGAAAACGGCCTAAAGTTTTGACGGGAGGGTAGACATAATTTATGGCTTATAATAAAGCGTTAGGACTTGATCCGGATACTCTTGAGCTTAAAGAAAAGGTTGTTTCACTTAACCGTGTAGCCAAGACCGTAAAAGGTGGACGAATATTCAAGTTTTCGGCCCTTGTGGTTGTTGGTGATGAGAACGGCATAGTCGGATTTGGGCTTGGAAAGGCATCCGAGGTGCCCGATGCAATTCGTAAGGGTATTGAGGACGCAAAGAAGAATCTTGTGAGAATCAATCTCTACGGAACTACAATTCCGCATGAGGTAATTGGAAAGTTTGGCGCAGGCGAGGTAATAATCAAGCCCGCTGCACCCGGTACTGGTGTTATCGCAGGAGGACCGGTACGTGCAGTCATGGAAGCTGCCGGTATCCGCGACGTTCGTACTAAGTCGCTGCGTTCGAACAACCCGCAGAACGTTGTAACCGCCACTATGCAAGGTCTTTTGTCACTGAAGTCAGCTGAAGGCGTTGCTAAAGTGCGTGGAAAAACACCTGCGCAGATATTAGGTTAAGGAGGTCCGTGGACAATGGCAAACCTGAAAATCACGTTGAAAAGAAGTCTGATCGGACGTCTGAGCAAACACAGGGAAATTGCTGCATCGCTTGGTCTGCGTAAGATCAACGATACAACAGTACAACCCGATAACCCTTCCACTCGAGGCAAGATAGCAAAGATTGGCTATATGCTCGAAGTTGAGGAAGTTCAATAAGGAGGCGCAATATGAAATTGCATGAACTTGCCCCCACCCCGGGTTCCACCAAGACAAGAAAGCGCAAAGGGCGCGGGCCGGGCACAGGCAATGGCAAGACGGCCGGTCGCGGCCACAAGGGTTTGCTGGCCCGTTCGGGCGGCGGAGTACGCCCCGGATTTGAGGGAGGCCAGATGCCTCTTGCCAGGCGTCTTCCGAAGCGCGGTTTTGTCAATAAATTTGCAAAACAGTATACCGCTGTTAACGTCAATGCTCTTGAAGTATTCGATGACGGAAGTGTTGTAGACGCCGAAGCACTGCTATCAAGAGGAATTATTAGTAAAGTTCAGGACGGCGTTAAGATCCTTGGGAACGGGGATCTAACTAAAAAGCTGACGGTCAAGGCGACCGGGTTTTCAGAAGCCGCCCGCCGGAAGATCGAAGCAGCCGGAGGAAAGACAGAGGAGGTATAGAATTGTTTGAGACAATACGCAATGCGTGGAAAATACCCGACTTGCGAAAGAAATTATTGTTTACGCTATTCATACTCCTAATCTACCGCTTCGGGGCTTCAATTCCGGTACCATATATAGATCAGAACGCCCTACAGGTGATGTTCTCAGATACATTCTCCAATACATTCTTCGGATTTATGGATGTGATGTCCGGCGGAGCATTCTCATACGCTACCGTCTTCGCACTTTCGATACAGCCCTACATTAACGCATCCATCATAATGCAGCTTCTTGGAGTAGCAATACCAGCTCTAGAGCGTATGCAAAAGGATGAGGGAGAAGAGGGAAAGAAGAAAATTGCTTCCATCACCCGGTATGTTACAGTGGCAATAGCGTTGCTCACCGGATTTGCATATTACACTACAATTCGCAACATGGGATTTGTGACTGAATCAGGTTTCTTTATAGGTTTAGTCATTGTCCTATCCTTCACAGCTGGCTCTGCATTTATTATGTGGTTAGGCGAGCAGATAACCGAATTTGGAATTGGAAACGGCATATCCATCATACTATTTACTTCAATAGTATCCCGATTCCCAGCTATGGTATCTTCTATAAGCAACTACTTGCGGGATGGGACTATCGATTGGTATGTTGTTGTAATCATTGGGGTCCTAATGGTGATAGCAGTAGCATTTGTAGTATTCATTACAAATGCTGAACGCAGAATACCGGTTCAGTATGCAAAGAGAGTTGTTGGGCGCAAGATGTACGGAGGACAGTCGACACATCTACCTCTAAAGGTTAATATGTCTGGTGTTTTGCCCGTAATATTTGCACAGTCCATCGCCACTTTCCCTGCAACAATAGCTGCATTTTTCCCTGCCCCTAAGGAAGGCTCATTCTGGCATGGCGTGCTCAACTCCATCAGCAACACTTCATTGGTCTATGCCTTGATTCTCTTCATCCTGATAATTGGATTCAGCTACTTCTACACTGCGATTCAGTTTAATCCACAGGAGATCGCGAACAACATGAAGAAAAACGGCGGATTTATCCCCGGATTCAGACCAGGTAAGCCGACTTCTGACTTCATAAACAAGGTTCTGAGTAAGATTACATTGTTTGGTGCGCTGTTCCTCGCGATTATCGCCATTACACCCATCATACTCAATAAAGTTATCGACATGCCCGGTCTCTCCATAGGAGGAACCTCGCTGCTGATCGTTGTAGGAGTTGCGCTCGAGACAGTCAAAGAGCTCGAAGCTCAAATGATGATGCGCCACTACAAGGGCTTTTTGGAGTAAGGGAGCATAGGGATGAAACTCATTCTACTAGGCGGCCCCGGCTCCGGCAAAGGAACTCAAGCAGAACTCCTGAGCAAGGCTCTGTCAATACCATCCATCTCCACAGGTGATATTTTTCGTAAGGCCATAGACAGTGGCACAGAAGTTGGAAAGGTTGTCGGCGAGTACATTAATGCAGGAAAGCTCGTACCAGATGAGATTGTTTTGGAAACAGTCTATCAGAGGCTGGCCTGCGAGGACACCGCTAATGGGTATATACTTGACGGTTTCCCGAGAACAACCATTCAAGCAGAAGCTATCGATACGTTTGACGAGTGTGATTATGTCGTTTCGCTGGAAGTACCTGATGAAGTGATCGAAAAACGATTAACTGGCAGGCGAGTCTGTAGCGGTTGTGGGAAAACATATCACATACTGTATGATGAAGCAGCTGTTGTGGGTATTTGTGAGGTCTGCGGTAAAGAGCTGGTAACTCGGAAGGATGACAATCCGACAACGGTTCGCCAACGCCTTGAGATTTATCACAAACAAGCCCAACCGCTTAAAGACCACTACAGAAAAAAGGGTAAGCTCCGGGAGATTGACGGGAGCGGAGATGCTAAGACAATCAGAGACCTTATCTTGAAGGAACTGGGCGCTGAGATATGATGATTAACATTAAATCACTATCCGAGATAGAGTTGATGCGTAGAGCCGGAAAAATCTCAAAGAATGCACTTATAGTGGCAGGAAAGCTCATGAAGCCTGGCACAACAACTGCAGAGGTTGATCACGCTGTCGAGCAGTACATTCTGTCTGAAGGAGCAACGCCCTCCTTCAAAGGTTACGGAGGATTCCCTGCAAGTGCCTGCATATCGGTAAACGAAGAAGTAATCCATGGAATACCGGGTGACCGTGTCATGCAGTCCGGAGATATCGTTTCCGTTGATGTAGGGGCTTGCTACGAAGGCTACCATGGAGACTGTGCGGCAACATTTGCTGTCGGAGACGTTTCCGAAGACAAAAAGGCGCTGATTGAAGTCACCAGACAAAGCTTCTATGAAGGCATCAAATTTGCAAGACCGGGATATCGAATATCCGACATCTCAAGCGCTATCCAGGCATATGCCGAATCGCAGGGGTACTCTGTAGTTCGACAGTACGTCGGACATGGTATTGGAACCTCCCTGCATGAGGCACCGGAAGTTCCGAATTTCGGAAGACCCGGATATGGCCCCCGGCTAATTCCCGGTATGACACTCGCTGTCGAACCTATGATCAATATGGGAGTCTACGATGTACGTGTGCTCTCAGATGATTGGACAGTCGTAACTGTTGACGGAATGCCGTCGGCCCACTATGAAAACACAATTCTTATCACTGATAACGAACCTGAGATATTAACGTTAAGTAATGAGATTTGTGAGATATGTTACCTTTGATTTCTGATGTAAGGAGGATGCGTTTGTGGCAAAAGAAGATGTCATTGAATTGGAAGGCACTGTAGTTGAAGCATTACCAAATGCTATGTTCCAAGTTGATATTGGAAACGGACATCAGATACTGGCTCATATTTCCGGTAAGCTCAGGATGAACTTTATCCGTATACTGCCGGGGGACAAAGTGACCGTTCAGATGTCACCCTACGACCTTACCAAAGGGAGAATTACCTGGAGATCTAAGTAAGCATTAATATATAAGAGTTCGATTATTCAAACACGAGCGGACCGCTCGCTCGTTAACTGATAACGCAGCGGTATCACCGCACGGAGTTATGGAGGTTTATAATGAAAGTCAGACCGTCTGTAAAGCCCATGTGCGAGAAATGTAAAGTAATTCGCCGCAAGGGCAGAGTAATGGTTATCTGCGAAAACCCCAAGCATAAGCAGAGACAAGGTTAACAGGAGGTGCTTGTAAAATATGGCGCGAATAGCCGGTATTGACCTGCCAAGAGACAAAAGAATTGAGGTTGGCCTCACTTATATCTATGGCATTGGCAGCAAGCTTTCAAAAGATATCCTAGCAGCGACCGGAGTTGATCCGGATACGCGAGTTAAAGATTTGACCGAGGACGAGGCATCACGACTTCGTGATTATATCGAGAAGAACTACCATGTTGAGGGAGATCTTCGTCGCGATGTAGCGATGAATATCAAGAGGCTCAACGAGATTGGATGCTATCGCGGCCTCCGTCATCGCAGAGGCCTGCCTGTGCGCGGGCAGCGTACAAAAACCAATGCACGCACACGCAAAGGACCCAAGCGCATAGTTACAGGTAAGAGAAGGTAAGGAGGAATTAATGTAATGGCAGCACCCAGAAGACGTACTGCAACAACAAGGAAGCGTCGTGAACGCAAGAATATTGAAAGAGGCGCCGCACACATCAGCTCTTCCTTCAACAACACCATGGTTACCATAACCGATCTCCACGGCAATGCCCTATCTTGGGCGTCTGCAGGCGGCCTTGGTTTCCGCGGTTCAAGAAAGTCCACACCATTTGCAGCACAGTCTGCCGCTGAAACGGCAGCTAAGGCAGCTATGGAGCATGGACTCAAGACCGTCGAGGTCTACGTAAAGGGACCCGGTTCCGGTCGTGAAGCAGCAATTCGCGCACTACAGGCTGCAGGGTTGGAGGTCAACATGATTAAAGACGTCACCCCCATCCCACACAATGGATGCCGTCCGCCTAAGCGCAGACGCGTCTGATGATTATGGAGGTGTAACAATAGATGGCAAGATATACTGATGCTGTTTGCCGGCTTTGCCGCCGAGAGGGGCAAAAACTGTTTCTAAAGGGTGACCGCTGCTATTCGAGCAAGTGCCCTGTTGACAGACGTTCCTATCCCCCAGGACAACATGGACAGGGGCGTAGAAGGCAGCTTAGCGAATACGGCCTACAGACTCGTGAAAAACAGAAGGCTCGCCGCTACTATGGCGTTCTCGAGAGCCAGTTTAGAAATTACTTCAAAATGGCAGTGAGAAGACCGGGAGTTACCGGAACAAACCTGCTTCAAATACTTGAATGCCGCCTTGATAATGTTGTATATCGTCTCGGCATGGCAATGTCCCGACCGGAAGCTCGACAGCTCGTACGTCATGGGCACTTTACCGTAAACGGACGCAAGGTAAACATCCCTTCCTACTTAGTTAAAGTAGGCGATGTGATTGCGCTTAAGTCATCTAGCCGCAATCTTGAGAAGTTTAAGATTGTGCTGGAGACAAACGAATCAAGGACACCGCCAAAGTGGCTTGACCTGAATCGTGAAGCGGTACAAGGAACAGTAACCGCACTACCCGAGCGTGATGATATCGACTTCCCGATTGAGGAACACCTAATTGTCGAGTTGTATTCTAAGTAATCCGTATTATATGTCTCATATATATTTTTCACGGTTTCTAAGAATTGGAAAAGCTGGTAACTTGACGAAGGAGGGTGTACGTCAATGGTAGAAATTGAAAGGCCGAGAATTGAATGCCTGGGTTCTGAAGATGATTTGTCGTACGGCAAGTTTGTGGTTGAGCCCCTTGAGCGCGGATACGGCACCACTTTGGGAAATTCACTCAGACGAGTTCTGTTGTCATCGCTACCCGGCACCGCCGTCACCAGTATTAAGATAGCTAATGTACAGCATGAGTTTTCAACCATACCCGGAGTTAAAGAGGACGTTACGGAGATCGTGCTCAATGTCAAGGGGATTGTGGCAAAGCTTCACGGTCCCGGTCCAAAAACGGTTTATATCGAAGCCATGGGAGCTCGTGATGTTCTAGCCGGCGACATTAAGACGGACGGTGAGGTTGAAATTCTTAACCCCGAACATCATATAGCAACCCTCGGACCGAACGCCGGCCTAAGTATGGAACTTACACTGAGCAACGGCCGCGGATACGTTCCGGCTGAAAGAAATAAACCACCCCGTGCAATAATCGGAGTTATACCGGTAGATTCCTTGTACTCACCGGTACGTAGGGTCAACTACTCGGTGGAGAACACCCGTGTAGGGAATATGACCGATTTTGACAAATTGACTCTTGAGGTGTGGACGAACGCAACAATATCGGCAAGAGATGCAGTGAGCTTGGGCTCTAAGATACTGTCTGATCACCTGAACCTGTTCACTGACCTGTCCGAATCGATAAGTTCCAAGTCTACAGTTGTCGAGAAGACCGAAGCACAGCGCGATAAGGTTCTCGAAATGACAATTGAAGAGCTTGACCTTTCTGTTCGTTCCTTTAATTGCCTTAAACGAGCGGGTATCAATACAGTTGAAGAACTGATAAGTAAGACTGAGGCCGACATGATGAAGGTCCGCAATCTTGGACGGAAGTCTCTTGATGAGGTTGTCTCAAAGCTTGAAGCCATGGATCTCAGTCTTGCCAGTGAGGAAAGCTGAGAAGATACCATTTCCTTTCACAATGATTTGATACCTTAAGGAGGTAAAATTCGATGCCCAGGAAATTGGGAAGAGCATCTGCTCATCGCCGTGCGGACTTGAGAGCAATGGTAACATATCTGCTCGAGAGCGGAAGAATCCAGACAACCGTAACCCGAGCAAAGGAAGTAGCACCGATTGCTGAGAAGATGGTTACCTTAGGCAAGAAGAATACGCTTGCCTCAAGACGCCGCGCTTTAGCATATATAACAAAAGAAGATGTCGTAAAGAAGCTGTTCGATGAGGTTGCTCCAAAGTATGCTGACCGTAACGGTGGATACACACGCATTATGCGTATCGGCCCCCGTCGCGGTGATGCTGCTGAGATGGCAATACTAGAACTCGTAGACGACAAATAGTAATTATCACTGAAATTATCATTGTTAATGTTGATTTCCGTGGCTAGTAATGTAAACGTAAGTTTGACAAGGATACTCACTATGACAGTGTGAGTTTCCACGGTCTGTAGTTTTTGCAAAAGTTACAGCGTATCATATTAGCGCCGCTCCAATCGGAGCGGCGCTTTTGTGTGCACTTTGTTATGCCTCTATGTCAAGAATCTTTGCCAATTGAAGTCAAATTTACTGGGGATTTGCGGTTATAAGCTTTTTCCAAACGCAAGGGTTAGAAACCCAGTTCTGCTAACCAGCCAACTGCGAGATCTGCCCAACGTGCTGTACGAGGAAAGTCTGGTGTTTCGTCCTTCCCATTATAGAGCCCACCACCATGAGGACCGTTGGCAAATGTATGTACCTCAAAAGGAATACCTCTGTCTGCCAGTTCTTTTCCAAAAATCATGGCGGAACGTGGGTCGTCCTCGTGTGTCTGAAAGATAAAGAATGGCGGGCAATCATAACGAAGATTCTTAACATTGTCAAACTGTGCTATTTCATTTTGCTTTTTTATATCGTACCCAAGACCGCCAGCGCTTGATGCTGGAGACATGGCACCATAGAGGATCAGTGCAGCATCGGGTCTGCTGGAGACTCTTTCTATTGGGTCATTTGCGTCAGGGTTTCCATAATCGAAGCGTGTTGCGGTATATGCCGATACCATTCCACCAGCTGAGAATCCTCCAATTGCTATCTTATCAGAGGGGATACCGAATCTATCTGCATTTGCCCGTAAGAAACGAACGGCTCTCAAACCGTCATCACAGCCGGTCTCACGCGAGTGGGGATTTACCCGATAATCAAGAATCGCAGCATTAAGGCCTGCCCCGTAGAAATACTCTGCAACAGGCTTTGCCTCGTTAAAAGACTTAAACATAAAGCCTCCGCCAGCGCAGATAATTACAGTGCCGCGATTGCTGTCCTTAACAGGATATAGCGCAAGCCTCGGCTGACTTCCTGTTGCCTCGGGATTCCAATTAGGTGCATCGCCCTCCCAGAGGTCATAGACTGGGACACCTTCTGAGTTGATCTCATCCCACATATTCGCCCACTGGCGGCCACGAATCTCCCTGAACTCTTGCAGTCTTTTTGGGTCAATCCTATCCATAAAATTACCTCGTGATTCCTTTCAAAGTTGTTTATTAATAGAAGTAGCTGCTAACCGCTGTTGTAGCGGTCATGGCCCATGTTCCGAACAGAAGCGCTGTGAATAAGCCAGGCCAGACGCTGTTTGTTTTCTGGCTGACATATACATTGAGTGCGTTACCAACACCAATACCGATGACCATTGGAAGAATCCCGATTCCAAGGATGTATAGCCTGTTAACCTTAAACATAGGAAGGATAACATTATGCACATTCAGCACATAGACAAACACAACCCAGAGAACTAAGAGA
>FZPS01000048.1_pt291 | contig 17295 bp, 13 predicted proteins | sample 1817821 | NCBI WGS metagenome assembly FZPS01 (sample SAMEA104158645, study PRJEB21678) | metagenome | place: Germany | collected 2015-04-21
CGATATTTGTGGGCGTGGGCGTTATAGAGGTTCATGGCGCTATGCCCATTGATGCAGAGACAATAGTGCCTGAGGCCTACGCACTTGCCATGGCGGAGAAGGCCGATGGCCTTGCCATGATAAACCTACCCTACATGTTCCCTGGCGGGACCATAGTTTCGAACGCTACCGTGCAGGTCACTGTGCGGCAGAGTATAGATTTCCTGATGATGATAGGCCGTTCGCTTGTAGCTCAGGGTTTCAGAAAAATATTCTTCGTGTCCTGTCACAATCCGTCAGACCTTTATATTGACGCCGTATGCCGAGACTTCTTTCAGGAGACAAAGATACATGTCTGTCATCTGAAACCTAGTATGTTCGGAAGACCCTCTGGTCCTTTTGATTTCAAGTCCGCTCCCAAGAGCTACAGCCTATACGGCGCTTACAAGATGCTCGGACAGATGGAGCTTCTCCCCATTGACCCCGACGCGGTTGAGGAATATTCCTGGGGCGCAACAGTCGATGCCGCCCAGAAGGAGCTTACAGAGGCATTGCGCCCGTTCGGAGGAAAGACCAGCATCTACTACTCCGACCCAAACCAACACGGTGGTGGACGCGCTTTCCATAGTGAGCAGGAGCGACTTGAGGCCTGTATTAAAGGCGAGCAAGAGATAAGGGAAAAGGTGGATAAGATGGATCTAGAACGGCTGAAGAATGCCATCGACGCCTACCACGTACGAGTTCAGGAGATTATTCGGGAGCATCCACGTCTTGCCGGGCAGTATTGAGTAGCTAAAAAGACTACGTAAAAAAGCTTAAGCTTTAAGCATAGAGCGGATTACAAACAAACCCGCTAACAAATCTGCTGAAGACTTCGAGAAACGGGGAAGCAGACATTTATTTGATTTGAAGGGATTGAAAGAGCAATGAAACTGATTATCAGAATTGACGATGTTGGATATTCGCGAGCCCATAATATTGGCTCATTCAAAGCCATTGACGAGGGTGTCGCAACATCTGCGGATACCATGCTGGACTGCCCTGGTACCGAGGAAGCACTAGAGTTCTTAAGAGATCGGCCCTGGATAACAGTCGGCTGGCATACCCATTTCTGGGGGTCGCCTGTGCTTGAGGCGGAAAAAATTCCATCCCTTGTGGATAAGGTAAACGGTATGGTTTTTTTCAGAAAGGACATCCAGCGTAGCCAGGAGATTGAGTACTCGCAGATTTATGCTGAGGCAAAGGCACAGATCGAGCGGTGCATTCGTATTCTTGGAAGACCTCCCGACACCGGAGCTGGCAGAAGCGGCGGTAGTACTTTCTCTCAGGCTATCTATGACGTTTCAAAAGAATATGGTATGCCTACCAACTTTATAAAAATGGGAAGATATGACCCACCGAGCGAGTTTAGTAAAATGATGCAGCATGACGAGACGGAGCTTGGTCCCATCTACAGCGTAAACGGTGAATCAGCTCTGGGGATGCTCTCCTATATGAAGATTGAGACTATGACCTTGAGGGAGGCGGTGTCCTACCAACCTCTTAGGTATTTTCTGGAAGACCCCTGCCGGATGCTGAGTTACGGCGAGGACGAGTGTGTTATGGCAGTACTGCATCCGGGCGCTGTGGACGATTTCGTGATGTCCCGGGGTTCAAACATCACTTATTACCTGTCCCGGCCCCTTGATACCATGTGTCTGGTCTCCAGAGAGCTTCACGATTGGATCAAGGACAACAGGGTAGTACTGTCCAACTTTAATGACTGCCTGTACGGGAGCAGGACATATCAGAACCATCTCAAACAAATGGGGAGCGATCTATACATAGAATGATTACCCGCGCTTCCGTCTTACACATTGAGAAAAACCCCACATCCCAAGTATGATGGGATGTGGGGTCAGTACAGTAGTCATAATAATGCGGAATAGTATTCTTACAGTCTAGTCTACTTTGTCAGCCGTGGGAATTTTGGCAGGACCTTATCCCGCACGAATGCATGGTACTCATCGATAGCATCTAGCAACTCCTTAAGGTCAAGATACGACACAAGTTCATTCAGTATCTTTAGACCTTCTTGACATGCTACTAGTCTATCTTCCTCGCTGGCAAATGGTTTGCCACCACCATGATCTTCTAGGTTTTCGTAGTAGATTGATACAATTCCCCCCAAAGGACGTAAGATACTGCTAAGCCTCCTCCAAGGAGGTGGATTGTCGGGATCCATCTGCTTCGGAACGATTTCTTCCCCATCTGGATCTACCGGTAGAAAATTCATCTGATCCATTTTCAAATATGCACCGTATAGCAGCTTATCTAGTGCTTGGAAACCGTTTTCAAGCTTAAGTCCCTTTTCTCTGGCAAGCGACATCGCATGCATTAAGTCTATGTGGCAAGCGTGAACTTTGGTCTCTTGGAACAAATCACGGCATACGGGATGAATAGTAACTACTGAAGGGGCGTGTCCGGTAACAAATATAAGTCTTTCAAAACCTTGATCTATTAGTGAACGGCAGATCATCATAAGATAGTCTATACCATCACGGACAGATACTTGAACAGTACTGTTGCCAATAATCGTCCCACCCGGGAAAAAGTAGGGCAAATTGACAAATGCCAGACCATCTGATTGTTCAGCCATTTCCAGTGCCGCTGCCTCGGCAAGTATTGTCTCACAGTCTATTGGCATTATGCCATGAACTTCGGTAACACCAACAGCTATGTATATTGTTTTACCTCCCCGGGCTAGGTAACTTTCAACCTCTTTCGAGTTCATCTTGTTGAATATGCGTGTACGCACTTACTTTCCTCCTCTTACAAAAGCTATAAAAGGTTAGCTTATTAGCGGTTCAGATAGCGGTCATAAGCAGATTGAATAATTGCTCTGCATTCATCTTCACGCATTTCTTCCATAGTCCTGAGAAATGTCTCCCAGTTTGAATCGTTTATCTCAAGTACACCCATTATGCATTTCACTGCGAACTCCTCGACATATGTTTGCATATCAGATAAAATGACAGAGTACCGTTCTCCCTCTTCAGGAGTATATGTCAGGTTACCAACTATATTATAGATACCACGGTCTGCCCATAGTTCAATATACTCTCTTCCGTACTCATCTAAATTGTCCTCTAAGCGGTCGAGCATCAGCAATACAAATCCGTTATGTATCAGATATCTTTGCTGTGCTGCTGAAGGTGCCATCCCTTCCGGGTTTCTGGCTAACAACTCTGTGTGCACTGGGCGATTGTTTTCGTCATAGTTGAAGGTAACTCCTTCAATACCATAGTTAGAAATGAGAGCCCCTTCTTCTCCATAGAACCAGTCGATAAAGCGAACTGCAACTTCAGGGTTTTCACAGTCTGTTGTTATAACAGCACCGCCGTTCATCAGATTTGCCTCTCCTACACCTTTCATAGCAATGTAGAGTGGATCTGACTTGCTAAGCTTTGGTGGTCTTACAAGCGAGAAAATCGCGCCTTCTTCGGCAGTTCCCATACGGGCAAAGACTTCCCCAGCATATGACATCATTATCGGAACTGCTCCACTCTGGTTCTGAGAAAGACGTGGCATATTGGGCTGTGAAAAAGATGTCCCATTTGCTATGAAATCTCTGTCAATCAAACCGTCTTCAAACCATCTGTTCATCTGTACAAGATAATCTCTAAACTGTTCCCCCAGGACTGAACATTCTACAACTCCATCTTTCTGGATATAAAGTCCGAGACCGCCATATATCCCTGGGCCTTGTACACCATAAGCACCGCAAAAGAAGGTATTTGGATTGAAGCCCGTTTTATAGAAATCTAGAGGAGCGTGACCATTTGTTTTCTTATCACGAAATTCCGTAAGCACCTTCGTCCATTCATCAATAGTCTCAGGACGTTCTAAATTAAGATCATCGAGCCAGTCTTGACGTATTCCATATCCGGCGAAGGGATTTTGTATACGATCATACACCTGTGCAATATAACCCATATTCCCTTCATCTGTGTATGCAAACTTTGTATTTGCCTCTGTAGAATTTACCCATGACATGTAGTTGGGCATATATGGCTCATAAGGGTTCAAGAGAACAAAAACACCGTCCTCAATTGCTCTGTCGACCCCACCTGTGTAATAGCCTGATGCGCCATTGAGGATATCGGGCATGTCTCCTGATACAATCATAGTTTGGAAGTTCTCTCTGGCAGTTGCACTTGCAGGATGAATGAACTTAATTTTCACGCCGGTCTTCTCCATGGCTTGGACCCATGCATAGTTTTCCCCACCAGCCAAATCATTTGTATATGGTGCAATTTCCTGAGTAAGAGGATACCAAATATCAAGGGTAATGCTACCATCTGATACAATAGGATAGCTGGTAGAGACATCTTCCTCTTGATCTTCCTCATTGGGTGATGAGGGCTCAGATGTGGGCGATGTTGTCGGTTTATTAGGAGTAGTTTGGGCTGGACTCTTATCATCTGTCGAGCAGCCAGCTACTATCCCGAAAATCATAACGATGACAAGCAAGAGAGTAAGTAATTTAGTCTTCATTTTGATACTCCTTTACAGTTTATTGTGGTACATGATATGGATTATAATGACTTCATAGTAATTATATGTCCCAACGAGATTACTACACAACTGTCAGTTCATGTACCACTACTCTGTAGACAATTTGTCTTTGTTGGAGAGGTCTTATGCGTCAAATTCTGAATCAAAAGGCAGGAATTGACCTCTCAAGACTCATCATCATGCACTTGTTGTAATCCTGTTTGTGTTATATCATCTTGTGGAGCATCAGTAACTTTTCGCTTTCCTTGATAAATAATTCTTAGTGAGAGGAGGTTATTATGAAAGGAATCGCTTCCGATAAAACTTTTATTAACATATTTAAGTCTTACATAATCGTTCTAATTATCCCACTGGTTTTCGGTATTATCATAAGCAGCTTTATTGCAAAAGCGCTCTACCACGAACTGGTAGAGCTTGGTAATTATTCTACATACTTAGTACAATCGGAAACCGACAATACCTTGGGGCTGATTCTTTCTGATGCATCACAACTGGCTTCACATAGCACTTTACGGCAGACCATTTTCTTTGACGATGAAAAAAAGTACGATCCATCAACAAAGATAATGATTAATTCAATGTCAAAAGAAATACTAGCTGTATCTAATGACTACATTGAAAATATATACATTTATTATCAAGTAAGTAACTCTGTGATATCATACGATGGCAGATTAGGTGGTTCAAGCGTATCTTGGTATCTAGAAAAAGAGCTTAATTTGACAGAGAACGACTTAATGGATCATGCTCGCCAGCTTCCAACCGGTGGAATTCTACTTAATAAATCCAAAAACAATCCCTATTTAATTGCTATTTGCCCTGTTTTTGGTAGGAATTCATATAATATCGGCGGCGCTGTCTGCATTAAGATAGATACCAAATTGATTACTCATGGTTTGAAAGAATTTGAGTTCAGTGATGGTGAAATATTCATTACGGATGGTAATGCATATTTCGGATCCTCTGGTAAATCCGGCTACAACTTTCAAGACCTCAAAGCTGGAGTTGCCAAAACGATGTATACTTATGGGTTAAATTCCAAGTATCCTAATATAGAGTATCGCTTGGCTATCCCCACTAGCACTTTCTTTAATCCATTCTATAAGTCGGTATTGATTACAGTAGTTTATGCAGTTTTCTGTTTAATCTCCGGAATTGCTATTGTCCTGCTCATATCATATAAGAGATACCGTATACTAGGAAGCTTCATGAAACTCACTTCAAGTACTACTCCAAAAGACGCCATAACAGCCATAGAGCGAACCTTAAAGCAAGTAACCCAACACAAATTTAGTAATGGAAATTACCAGGCAAAGATCAATCAGCTGAAGCGCGAGAAGCATTTTGAAAGACTTTTTACTAGTGTTCCCCATCCAAAACATGCCATCTCAAGTTTGGGTGAATATGGCATAGTCTTCCCTTACGAGTTCTACACAGTTGCAGTCATTGATAATGTTATGGATTACTCTGGACTTTTCGCCGAAGAGGGCATCAATATCGACGAAGATGAACTATATATGCATGCAACAACAATTTTACGCGCTGTATATGAGGAGCTGTTTTCTGAGTATGCTAAAGCATATGTTACAACAGTTTCTAGTTGCAGAATTTGTATTATCAACTTTGATACTGACGGTGGTAGGATCGATCGTACACTAGCCGAGGCGGCAGAATTTTGTAAAACTAATTTTGGTATGGAGTTGATTTGTTGCCGCGGACAGACAGTTTCATCACTGTCACGTATTAAAGAAAGCTTAAAAACTGCAATGAGTGAAGCTTTTAATGAAAACTTTCAGGATTCTCGTGAAAACGATAACTCTCACATTGGTGAAAGAATCAAAGACTATATTTGTGAGAATTTTAGCAATATTAATCTTGATATTTCTCTAATTGCAGATGAGTTTCAGCTGTCAACTTCTTATGTCTCACGAATTTTTAAACAATCAACTGGTCATACAATATTGGAATATATTAGCTACTGCCGAATAGCAGAGGCAAAACAACTATTATGCGAGACAAACCTGAGCATCAGGGCGATTTCTGAGAAGGTCGGATACTCCTCAACACGCACGTTTACTAGAACCATGCAAAGACTCGAGGAAATCTCCCCTAGCGAATATCGTTCCTTTCACAAAATTAATTAACAAGAAAATAGTTTAGGATGGGCTAGATATTTAGCACCATCCTTATTTTCAGACTATAAGCTTATAGGTTAATTAGTGACTTTGCGCTGTGTCTTGAAGGTGATAATCCAAATTTATTCTTATATGCTCTAAAAAAAGTGGAATAGTCCTTAAAACCACATTCGTAACAAGCTTCATAAGCAGAACTACCTGCAAGTATCATTTCACGTGCCATTATCAACCTTTTTGCCACAATGTACTTCCAGATTGTAGTGCCAGTAAGTTTCCGAAAACTCCTATTTAGTTGAGATTTGCTTAAGAAAAACACTTCTCCGAGAGATTCAAGCGACAGGTCGGCCGTAATATTGTCATTAATATATGCTAAGAGTTCTGATGAAGTAAAGTCTTCTTCCAAAGTATGATTTCTCCTTAAGAATGCACTATTGATTTCATTAAGAAGAGGCAACAGATTTACTAGTATGCGGAGTTTTCTGTCATATGGCTCAAGGACAATATCGTTTTCTGTCATATTCATAATATGTGAGCTGATATTGTGCGAAAATTCCGATGGATTGTACACATTAAAGGCACCAAGAGAACGGTCTGTAAAGGATTTCAGCAGCTTCCCTTTGGGGTCAATTTCCTTGATAAGTTTTGGTTCGAAATTCAGAGCAATCCTTTCACATGCGGTATCGCTATTAATTTTTAAGCAATGTACTTCAGCAGGACGCATAAGCACAATAGATCCGGGTTGCAGTGGGTACTCAGTGCCTTCAATAAGAAATGTACAGTCCCCCTTTAGCATTAAGAATAACTCATAATTCTCATGTGCATGCATCTGCTGCAAGCTTTTATATGTTTTTTCATCCTGCAATGTTGGCGACTTGGTTAGTAGATGATGTATATAGAAGTCATCATCCTTGAACATAAAATAGACCTTAGACATTTTCTCACCACACAAATAACCTCAATTATCGATTCCGTATCTACTTTTTAACATATCATAGAATGCGCATTTTTACAATATGTTGCTCTGATATACAATTTGCTTGTTGTATAGATAATGATATCATAATGGTACAGAATTTAGTTCAGATACCAAGAGGTTCAGTATAATTAATTCTAAGTATGAGAGGATAGTGTTGAAGATGCGCATAGTATCAGAGATGAATTGGCCATGGCTTTTCAGCAAGACCTGCAGTGTGGTACCTGAAAAACTTCCTAAGGGCGAGGGTTGGGAACGGGTAGAATTACCGCATACATGGAATGCAGTTGATGGCCATGATGGGTCACAATTTGATAGGGGCGCCTACTGGTATGTAACAGAATTTTACACCCCACATCAACCATTACCAGGCGGAAGAGTATTTGTAGAAGTTGGAGCTGCCTCATTGCGGTGTGAGGTTTGGGTGAATGGAAAAATGATTGGCACCCACAGCGGAGGTTACAGCGCATTCCGCTTTGACATTACGGATGCCTGCATTGACACTGGAAAAAACACTATGGCGCTTCTTTGTGATAACACCTACAGTGAAAAGATCTACCCGCAGCGTGCTGACTTTACATTCTATGGGGGCTTGTATCGTGGTGTACGACTCATAAGTGTAGCTCAAAGCCACTTCACACTTGACATGCTGGGCGGTAGTGGCGTGTTTATTGATGCGACTCCGTGTGATGGTGGAGCCAAAGTTGAAGTGAGAGCTCACCTAGACGGCTTAGACGAGAAACAGACTGTAGGCTTGCAAATCATTGATGCTGATTCAAAGGTAGTGGCTGAGGCCTGGTCTTTTGCTAAAGAGGAGACCAAGTTTAAAATCTATCTAACTGACGCTCGTTTATGGCAGGGTGTTGAGGATCCTTATTTGTATACAGCAAAATTACAGCTCGTATCCTATAACGAGGTGCTCGATGAAGTATCTACACAATTCGGCATCCGTAGTTTTTCGGTTGACAAAGAGGTTGGATTTATTCTTAACGGTGAACCTTACGCCCTTCGCGGTGTATGCCGTCATCAAGATAGACTCTATAAGGGCAATGCGTTGTCCAGAGAAGAGCACTTTGAGGATGCACAAATAATCTCTGATATGGGAGCAAATTGCATCCGACTTGCACACTACCAGCAGAGCCACGATATTTACGAAGCCTGCGACCAGCTTGGATTGGTTGTTTGGGCGGAGATTCCGTATTTCACTACAAATTGGGATGATGATGCGCACGCAACGGCCGTCAATGAAATCAAGGAGATGTGTGTCCAAAACTACAATCATCCATCAATTTGCTTTTGGGGCCTTTCTAACGAAGTTTTAATGGGTGGGAACGATAATCCGAAGTTACTCAAATGCCACCAGGACTTGGCAGATGCTGTTCGTAGTATCGACACGACAAGGCTTACTGTTATCGCACATGAGTATGGAACCCCATGGGATCATAAACTACATGACATCTCTGATGTTGAAGGTTGGAATCACTACTTTGGCTGGTATCGCGGTCCAATGAGTGACCTCGAAGAATGGCTGGATGAGTATCACAGTAAATACCCAGAGCGATGTGTTTCGGTAAGCGAGTACGGTTGCGATGGGATACTTACATATCATTCCGAAAACCCGGCAAAGATGGATTACACTGAGGAGTATCAGGCACTTATTCATGAGCATGCATGTGAGGTGTTTGCCACTCGCCCCTGGATTTGGGGTACGTTTGTGTGGAACATGTTTGACTTTGGAAGCAGTTTCAGACGCGAGGGTGGAACTCGTGGACGAAACAACAAGGGCTTGGTCACTATGGATCGTAAGATTAAGAAAGACGCCTATTACGTGTACAAGGCTTGGTTTTCAAAAGATCCATTCGTCCACATCGCAGGCAAGCGGTTTTTTGCTAGACCCGGTAAGGAGATAGATGTAAGGGTCTATTCAAACTACTCTGAGGTCAGCCTGTATGTTGATGGACAGCTACATCAGACAGTTAAGGGTAGTCAAGTATTTGTGTTTACCAATGTACCGCTAAGCTCAAACGGTTCCTTCTTGACAGCCAAAGCAGGAGATTGCACTGATTCTGTAACTCTTTATAGTGTTCAGGAGAAACCTTCAGAATATACTTTCCCTGAGTTTAGGTATGCACAGGATGCTCGCAATTGGTTTAACAGCATTGAAGAAGTCTCAGCTGGACTCGAAGCTGAGGAAGGGTATTACTCTGTGCATGATAAGTTGTCAGAAGTAGCAAAATCATCCGAGGCCAAGAGGGTTGTTCTTGATTGTATGATCGTTGTCTTGGAACGTAGCTTCCCCGAAGAAAGGCTTTTTGCCAGCACTTCTGACATAACTCTTACTGATCTGTTGTCAAGTGGCATTTTTAAGTCGGTTTCTGATGAAAAACGCGCTCTTCTCCTAAAGCGGATGAATGCTGCACTCCATAAAGTAAAAAAGCCTGAATGATTTTCTCAAAACACTAGTTAAAAACCTTTAAAAGAAAGCTTGGAAAAACAAAAACTATGAGCAATCGGAAAACTAAAAAATTTGAGGAGGAAGTAACATGGTAGATTTAAAAGCGAAGCCGTTTTATCTAAATGATGAAGATATTCAGTGGGTCAATGATACCTTAGACTCTCTCTCATTAGACGAAAAAATCGGTCAACTCTTCATGGACATGATATATGTGGCAAAAAGTGAAGAGGACATAAAATCAGATATTGAAAAGTATGGAATGAGCGGATTTAGATATGGTAACCGATCAGCATCAGAAATATATGATCAGAATGCCATTATCCAGAAGTACAGTAAGATACCAGCCTTGATTGCTGCCAACATTGAGGCTGGTGGAAATGGCTGCGCTAGCGATGGCACCCTTTTGGGAAATGCTGTTTCTATTGGAGCTACAGGGGACGAGCAGTACGCCTACAACATGGGGTATTACGGGTGCAAAGAAGCCGCAGCCGTGGGATGTACTTGGTCTTTTGCCCCAGTAACAGACATTCTATATAATTGGCGCAACTGTGTGGTATCTGAGCGTAGCTTTGGGAATGATCCTGATACTGTCCTTAGAATGGCAAGAGCATATATGAGGGGTGCCAATGATGCGGGAATCGCTTGCTGCACGAAGCATTATCCCGGTGATGGACTGGATGAGAGAGACCAGCATATCGTTACTACCATTAATAGCCTATCGTGCGAAGAATGGGATGAGTCCTTCGGAAAGGTTTACAAAGGACTGATTGACGACGGAATACCCTCCCTGATGGTTGGGCATATTCAGTTGCCATCGTATTCTAGGAAACTGCGTCCGGGCATAAAGGATCAGGATATTATGCCGGCTACAGTTGCTGAAGAACTTCTTAAAGACCTACTACGCGATAGACTGCGGTTCAATGGCGTTGTAATAACCGATGCAACCCATATGGTTGGACTAACAGCAAAGATGAAACGAAGTGAGTTCATTCCGGGTGCAATTGAAGCGGGCTGCGACCTGATACTGTATTACCGCGACAAAGATGAAGACATACAGTTCATGCATGACGGTATAAAGAACGGACTTGTCTCAATGGAGAGAATAGATGAAGCCGTTACAAGAGTCCTAGCTTTTAAAGCTATGCTCAAGCTCCACATCAAGCAAAAAGAAGGAACGCTGCTACCCCCAAAAGAAGGCATAAGCTGTGTCGGCAGTCCTGAGCACTGGAAGAAAGCCAAAGAGATTTATGATAGATCGATCACGCTAGTAAAAAACACACGTGACCAGCTGCCGATAACGCCAGAGACACACCCAAGAATAATGCTATATGGTGTATATAACGAATTACCCTTCGGCGGTCAAAAAAAGAACGTAAGGGACATGATGAAGGACTCACTTGAGGCAGCTGGATTCAAAGTATCAACCTTTGATACAACTCCTGATCAGAACGGAAGAATCTTATTGTCTAGGTCCACAATTGGGGAGTTTGTTTCTTCATATGATGCTGTAATAGTTGTGGCATCTGTAAGCGGCTTTTCTCAGAGCAACGAAAGGCGTCTGCACTGGAAGGTTCCAATGGGTCCGGATATCCCATGGTACGTAACTGAACTGCCAACAGTCTTTATTTCCTTTGCAAACCCATTTCATCTCATTGATGTTCCGATGGTTCCAACCTTCATTAATGCTTACAACGAGAACGAGATGGTAGTTGATCTGGTTGTGGAGAAAATAATGGGCAGATCAGAATTCAAAGGCACAAGTCCTGTAGACGCTTTCTGCGATGCCTGGGATACTAGATTATAACGAAATAAACTAGCTGAGCGAGGTTGATTTAGTATCAACCTCGACTCTGATTAATTTGCAGAATGTAGGAGAAGTATTAATGCATACAATCAGAATACTTGAAAACATGGAAAAGAAGCACGATTACCTAATATGTATAGATTCAGACGGTTGCGTTTTTGACAACATGGGGCTTAAGCACAAAGAGTGTTTCTGTCCGGCTACTATAAACTGTTGGGATTTACAGGCAGTCTCTGGATACGCCAGAGAAGCAGCTGAATTTGTAAACCTATACTCACGCACACGGGGAACAAACCGCTACCCTGCTCTAGTAAGGACTCTGGAACTTTTGGGAGAACGTGAGGAGGTGAGGCGAAGAGGCTATAGAACTCCTAATCTTAATCCTCTCAAACAGTGGATCAATGACACAGAGACCTTGAGTATAACAAGTCTACGTGAGCACATCAAAATATACAACGATCCCATACTGCAGCGCACTTACCGTTGGTCAAAAGAAGTAGATGAGAACATTGAGAAAATAGTCAGAAATGTTCCTCCTCTGCCTTATGTTAGGGAGACCTTAAGAAAAATCAGTGAGTACGCCGATATTGTAATAGTATCTGCAACTCCACACGAAGCGATCGTTCGCGAGTGGACAGAACACGGTTTGATTAGTTTCGTAAATGAAGTTGCAGGACAGGAACTGGGAACAAAGCAAGCTTGTATAGCTGCAGCAAATACCGGCGGAAGATACGATAAAGATAAGGTCTTGATGATAGGGGATGCGCCAGGTGATTTAGATGCAGCTAGAGCAAACGGTGTTAAATTCTATCCAATTATTCCTTCAAAAGAGGAGTATAGCTGGGAACGCATGCTGAAAGATATATCTGAACGGTTCATAAAAGATGAATATACAGCTGAAATAGAAGCCCTCTATACAGAAGAATTTTTCAGTGTCCTTCCAATCAACCCTCCATGGTAAGTTTATCTAAAAAACATCTAAACATTAAGAATAATTCGCAAGTTTTGCCACTATTCTAAACATTCAAGCAACAAATGCAATTCTCATAGTTTTGGGCAAGTGTTACAATACAAATATATCAGATATGTAGAGGAGAGCTTGATTTGAAGGATTTTTTGGGTCAAAACTTTATTCTAAGAAGTAAAACAGCTGAAATACTGTATCACGATTATGCTTCAAAAATGCCAATATTTGATTTTCACAATCACCTTTCACCGGAAGAAATATATCGCAACGAGAATTATAAGACGATCACTGAGCTCTGGCTAAAAGGAGATCACTATAAATGGCGTGCAATGCGGGCAGCAGGTGTTGACGAACGATATATTACAGGAGATGCCAGCGACTATGATAAGTTTTTCAAGTGGGCACAAACTGTCGAACGCCTCCCCGGCTCACCACTATATCATTGGGCACACCTTGAACTAAAGATATATTTCGGCATAGATAAACCGCTGTCATTAAAAACTGCAGAGGAAATCTATGACCAATGTAATACTTTGCTAAGCAAGCCTGAATTTACTCCGGTTGGATTCCTTGAAAAATCGAATGTCAAAGCACTATGTACTACAGATGACCCGTTCGATAGTCTTGAGTGGCATCAAAAATTGTCGGAAATAAATCTTCCGTTCAGAGTGCTTCCGACTATAAGACCCGATAAGATTTTACATATCGGCAACAAGCATTGGGCCGGTTGGGTAGAAAAACTTGCAGAATCATGCAAATGCAACATAGATTCATACGAGTCGCTAAAGGGAGCTCTAACTGAGTCTGCTAGAAGATTCAAGGCAGTGGGTTGTGTTGTATCCGATATTGGGTTTGAGAAATTCATGTACACGAGAAGTGACTCAGCTGATGATAACGCAGCAAGCTCCATCTTTAGCAGGGCACTCGAAGGGCAGCCTTTATCCGAAACAGAAGTTGAGATATTTGAAAGTGACCTTCTTCTTTTCTTGGGCGAGTTGTATTGCGATATGGGCTTTTGTATGCAACTGCATATTGGAGCAGCCAGAAATGTAAACACCAATCTCTTCAACAAGCTGGGAGCAGATGTAGGTGGTGACAACATTGGATTGCCAACTGATACAGTCAAACTTGGTTGGTATCTGGACGATCTGGAGCTCAGAGGAAAGCTACCAAAAACCATTCTCTATTGTCTAAACCCCTCAGATCTTCCGGCAATGACAAGTCTTGCAGTTAGCTTCTGCAACGGAGATTGCCCAGGCAAGGTCCAGACAGGCAGTGCATGGTGGTTTAACGATACCGAGTTCGGTATGAGGTCTCAGCTACGTGAATCTGCAATAGCGGGTCTTCTTTCTCCATTCGTCGGGATGGTAACAGACTCAAGAAGCCTCTCATCATTCGCTAGACACGAATACTTCAGAAGAATATTGTGCGATATGCTTGGTGAAATGGTGGAGAATGGAGAGTATCCCTATGACATTGAGACGCTTGGCAGCTTGGTTCAGGATGTCTGCTATAACAATGCGGTTAGCTATTTTGTCGGCAACTAACTAATAATGCAAAAAAGAAAGGTAGAGTAACACTATGACACTTCCATTCATGGTCGATCTAAAAGGAAAAACTGCCGTGGTCACAGGCGCAGGAGGAGTATTGTGCAGTATGTTCTCAAAGGCACTTGCTGCCTGCGGGGCAAACGTAGCTTTGATAGATCTAAACGAGGAAACTGCCCAGAAATACGCTGATGAGATCAATCTTTCAGGTGGACATGCAAAAGCGTATAAAGGCGATGTACTTAATAGGACAATCATGGATAATGTAGCAGAAACAGTCATTGCCGATTTCGGAGGGTGTGATATATTGGTGAATGGAGCCGGTGGAAATAATCCCCGCGCAACTACCGATAAAGAGTACTATGAACCCGGCGACATCGATGCTGACATAAAGAGTTTCTTTAATCTGGACACTAATGGTGTGGAGTTCGTCTTCAATCTCAACTTCATGGGAACCCTTATACCAACCCAGAGTTTTGCACGGCACATGGTCAATACCGGCGGCAACATAATAAACGTATCCTCTATGAACGCTTTTACACCCCTTACAAAGATTCCTGCCTATTCCGGTGCTAAAGCAGCAATTTCCAACTTCACTCAGTGGCTTGCAGTACATTTTTCAAAGGTCGGCATCCGTGTAAATGCTATCGCACCCGGTTTCTTTACTACAGACCAGAACAGAGCCCTTCTTTTCAATGAAGACGGAACACCTACTGCCAGAACTGGTAAGATCCTTGCCGCAACTCCAATGAATCGCTTCGGCGAGAGTGAGGAGCTCATCGGAACACTGCTGTATCTGATAAGTAATGAGGCATCGGGCTTTGTTACCGGTGTTGTGATTCCTGTAGATGGCGGGTTTTCTGCGTATTCAGGAGTTTAGGGAAATCTAGAGAAGGAATTGATTTAATGAGTCGTTTTGTTTTATCGGGTTTTAGCGATGAAATCGCACCCGGAATTGATGAGCAGATTTTAGGTATTAGGGAGTTAGGAATATCACATCTAGTTCTAAGGTTTGTCGACGGTGAGAATATTGTCGATTTGAGCTTAGAAAAGGCCAAGGAGATCAAGAAAAAGCTAGACGATAACAACATTCGTGTATCCTCTCTCGGCTCACCTATAGGAAAAGTTGACGTTGATTCTCCGCTTGCGGATGAAATGAAGAGACTTCTGCATATTATTGAGCTGGCAGAAATCTTTGAAACTGAGTTTGTCCGCATCTTCAGCTTTTACTTACCCCCAGAGTCAAATCCGCAAGATTATGCCGATAAAGTAATTGAGCGTCTTGGAGCAATGGCCGTTGTCGCCCAGAAACATGGTATTACATTGATCCATGAAAATGAGAAGGACATTTTTGGTGACACTGAAGAGCGGTGTAACCAAATTCTGACGGCGCTTTCTCTATATGGTCTCAAAGCAGCATTCGATCCCGCTAATTTTGTTCAGTGCGATGTCGATCCTTTGGCAGCCTATCACCTACTAAAAGAAAACATCGCATACATGCATATAAAAGATGCTTTGGCCTCTGATCATTCCATTGTCCCGGCAGGTAAAGGTGATGGTCGAATCAGTGAAATTCTCTCTGACCTCGCAAGTAACGGTAAGGACTCTGAGCTATTTCTCTCATTAGAACCCCATCTCGGTACTTTTATGGGCTTGAATACATTAGAGAAGGATACTGTGGTCTCTGATGAACAGGAAAGCAGTTTGGAACTGTATAAAAGTGCACTTGATTCCTTGTTAGGTGTACTACAGCAATTATAGAAGTAAGAGTAGATTCACTATATTGAGTGAGAGGTGGGATAATAGCAATGAGTAAGCTGAAATCGGCTATTATTGGATTTGGATCTATAGCGCAAACTCATGTAGAGGCATTGAAGGAAGGTAATGTATCAAAAGTCGTCGCAGTTTGCGACATCAACCCTGATAAGCTAGAATCTGTAAAAGAAGCTTGCCCCGGCGCGAAAGCCTATACTGACTATGCAAAGCTTTTGGATGACCGTCTGGCGGACGTTATTCACATATGTACTCCTCACTATCTTCACATGCCCATTACTGTAAAGGCCTTGCAGACAGGACACGACGTATACTTAGAAAAACCAGCCGGGATGAACACAGCAGAAATTGAAAGAATTATCGATGAATCAGAAAAATATGGGCGCAAGGTCTGTGTTTCATTTCAAAACCGTGTAATACCATCCAACTGGGCTGCAAAATGCATTCTAGAATCCGGTGAGCTCGGAGCCATTAAGGGTCTGAAAGGTATCGTTACATGGCATCGTGAAGGTGAATACTACACAGAAAGCGGTTGGCGTGGTAGTTGGAGTAAAGAAGGCGGCGGTGTACTTATGAATCAATCGATCCATACGCTTGACCTTATGTGCTTTCTTGGAGGTCCAATAAATAATGTCAACGGGACAGCGTCACTAAGAAAAAATAGAGGCACAATTGAAGTAGAAGATACAGCCGAAGCAACACTATACTATGAAAACGGAGCTGTAGGAATTTTCTATGCTACAAACTGCTATATATCAGACTCTCCAATAGAACTCGAAGTTGTATGTGAGAACGGGTCACTACTCATAAGAGACGATATGCTTTACAAGAATGTAAACAGCGAAATTGAAAAAATAACAGAAAACAGCAAGGCAATCGTCGGGAAAAGCTGCTGGGGAGTTGGACACCAAATCATGATATGGAACTTCTATTCTGTTTTGCAGGGAGGAACTGAATACTACTGCGATATCCGTGATGCACTTCCAAGCATGAAAGCGATTGAAGGCATATACGCGTCATACTCCGACACTTTAGTCAATAGACCCTTCTAGGCCATTAATGGTATAAGCAATATTTGCAATGTAACCTTCAATACTATAGCAAA
>FZPS01000062.1_pt2606 | contig 17290 bp, 15 predicted proteins | sample 1817821 | NCBI WGS metagenome assembly FZPS01 (sample SAMEA104158645, study PRJEB21678) | metagenome | place: Germany | collected 2015-04-21
CTTAAGGTCAGGAGTAGCTTCAATGAGAAAAGACAAAAGGGAAAGGATTAAGACCAGAATCCTTATATTATTAATAATTACAAGTGTTATTCAATTAGGAATCCACTGGGACATGCAAACCCAGGGGCTTCCTTTTCATTTTGTCAGTAAAATATTTGCAGGAAACGGCAGAACCGCCAACCTGGATGTAGATTCCCTGAGAAATCAGTATTTTATTCCAGAAACCATCATGGTCTCAATAAGTACAAGCTATTGGAGGCTGGATGAGAGGGACTCTCAATTTGAAAGAATATGGGAGGACATAAGGGATAATTATCTTCCTTTAATTATCAGACAAAAACCAGATAAAGTATTACCTAAGGATCAATGGGATGCTATTACCGGCGCCCGATATATAAGGATAGACTTTGATACTGCATGGCCCAGCAATGTGGTTAATTGGCTGATAGAGTCTAAACCAAGCGAAACCAGGAGCTTTGAAGGAATAAAGTCTATTGTTATTGCACCCCAGCTGGATGTTAACCAAACTGTTAACACCATATTTATTTACGATGAGAATCAAATCTATCAATATCAGGTAAACATTAAAAAAGACTTTCTTCCAAAAAGCTATTATTCAAGTCTGGCAGATGAAGTGAGTTCAAAAGACAAACCAAGCCTCAGGTTATTGACTTCGGTTTCCAATCTTGTCTCTGACAATGATATTTTTGTTGCATTAAGCGACGGAAAAGGAAGTGCTTTTTCCAGGGTCAGTGCAGTTGTTCCGAAAGAAATAATTCTTAACCGTACCAATATGGAGAATTATAATATACAAGATAATATTCTGCTGGACAAAAAGGAAAGTCTGAGTGCAAACTATATTGATTCTTCAGGTTATGTTCTGTTTACCGACACCGAAAACCTCTACAGATTTTATAGCAATGGTGTTTTAGAGTATAGATTTATACCTTCTATTACATCAGGCCAGGACAATGTTTCGGCTGCCTTTAAACATGCAGTTACATTTATTGAACAAAGAAGGCATCTAGTTGGAGAAGCAAGTATTTTCTTAAAAAACATCAGTAAAGAAAACAATTATTACAGGATGGAATTTGGTTATAAATTAGATGGTGTGCCGGTTCATTTTGCCAGGAACCGGGAATCCAAAATTTCTGCGCCTATTATTATCAAAGCAAATTCTGAAAGAATTCTGGAATGTCAATGGGTTATCAGGAACTTTACCAAAATTGATAAACCAATCTATTATAATATAGATTTTCCTGATTTGTTGAATAAGCAGATTGCGGCTACTTACCCCGAATTACTGGAAAGCAATGATAATATTTTCGAGCGGATTGAACCTGGCTATATATTTGAGTTAAGTGATCCGGAATCAATAATATTAGTACCCAACTGGATAATAAGTACCGACTCCAAAAATTATATCATCCCGCTTTTAAGGAAGGGGGGATAAGGTGTGGATTGGTCAAAGGCTAAAACAATATTAATAATTACCTTTTTGATATTGAATGTATTTATGTTGGTTATGATAGTTTTTACAAGCACCAACAAGCCATTTACAGATGACTATATTAAATACAGCACTGATTATCTTTCTTCAAGAAATATTGAGGTTAAGGCAAATGTTCCTGAAGTATCAAGATATACGGGAAAGGTTTTATACTCAACAAGAAAGTATGATTTAAATGCTTTGTGCAGACTGGTTTTTGGAAAAGAAATTGCCTTGTCTGAAAACCAAGAGGTTTTCAATATAGTAGTCGGTGAAGAGATGGTTATGCTGTTGGAAGATGAATTATACATAAAAGACAAAATTTCAGATGAGGAATTGTGGTTTAGCGATAAAAAAACTTATGAAGAAAGGGTACTAAAATACCTAAGAAATTTAGGATTTAATAAATCAGATTTATTTCCTGGAAAATTTTCTGAGACAGAACAATTAAAAGAAATAGTATTTGATGTAAAATATAAAAATCTTCGGGTTTATGATCAGCAAATCACGGTACAACTCAATAAAGAAGGCATATTAATCATATCCGCACCTAATAAATTGGTAAAGAAGGATAATGGAAGCGGAGAAGTAATATCGGCATATCAGATTTTAGTTATGGGGGGATTACCCTCAAACATTGTTATAGATAATATAGAAATTGGTTACAGGAGGATATCCGAAGGGGACCTCTATGGAGTTCCGGTGTGGCGTATTCAGCTGGATGACGGGACCACAATGTTTTATAATGGTTTAACTGGTGAAAGGCTCAACTAGCAGGAACAGCATTGTAAAACTACAATGAGTTTATAGTTTAAAGTAATGTATTTGTTTTGCAGGTATCATATGTTATAATAATTACTTGAGTAATCAAATGAAAAGACCGGAAGGTTGGTGTACGAGTGGATAAACTAATTATCCGCGGCCAGAAACGATTAAAGGGTGAGGTCACAATAAGCGGCGCAAAAAATGCCGCGTTAGGGGTCTTACCGGCTGCTTTGTTACTTAGTGATGTATGTACTATTGAAAATGTACCGGACATATTAGACATTTCCATTCTCAGAGGGATAATGGAATCGCTGGGAGCCCAGTTTGAGAATATTGACAGAAACACCATTAGAATTGACACCAGGAAAGTTAATTCCTATATGGCTACAACTCCAGATATGCATAAGCTGAGGGGATCCTACTACCTTATGGGTGCATTACTGGGCCGTTTTAAAAGGGCAGTTGTCACTTTTCCGGGTGGATGTAATCTTGGCGTTCGTCCTATCGATCAGCATATCAAGGGATTCGAAGCTCTTGGAGCAAAAGTCGAAATTGAACACGGACATATTAAACTTTCTGCCAATAAACTTACAGGTGCTTCTATTTATCTTGATGTAGTCAGTGTGGGAGCTACCATCAATATTATGCTGGCTGCAGTTAAGGCAGAAGGCCTTACTACAATAGAAAATGCGGCAAAGGAACCGCATATAGTTGATATTGCCAACTTTTTAAACGCCATGGGTGCCGATATAAAAGGAGCGGGTACAGATATTATACGTATACGAGGAGTAAAATCCCTTAAAGGAAACATAGTTCATAATATAATACCTGACCAGATTGAAGCCGGAACTTTTATGATTGCTGCTGCAGCAACAAGAGGGGATGTCCTTGTTAAGAATGTTATTCCAAAACATATGGAATCCTTAACGGCAAAGCTCATTGAGATGAATGTAAGAGTTGAAGAGTTTGATGACAGTATACGAATATATGTTAAGGAACGGCTTTCAAAGGTTAATATAAAGACACTTCCTTATCCAGGTTTCCCCACTGACTTGCAGCCGCCTGCCGCAATTTTGCTTTTGCAGGCAGAGGGTATCAGTACAATTACCGAGGGTATTTTTGAGAATCGGTTCCAATATATAGAAGAGTTAAAAAGAATGGGCGCCAATATTCGGGTAGAGGGAAGGATGGCGGTTATTGAGGGAAGATGCAAACTCTCCGGTGCACCAATAAAAGCACTTGATTTAAGGGCTGGAGCTGCTTGTGTAATTGCTGCGCTTGTTGCGGATGGCGAAACCGAGCTTACCAATGTCCATTACCTTGATCGCGGCTATGAAAATTTTGTAGAAAAACTTGGTAAACTTGGCGCAGATATTAAAAGAGTTGAGAACAACAAGTGTTAATCGGAGAGAAAAATGATTAAAGTATGCAGTTTGTTTAGCGGTTCAAGCGGTAATTGTATATTCGTTTCTTATAAAGATACTGCTATTCTTATTGATGCAGGTGTAAGCGGCAGACGTATTGAAGCTGCTTTAGCAAATATTGGTGAATCTTTTGACAAAATTGCGGGTATATTTATAACCCATGAGCACAGTGACCATATTTGCGGAGCGGGGATCTTATCCAGACGTCACAATGTTCCCTTATATGCAAACTCTAAAACATGGGCAGCAATGCGTCCTAATTTGGGTAAAATTAAGAAAGAGTTTGTCCGCTATGCTGAATTGGGAGAATCAGTCACTGTAGGAGATATTACCCTGAAACCTTTTCCAATACCTCATGATGCTGCTTGTCCCGTTGGGTATAATATTTTTATAAACGATAAAAAACTAACAATAGCCACTGATATAGGGCATATGGATGAAGAGCTTTTATCTAACATGGAAAACAGTGAAATGGTTCTGTTGGAGTCAAACCATGATGTAGAAATGCTGAAAACCGGCAGATACCCATGGCCTTTGAAACAAAGAATTATGGGAGATAAAGGACATCTTTGCAATAATACAGCAGGAGAAGTTGTGGCTCATCTGGCTAAATGCGGTACTAAAAAGTTTTTGCTGGGGCATCTGAGTAAAGAGAACAACTTTCCGGAGCTTGCATACCAGACTGTATGCAATGCCCTGATAGATATTAAGATAAATCCTGAAAAGGATATATATCTGGAGGTTGCCTTAAGGGATAAGGCAAGTAATATTATGTATATATGATTTAACTGAGGCATGTAATGACTATAAATATTATTTGTGTAGGAAAATTAAAGGAAACATATTTAAAAGACGCTCAAAAGGAATACTTAAAGCGTCTTTCTCGTTTTTGCAGTATAAAAGTTATTGAGGTTGATGAAGAAAAAGCTCCTGACACAGCAAGTCCTGCACAGGAGGAAAAGGTAAGGCAAAAAGAAGCTGAGCGAATTAAAAAGGCTATGGGGAAAAACAGTACCATAATAGCTTTGGATCTTGATGGTAAAGAATTGGGTTCAATTGAGTTTTCAGAGCAAATACACAATTACATGCTTGATGGAAAGAGTGATTTAACTTTTATAATAGGCAGTTCCACCGGTCTCGACAAATCAATTATAAGGGATGCAAATTTTAACTTTTGCATGTCAAAGCTGACCTTTCCGCACCAGCTTGCAAGAGTAATCCTTCTGGAACAAATCTACCGCGCATTTAAAATTCTTAATAATGAGACCTATCATAAGTGAGGGAAAACAATATTATCCTCATAACATAGTATAACATTTAGATGGGTTTGTGATATAATATTGATGTAATATGTATGATAGGCAGGTGAATAATGTGAGTCCGCTATCGAAAGAGTTAATTATAAAGTTAGCAAAGGAAAATGACTCAGAACTTCTTAAAGAAGTTTTAAATTATTATGCCTTTTTAAAGAATAAGAAGGAGCAGGAAGCCAAGAAACAGTGGGAAAGTATTAAAGAAGTCCAGCCTGATAAAGAAGAAATTAAAATCATTAATGAATTTGAGAACAGTCCTGAGAAATTTGAGTTTGTCAGTATGGAAGAAGTTCTGAAGGAGTTAGGGATTAATGAATCAGAACTACAAAATTAACATAAGCAAGAATGCTTTGAAGTTTATTAATAAACAGGATATTTATCAAAGGAAGAGAATATTATCTGCTATTTATGGATTGCCTAAAGGAGATGTAAAGAAGTTAAAAGGCTATGAGTATTATAGACTTAGAGTTGGAGATTTCAGAGTTATTTTTACTAAGAATGATAAAGAACTCATAATACTAGTTATCGATATAGGAAATAGAGGTCAGGTATATGAGAATTTATAAATTTGTCGTACATGATGTACGACTTTTTATTTAATATTCTAAGGGAAGTCATGCATTCAGTAATGCACGGTGAGACATATCATAAATGAGCTTGTAATATCTTACAGGTGTCACTCATACATTTCTTATAAAGTTATAAAAAGATTCTTCATTCCGCTTCGCTCCATTTTGAATGACAGGGAGAGAAAGATTCTTCGCTACGCTCAGAACGACAAAGTGTAAGCGCTCAAGAGAAATTTATCGTGTTATTTCCTGATTCACTCAAGAAATACCAGTTTCATGGTATAATCATAAAAAACTACCACCTGCACAACATGCGGTATCGCCGTCTGACGGCAAAATAAAATAAATTGCTTTTTTATCTATGGTATGGTCTTTTTATACGAATGATAAATGGTTATTAAACCATAAGAAAAGGTTGTGGCCTTATGATTCCTCAATATTATGAATTTTTGAACAAGACAAAGATTCTTTCCGGATTTAAGGCTTTAGAGAAAATCCCGGTAGAGCTTCATGAAAGGGGCAAATCCCGTCCCTTAATTATCTGCCAGAGGGAATATATAGATAAGGGCACACAGAAAATGCTGATGAAAGCCATGGAAGGCTCAGCATTGGTAAAAGGAATTATTTTTTTATATTGCAGGCCTATTGATGAAGAGTGTGTACAGAATGGCATATCTGAATTCAAAGATAATGAATGCGACTCATTGGTTACTCTGGGAGATGGTTCTGCTTTTGAGTTAGGTAATAGTATACGCATGAAGCTGGAGCAGGAAAGAGGTTTAAATAACGGTTTTACTTTTATAGCTGTGCCCACCGCCAGCTCTGGATCAGAAATAACCGGAGAGGCTGATTTGGTGGTTTTAGACCCAAAACTTGCTCTGAATTTATCGGTAAGAGATACAGTCATGTCTGCCCTCGACATATTATGTCACGGTATAGAGGCCTATACCTCTGTAAAGAAAAATCCTGTAAGTGATGCCTACGCTTTCTCGGCCATAAAACTTACTGCTGAGAGTCTGCCTGTGATCGTTAAAAAATGCAGGGATAAAAAGGCAAGAAACAGCTTGTCAAATGGGGCACTGTTATCCGGTATGGGCTTTTTAAATTCCAAAGGAGGAATTTCGCACGCTATTGCAAAAGGGCTTACCGAATACTGCAAAGTACCCCATACAGAAGCTGTTTCAGTAATACTTCCATATTGTCTGGAGCATAATATGATAAAAAATGATGAGTATTATGGCGAGTTATTGCTTCCCCTGAAAGGGCCTGATATTTATTCCGAAACTCCTCTTCACGAAAGAGGGAGAAGATTCCAGAAAGCTATCCGGAATATGATTCACGAGTTTCATGTAAAATTAGATATACCAGTTTGTCTGTCAGAAATCGGCGTTAAGAGAACCGAGTTTGATAAGATTTCTGAGTTTTGCCTGAAGGATGAATATCTGGCTGATTATTCAGAAGAGGTGCATAAGGAGGATATTATAAACATTTTGAATTTAGCTTACTGAATTAAAAGGCCATATATACACCAGAAAAAATTAACGATATAAAGACAGGCTGGCAAAAACATTATATAATAAAGAGAGTCTAATTACCCAGACAATTAAGATGAACAAAAAATATGGAAGGTTAGAATGGATATAAATGGTAGTACAGAGGGTTTGAAAAATAGTGTTATAGAAGCCCTTGAAAGTATTTACAATCTGGAGGTTCCTCAAGAAAAGCTCTGGACAGAAGAATTAATCAATACAATATCCAGCATATCGGGAGAAACAAACAGAGAAATAGCAGTATATATTGACAGGAAAGGACGCATCATAGATGTTATTGTCGGTGACTTCAGGACTGTTGATTTAACTGAAGTCGAGGGACGAGGAAGTAAAACCCGCCTGACCGGGGTAAGGTGCATTCATACACATCCCGGTGCAAGTGGCATTCTTTCGCCAGCAGATATAAGCTCTTTAAAACTTTTAAGGCTGGACATGATTGCTGCAGTTGGCTTGAATGAGCAAACACCGGATCAGATTTATGTGGGTGTCCCATCTCAGGTAGAAGTGGGAGATGTTGAGTTTTTTGGCCCTTATTCAGCCGATAAGGAGGATTTTGAAGCCTTAATAGAATATATCAGTGAGGCCGATGAATTCTTAAAAGAGCATACTGAAAACCTTCAGAATGTAGATGAACGGGCCATTTTGGTAGGAATAAAAACACAAGAAACGAGAGATATTCAAGGTGTCAGCGAAGCAGAGATTTCCATGAGGGAGCTGGAGGAGCTGGCTCAGACGGCAGGGGCTATTGTTGTGTCCAAACTTATTCAGAACCGGGAAGGACGAGACACATCGTTTTATATTGGCAGAGGCAAGGTTGAAGAGCTTAAGCTATTGGTCCAGACAACCGAAGCCGATATGGTGATATTTGATGAAGAGATTTCTCCTTCACAGCAGAGGAATCTTGAAGAAGCCCTGGGCATAAAAGTTATTGACAGAACAGCTCTGATTCTTGATATATTTGCCCAACGGGCCAGAAGCAGAGAGGGCAAGATTCAGGTGGAGCTGGCCCAGCTGGAATATAATTTGCCAAGGCTTCAAGGTTTAGGTTTGGTGCTGTCCCGTCTGGGGGGAGGAATCGGCACCAGGGGCCCCGGTGAGACCAAGTTAGAAACAGATAAAAGGCATATTCGCAGGAAAATATCGCTATTAAAGAAACAGCTCAAAGAGATTAAAAAGCAAAGAGGAATTTTAAGAGTCGAGAGAAAAAGGAATCGCATACCTGTTATTTCTCTGGTGGGATACACCAACTCAGGAAAATCCACCCTGCTAAACACTTTATGCGGCTCAGATGTTTATGCAGAGAACCAGCTCTTTGCCACCCTGGACACAACAACGCGTCAGCTGATACTTGATGACAATAATACTATTTTGGTATCCGATACGGTAGGATTTATCAGAAAATTGCCCCACCAGCTTTTAGATGCATTTAAATCCACACTGGAAGAAGTATTATATGCCGATGCTCTTGTAATTGTAGTGGATTCATCCGATCCTTATTTTGAAGACCATATTCGTATTGTGGATAGTATATTAGATGAGCTTGGAGCGGGGCAGAAACCTTCTATTATTGCTTTAAACAAAATTGATAAGCATACTGATATTGAATCAGTCAGAATTAACTCAGACCGGTCGGTTATTGAAATATCCGCAAAAACAGGGTTTGGGCTTGATAATCTCAGGAAATATCTTCAAGAACAGCTTTGCGAGGTACGTTTAAAGTATAAACTTTCAATACCCTTCTCCGAAGGCTGGGTTTTGCCGTGGCTTTATGAGAATGGAAAAGTAATTTCGGTGGAATATGATGAAAACGGCTCGGCAGCAGAAGCTGAATTGACAAGGGAAGCCGCTGCGTATGTAAAAAAATATATTGTTACGCAAGAAGATTAATTTACACAATAATTACATAATTTGGAGACAAGCTACTCAGAAAAGTTGTTGACACCCTTTATGTCCTGTTGTAGAATAATAATGCTGCACTTTTTGCTCGAGTGGTGGAACAGGCAGACACAACGGACTTAAAATCCGTCGGACTAACCCTCCGTGCCGGTTCGAGTCCGGCCTCGAGCACCAAGAAAGCCCTGATTGTTATACGTAATCAGGGTTTTTTAATTTCATCGCAATTAATTTTAAATTACAGCCGAAATTGCTGCATAGTCCACCATGTAATTTGTTGAGATTTACTTACAGGCCTGTTTGTATTTTAACCTTTCTTTTTTATGTTTCGGCACAATAGAAATGTGATTATTTATCTTAAGTTTTTCCAAGTATAGTATTGAAATATAGTACCAAGGTCGATATAATTAATACACAATATATTGTTGCCAACTTACATAATGTACACAATATATATTGGTTCTGTTGATACTTTATAGAAAAAGTTAAAAATAAACGGAGGGGAAACCATGCAATTAACCGAAAACGCCATTAAAGTTCTGGAAAAACGCTATCTAATAAAGGGTAAGGATGGAAAAGCAATTGAAACACCCGAAGAGATGTTTAGAAGAGTAGCAAAGGTTGTGGCCTCAGCAGATAAGGATTATATGTCTGAGGAGCAGCTTGGTAAAACCGAACAAGAGTTTTTTGACATGATGGCGAACCTGGAGTTTTTACCCAACTCCCCAACGCTAATGAATGCCGGAAGGCCCTTAGGTCAGCTGTCGGCTTGCTTTGTGCTTCCCATTGAGGACAGCATGGAGGGCATTTTTGACAGCCTTAAAAATGCTGCCCTGATTCATAAAAGCGGTGGAGGTACCGGTTTCTCGTTTAATAAATTACGCCCAAAAGGTTCCAGTGTCAATTCTACCGGAGGAGTTGCAAGTGGCCCTGTCAGCTTTATGAAAGTCTTTAATTCTGCTACAGAGGCTGTTAAACAAGGCGGGACCCGCAGGGGTGCCAATATGGGGATACTGAGGGTTGATCACCCTGATATTATGGAGTTTATAACATGTAAGCAGGATAATGCCGATATAACCAATTTCAATATAAGTGTTGCTTTGACTGAAGCCTTTATGGAGGCAGTTGAAAAAGGCGAAGATTATGATTTGATTAATCCGAAGAACAAGGAGATTAACGGACAATTAAATGCAAGAGAAGTTTTCGATAAAATGGTCCAGATGGCCTGGAAAAATGGAGAACCAGGGATAGTCTTTATTGACCGTATAAATCGTGACAACATAACACCGGAGATTGGTGAGATAGAGAGTACAAATCCATGCGGTGAACAACCGCTGCTTCCTTATGAGGCATGTAATCTTGGATCCATAAATTTAAGCGCTATGGTTAAATCAGGTGAGTCAGGACCTGAGGTGGATTATGATAAGCTCCGCAATACTGTCCACAAGGCTGTTCATTTTTTGGACAATGTTATTGATGTTAACAATTATCCCTTGCCTGAGATTGATAAAATGACCAGAGGAACCCGGAAAATAGGTCTGGGAGTAATGGGTTGGGCTGATCTTCTTCTCATTCTCGGCATTTCATATAATTCGGAAACTGCAGAAAAGCTGGCAGAAGAAATAATGGGATTTATTGATTATGAATCCAAGCAGGAAAGTGAACGTATAGCTTCAATTAAAGGCGTTTTCCCGTATTATGACAAGAGTATTTATAAAGAAACAGGAAGGAAGCTAAGGAATGCAACTACAACAACAATAGCCCCTACCGGAACATTGAGTATAATTGCAGGTGTAAGCAGCGGAATAGAACCCCTTTTTGCCATCTCGTTTATTAAGAATGTAATGGATGGAACAGAGCTGGTAGAAGTAAATCCCCATTTTAAGAAAGCTGCTGTAGATGGAGGTTTTTACTCAGAAGAACTCATGAGAGTTATAGCAAAGGAAGGATCTCTTCATGACATTGAGGAGATTCCGGAAGAGATAAAGCAGATTTTTGTTACATCCCATGATATCACTCCTGAGTGGCATGTCAAAATGCAGGCAGCCTTCCAGAATCACACTGACAACGCTGTATCTAAAACGGTGAATCTTAGAAATGAGGCAACAATTGATGATGTTGCAGAGGTATTCTGGCAGGCTTATCGTACAGGTTGTAAAGGAGTAACCATATACAGAGACGGCAGCCGTGATTCGCAAGTATTAAATATAGGCAACATCAAGGGAAAAGAAGTTAAGGAAGAGGGAAATCCTGACTGCAATACAGGTTGTGAGGACTGCAACGAGACTTGTGAGATAATGTATAAAAACATTAAACCAAGGCCAAGACCTGAAGTAACCACCGGATTCACCGAAAAGTTTAAAATTGGCTGTGGGAATCTTTATGTAACTGTTAATTATGATGAAAACGGCATATGTGAAGTGTTTACAAATACAGGCCGTGCCGGGGGATGTCCCTCGCAGTCTGAAGCCACCAGCCGCTTAGTGTCGATAGCCTTAAGGGCAGGAGTGGATGAAGAAGCCATTGTAGAACAGCTTAAAGGAATTCGCTGTCCTTCTACTATCCGACAAAAAGGACTTAAGGTATTATCCTGCCCCGATGCAATAGGACGCCTGATTCAGAAAGTAATGAATCACAGAAACGGGCACATTGAAAAAAATGCAGCCATTACAATAGAGGCCGCTAATACAGGCACACCAAAACCGACTGCAAAAACCTTTGAATATGGTATAAACATAAAAACTTGCCCTGACTGCGGCAGTGATGTAGAGCATGAGGGAGGCTGTGTAGTTTGCAGAAACTGCGGATATTCAAAGTGCGGATAAGAAGCAGGCTTTCCCTTCAAAGAAGTTACCTGAAAAGCCATTTTGGATGTAACGCATAACCCTTATTGTCGTCCTGAGCGCAATACGGCATCCCCAAAATTATCATCCTGAGCGGAGCGTTAGCGAAGTCGAGGGATCTTATACGTCAACGCAAAAAGATTCTTCATTTCGCTTCGCTTCATTCAGAATGACAGGGAGGGCGAGATTCTTCATTTTGCTTCGCTTCATTCAGAATTCCCACGTTATACCCACACCACAATAAATGGTTTTAAGCAGGGAGGAACGTGGAGGAACCGCTGCCGATGTCATGTGTGAAGCGGAGCATGGATTGCGGAGCGGCGCGAATAATTTCCGGATGAAATTCCTGAGCGGCACGCATGACATCGGCTAAAGGTTCTGCGTGGTGTATTCATAGCAATAACAGAGGGCAAGATTCTTCGCTGGCGCTCAGAAGGACATAAGGCGCTCAGAATGACATAAAGAGGCCCGGAATGAAATAAAGAGTATTAACCTTTCTGAAATGTGCAGAATAAAAACGATTCTGTCTCTTTAACATGGAAATCTTGTATCAAAAGTTCATTGTACTTGTATTGCTTTTGCCGTATAATAGGGTAAAACAAATTATTTTCAGGAGTGATTTTAATGAAGCGCCTGTCAAGGCTAGAACTAAAGTATGGTCGCTATGCCATAGGCAATTTAACCTTATATATTGCAGCTTTAAATCTGGCCGTTTTTATACTCAGCCTGTTTACCAGAATGGGTATAGTGGGGTTACTGACTCTTAACCCCAAATTAATAATTGAGAATTTTCAAATATGGAGATTAGTCACTTTTATATTTATACCTGAAACCTTCAGCATATTATGGATTCTTTTTTCGGTTTATTTGATTTATATGCTGGGCGCTTCACTTGAACGTTACTGGGGTACATTTAAGCTGAATGTTTACTATTTTGTCGGGATGCTGGGCTCAATTATTGCGGCCTTCATAACTTATCTCTTTGCAGGTGCCGGCAATATGACCGGGTATTACCTTAACATGTCGTTGTTTTTAGCCTATGCAACACTTTTTCCCGAACAGGAATTTTTGATTTTTTTCGTATTACCGGTAAAGGTAAAATATTTAGGTATACTTGATGCAATCTTTTTATTATATTCAATTTTTGTCTCAATAAGAGTTGGAGCCTGGTATCAAGCTGTAGCTATTTTGGTAGCTATCATAAACTATCTTTTGTTTTTCGGCAAGGACTTTATCAACTGGATTAAATTAAAGCGCCAGGTTGCAAAGAACAGAAAAAGATTTTTTGACCAGGTCCGCCCGTACAATCAGGACAGACGATTTTAAGCTATTAATGTGGGGGGATAAATAGTGAACTACAGAGAAGAGATACTTAGATTAAAAGAGGAACGAAATGCTATTATAGTAGCTCATTTATACCAGGATGGAGATATACAGGATATTGCCGACATGGTGGGGGATTCCTTTGAATTAAGCCGTTATTGCGCTACAACAGATAAGGATGTTATTGTTTTTTGCGGGGTCCATTTTATGGCGGAAAGCGCCAAGATTCTATCCCCTGAAAAAACTGTTCTTTTGCCTGCAATAGATGCAGGATGCCCTATGGCTGATATGGCCAATGTAGAGGATTTAAGAAAACTAAAAGCAAAATATCCTGAAGCTGCTGTGGTATGCTATGTAAACACAACGGCTGCAATAAAAGCAGAATGTGACATTTGCTGCACCTCATCGATTGCAGAAAAGGTTGTGCGCTCGGTTCCCAATAAACAGATTATTTTCCTTCCTGACAGAAATTTAGGACAATACATCGCAAAGTATATACCTGAAAAAGAATTCATTTTCTGGCCGGGTTTTTGTCCGACCCATAATGCTCTTTCAATTATGCATGTTAAGGAAGCTCGTGAAGCATATCCCAATGCAGTTTTGGCAGTTCACCCTGAAGCCCCTCCTGAGGTAGTTGATTTAGCCGATTTTGTGGGCAGCACGAAGCAGATTATAGATTTTTGTACACAATCAGATAAGCAGGAATTTATAATAGGTACAGAAGAAGGTATTTTACATCAGCTGAAAAAGAGGAATCCCGACAAGGAATTTCATATGCTGAAGTATAGATTTATATGCCCCAATATGAAAAAGACCAGTATGGAGACCCTATACGAGGCACTCAGGGACATGAAACACGAAATCACGCTGGACCCGGAGACAATAAATAAAGCATCAATGAGCCTGAAAAAAATGCTCGATGCAAAATGACATAATTAATATTGAAGGTGGACATTAATGCATAAGCTGATGCAAAAAGACAATGGCAAGCATGACAGGTACCTGATTGATTTCGATACTGATAATATGCCTTGCGAATTCTATGATGTGGTGGTTATTGGGAGCGGTATAGCAGGAGTCTATACTGCTTTGTCGGCTCCAAGAAATACAAATATATTGGTTATCACTAAAGAGGCTATAGAAATAAACAACTCGGTTCTGGCCCAGGGAGGTATCGCTGTTTCTTTGGATCAGAACGATTCACCGGAATTACATTTTAAGGATACCTTGTTTGCCGGGGCAGGCCTTTGCGATGAAATGGCGGTTAACGCACTGGTGAATGAAGCTGCTGAAAATATCGCCACCCTTTGCTTATATGGAGTAAACTTTGACAGGAATGAAGATAAACAGCTATCTTTAACCAGAGAAGCGGCTCATAGTATGAACAGAATTATACATACCGGGGACGCTACAGGCAAAGAAGTATGTGATACTCTTGTCAGTGCAGTGTCGGGACGGGACAATGTAACCATCAAGGAACAGACCTTTGCTATAGATATTCTTACCGAAGAAGGAGAGTGCAAAGGAGTCTTAACCTCAAACGAAGACGGAACAGAGGTAAAAGCATATTTCGCACCGGTGGTTGTTTGTGCTTCCGGAGGATATGGAAGATTGTACTCAAAAACAACCAATCCTGAGGTTGCTACCGGGGACGGGGCGGCACTAGCTTTCAGAGCAGGTGCAGAGCTGATGGATTTGGAATTTGTTCAGTTTCATCCTACAGTTCTGTTCCATCCTGATAATCAAAACTTCTTGATTTCCGAAGCCGTACGCGGTGAAGGGGCACTTTTGCGGAATAGCAAAGGTGAACTGTTTATGGAGCAATATCATCCCCTGAAAGAGCTGGCTCCCAGAGATGTTGTATCCAGAGCAATATTTCAGGAAATGAAAAAAACCGGAACAAACCATGTTTTTCTTGATATAACCCATAAGGATAAGCAATTTTTGGAGCATCGTTTTCCGATGATTTACAAAACATGTCTTTCTTACGGATTTGATATGTCAAAGGATTTTATACCTGTAGCGCCATGTCAGCACTATAGTATGGGGGGAATCAGGACAGATGAATGGGGCAGAACCAATATAAGAGGCTTTTACGCAGTAGGGGAGGCTGCATGTAACGGTATTCACGGAGCCAACCGGCTGGCCTCAAACTCTCTTTTGGAAGGCTTGGTTTTTGGCAGAAGGATAGGTCTTCAGATAAAGGAGAATCTGAATCAAATAAAAATGCGGGAAGGGTTTAAGCCCAGTATCAGCTATAAAAAGGAATGGAAGGATACAGATATTAATGTGGTATCAATGATAAACAGGCTTCAAAATATTATGAACCAAAATGTCGGTATAATAAGAAGCAAAGAAAGCCTTTCTGCAGCAATTAGCCAAATTGACGAAATGAAAAAAGAAGTTGAGGGTGTAAGAGCTGTCCATACACAATTTATGGAGCTTAAAAACATGTTGATGCTTTCAGGTATGGTGGTTAAAGCTGCATTACTGCGGGAAGAGAGCCGAGGAGCCCATTTTAGAACCGATTTTCCTGTTTCTGATGATAAAAGCTGGCTAAAGAACATTGTCTTTTACGGAGGAACTTATAATGCTTGATTATTTATTGATTGATGATATAATATGGCGTGCATTGAAGGAAGATATGCCAATGGGGGACATTACCACCGAAAGCACGGTATCAGAAGATGAGACAAGCTGTGCTCGCCTGATTGCAAAAGAGGACATTGTTGTAGCAGGGATTGAAGTTTTTTGCAGAGTATTTATTCTGCTTGATTCAAGTATTAATATTGAGCGCTTTGTAAATGATGGAGATAAGATTAGTGCCGGTACAGTTATTTTGAAATTATCCGGTAACTCAAGAGCAATGCTGAAAGCAGAAAGAACAGCCTTAAACCTGCTTCAGAGAATGTCGGGGATAGCAACGGCCACAAGAAAATTTGTGGATATTATAGAAGGAACAAATGCTAAAATAGTTGACACAAGAAAAACAGCTCCGGGATTACGTTATCTTGATAAAATGGCTGTAAGGATGGGTGGAGGCACTAATCACAGATTCTGTTTATCGGACGGTGTGTTGATAAAAGATAATCACATAAAGGCATCAGGCGGAATTACTGCAGCTGTGGAAAAAGCAAGGGTCCGGATACCCCACACCGTAAAGATAGAAGTTGAAACCGAGTCTTTGGAACAGGTAAAAGAGGCTTTATCAGCGGGAGCTGATATTATTATGCTGGATAACATGAAACCGGAGACTATGAAGGAAGCAGTGTCATATATTAATGGAAAAGCTCTTACTGAGGCATCGGGTAATATTACAGCAGATAATTTGGCTGTTGTGGCAAAAACAGGTGTGGATTTAATATCATCAGGCAGCCTTACACATTCTGTTAAAGCTGCTGACATAAGTCTGAAATTTGAATAACATAAATGGAAATAAATGTGTCTTTACGACAAATAATATGACAATGTTACATTATTTTCTTGTCGAAATATGCAAAATATACAATTTTTGCATCGGAATAGCTCTGAAAAATGTCAATGATTGATAAGAAGTTAAGTTGTAATGACGACTTGTGGACAAAATAAGAAAATATCCACAGGAAAAAGGCGGTAATACCCAATGGTAAAGGGATAAAACTCTGAAGGCTGCTCACAGAGCGGAGTTCAAGGTTTTTTATTTAATCCACAAGCCTGTGGATTTCTGGGGATAACATTGTTAAAACTTCACAGAATAAAGTTTTGAGAATAGGAAAACATAATTTTGTACGCTGAGGTTCGTCAGCAAGGAGGGATTGGATCATGAGAAGACATAGTGTTATGTCGGAAGATCTGAAACATGAGATTGCCCGTGAACTTGGTGTATATGAAACTGTAAGCAGAGAAGGATGGGGATCAGTCTCATCCAGAGATTGTGGAAACATGGTAAGAAAGGCGATCGAAATAGCAAACAGGAACTCCGCAGGACAACCGGGATAGCTGTTGCGGGGTACAGCGAAACCGGATGGATGAACCGAAAGCGTATTTAAATAAAGGGCATGGGATATATTCCCGTGCCCTTTTATTACAGTTGACAAAGCGCCTTTGGTGTTGTAGAATATATTCCGTTACACGTCATACAT
>FZPS01000063.1_pt654 | contig 17286 bp, 16 predicted proteins | sample 1817821 | NCBI WGS metagenome assembly FZPS01 (sample SAMEA104158645, study PRJEB21678) | metagenome | place: Germany | collected 2015-04-21
AACAAAGATACCGGTCTGATATTATGTTAAGCCCCCTGATTTCTATTATCAGGGGGCAATTTTTAATGTATTATCTGATTATATCGTCCATTGATTGTGTATTATTCCAACTAAATACCAAGAATCTCCATATTGTTTAAATACCAAACGAAGGCTTTCCCAATCCATACCACCAAAATCAGGACTAATTCCCGGGAAATAATATTCAACTACAATTGCATTATCATAAACTTCAAACTGATTTTCTAGCATATTACCGTAGCTTAAAACTTCATTGTATCCGACCTCTTCAACGTTCATAAAATCTTTTGAGTATATGAACCGATCATAGTATTGGCTTGGAGTTAAAGAAATAGGTTCGCCTATGCCATCGTAATATCCCCATAGATAATACTCTTGGTTTGTGAAAAAATCACTTATTTCTTCTTTATTAAAAATCCTATTATTTTTTCTTTTAAATATTAGATTAATGGTAAAACTTCTTTGGACTTCAAAAAATTTACACATTACATTAATACTATGATACGGTGTTTATCTTTTTCTATATATTTTTAACTTATCTCATAATATTCGGGTTAATTGGGCTATGTATTTGTCCTTTTTAACCCATTTTTAAAATGCTTCAAAATATATATTCAAGGATTTTAGAATTTTATCTCGATGTATTTTTAAGTGTTCTAAAAGTTCACCTATTTCCATTTTATCAACATAAAATTCGGGTAGTATTGGACTTTCAACATCATTTTATTCTCCATGCTGAGCGCACAAAAAAGCCTTGAATCATAGTAATTCAAGACTTTTTCCTTTTTCTCTTAAATTGATAACATTGGATGTGGTATGTCTACTCCGACTACCATCTAGACAATCATTATACTTTTATTATTTTAGTCAAATTAGGGCTATCCGTCCCACACCTAAAGGAGCGGGCTTTCCGCCCATTTAGTAAATAATAAATCAACTTTATTCTTTATAATCCTTTAACCATATGAACCACTTCTTCTGTATAAGAGGTTCTAACCCTCATATATCTATTAAACATATTATTTACCTCATCATCTCCAGTATCCACCAATAGAGGTCTTCTTCCTAAAGACATTAATTTCCTCTTTGTAGCTATTATTATTATATTCTCTTTGCCTACTTTCTTAATTACTTGAGCACTTATCTGTTGATTCCCTCTACCAAATATATATCCTTGTCCTCCTATGACTGTAACTATTATTTTAGCCTTATTATTTTCTAGATGCTCTAAAATCTCCTTTTCATTTACATCTAAAGCCACTAATTTTTTATTTTTAACTAAATCTACACCTAACAAGGTATATGGAAGACCTAATTTTTCCATAATGGGTCTAGTAGTTGTACCTGAACCAATTATATATAATACATCTTCCTCCATATCTTCTATAATCCTATCAGATATACCATCTAGTGCTGCTTCTTCTCCTTCTATGCCACCGGATTTTTGATTTTGTATTAAATCTGCCTCAAAGGGAACTTTCATATATCCATATAATTTTGCTGTTACAATCCCTTTACGAAAAGCTTCTTCATCAATATCCATTACTTCTACTTCTTTTATATTCATATGTTCGCCTTTTAAATATTTTAATGCAATTTCTCCTGCGGCCCTAGGATGGCTTGCAAAAACTCCTGAATGAATTTTCACTCCTGCAGGTATTCCTATAACTGGTATTTTATCGCCAATAGCATTGTATATATTTCGAGCAGTACCATCGCCACCAGCAAACAAAAGTAAATCTACTCCCTTTGCAACCATCTCCTTTGCTGCTTCTTCCGTATCTTCTGGTCCTGTTACATCCTTAGCCATCTCTATTACTACAGGTTCAAATCCCATTTCCCTAGATATATCTTCTCCCATAGAACCTGAACATGTAATTATTTTCATTTGTTCCTTATAAGGGCTAAGAACTTCCAATGCTTTCTTGGCTTTTATAGGAGCCTCTGGATAGGCTCCCAGCTCAATAGCTTTTTTTAAAACTTCTAAACCATCAGTACCCTTTAGACCTACTTTACCCCCCATGCCAGCTATGGGATTTATTATAAATCCTAGTTTCAAAACATACACCCTTTCCACAAAACTTATTATTTATCCATTTTATAAACAATTTCTCCATCTATTATAGTAATGTAAGTCTTACAATCAATATCTTTAATAGGATTTCCATCAAATATTACTATATCTGCGTCTTTGCCTACTTCTATACTACCTACTCTATCATCAATTCCTACAATTTCTGCAGGATTTATAGTAATAGCCTTTAAAGCTTCCATTTCATCTAATCCAAATTTAACTGCCAAGCCTGCACATATAGGCAAATAATGAAGAGGTATTACTGGAGAATCAGTCATTATAGCTATTTTAACTCCTGCCTCATGAAGTATCCTAGGAGTATCAAAAGTTAAATTCCTTAATTCAACTTTTGATCTATTAGAAAGAGTTGGTCCAACTATAGCTCCTCTTCCTTCACCTTTTAAATAGTCTGCTATTAAATGACCTTCGGTGCAATGATCTAATGTTACCTCTAAATCAAACTCCTTTGCTATCCTAAGAGCTGTAAATATATCATCAGCTCTATGAGCATGAGCTTTCAAAGGTATCTCCTTATTTAGTACCTTAAGTAGTGCTTCCATCTTCATATCGAACTCTGGCATCTTAGATGGATCATCCTTCGCTTTTTCTTTCTTTTCTTGGTATACTTTAGCTTTATATAAAGTTTCCCTTAATACTGCTGCTGTTGCCATTCTAGTTATAGGCGATTTCTTTTGAGACTCATAAACACGTTTTGGATTTTCTCCAAATGCTATCTTCATAGCTACTGGCTCTCTAAGTATCATATCATCTATCCTATTGCCACAAGTTTTTATAGCAGCAAACATACCTCCTATTACATTTGCAGAACCTGGTCCTGTAACAGCTGTAGTTACTCCTCCTGTATAAGCTTCTTTAAAAGCCTCATCCATTGGATTTATAGCATCTATAGCTCTAAGATGAGGAGTTACTGGATCTACCCACTCATTACCGTCATCGCCTTCAAATCCCATGCCTTCTTCCCACATACCAATATGACAATGAGCATCAATAAAACCAGGTAATACCATCTTCCCATCTGCATCGATAACCTCTGCATCTAGTGGAGCTACTAAATTTTTCCCAACTTCTACTATTTTGCCCTCATCAATTAAAATATCACCATTTTCAATTACTTCTCCTGCCATGGTAAATATTTTCCCATTTTTAATAAAAATCATATTCATTCCCCCATTAAATTATTTCGTTACTCTAATTAATATTATACTCTCTATCTTTTACTTCAGCAACATTATATATATTTTCCTCCATCGGAAAAAATATAGTAAATTTACATCCCTGTCCTAATTTGCTGTCTATAAAAACTTTAGCCCGATGATTATCAAATACTTTCTTAGCTATATTAAGTCCTAGACCTGTCCCTTCATTTCCTTTAGTGGTAAAAAAGGGATTAAATATCATGGCTTTAGTTTGTTCATCCATCCCTTTTCCTGTATCGGATATTTCCAATACCGCTTGGCTACCTACATCATAAGTCCTTATAATCATTTGTCCATCTCCATCCATAGCATCTACTCCATTTAATATTATATTTATTATAGATTGTTTTACCTCATATTCATTAACATACACCAAACCCTTTGATTGTAAGTCAGTTACCAATTCTAAATTTCCTTTTTGCCCAGCAGTAGATTTAAATTTATGCTTAGTCATATCTATACAATCTTTTATTATATCATTAAATTTATATATACCTTTTAATGAATCATAGCTACCCTTTATGTAGTGTTTAAATCTATCTGCAATTGTCTTTCCATTCATTGCAGTCCTATAAATTATTCTTAAATAATCTTCTATCTCTTCAAGATCTTTAACATTCATAGATAATTGGACATAACCTAATATGGTAATCAATAGATTGTTTATATCATGAATAGTTCCTTCCATCAATTCACCTAATGTTTTTAAATGCTCTATTCTCATCATTTCCTTTTCATACTTTTTTTTCATAATATCATACTTGGACATTATATTTATGGACTCATACACTAAATTATTTGGCGTATATACCTTATAATCCTCTACTCCATCTACAAACAAGTATTCATGATTGCTAAGTATATTGTTTATACACTCTCCTTGTAATTCCTCTATTATATACCTAAGTATTGTGTTAATTTTCCCACTTCCACATAACTTTAATAAATTATTATATATTTTTTCAAAATCCTCTTTAAAAAAATCAACCCAAAATGAATCCACTGTTAAATAAACACACTTTTTTTTAGATTCTTCTACATTTAATTGGCTTAACCCTTTCACTAATATTTGTAAAAACTCTTTGTCATCTATGCGTTTCTTATCAAAAAAATCCTCCCTTGGTATAAATATAATTTGCCCATTATTACATAGATGATCAATATCCAGTTCCCAAAGTTTTGTCAAATAATCTATGGTATCATTTTCTTTGTATTTAGAGAAAACATATACCATTCCTCCTCCTTGGCTAAAATAATTATGAGCATAATTTTTATAAGGTTTTATGCCCTTCCCCCGGTAATTAGAACTGATAATTCCAATTAAAGAACTAGTAATTTCATTTATATTCTCCTTGTAACACAATATAATTCCCCCTTGTGGTTAAAGTTGCTTCATACTAAGTGAAATTCTCCCCCTGTTCTCATCCACATTTAGTATCCTTACTTTAACTATATCCCCTACTTTTACTATTTCCTTTGGATGTTTTATATATCTATCAGATAATTCTGATATATGAACTAACCCGTCTTCCTCTATCCCTATGTCAACAAAAGCACCAAAATCCACCACATTCCTAACAGTTCCCATAAGTATCATATCTTCTTTTAAATCTTCCATTTTTATTATATCCGTTCTAAATATTGGTTTTGGCATCTCATCCCTTGGATCTCTACCTGGCTTTTTAAGCTCTTCTATTATATCTTCAAGAGTATGATATCCCACATTTAACTCCCTAGATAAATATTCTATGTCTTCTTCATAAAAATTCATATCTAATAGCTTTTCTGCAACTGAATAGGATTCGGGATGAACTGCTGTATTGTCCAGTATATTATCCCCTCCAGGAATTCTTAAAAAACCTGCACATTGAGTAAAAGTTTTTTCTCCTATTCCCTTTACCTTTAGTAGCTCATCTCTACTAGAAAACTTTCCATTTTGTTCCCGATATTTAATTATATTAGAAGCAATTCTTGAAGATATTCCCGATACATATTTTAACAATGAAACACTAGCAGTATTTAAATCTACTCCTACAGTATTAACACAATCCTCTACAACTGCTGTTAAAGCCTCATTCAACTTGTTTTGATTTAAATCATGCTGATATTGTCCCACTCCTATATGCCGTGGTTCAATCTTTACCAATTCAGCAAGTGGATCTTGAAGTCTTCTAGCTATAGATATAGCACCTCTAATAGACACATCTAAATCTGGAAATTCTTCTTGCCCTACTACTGAAGCTGAGTACACAGAAGCTCCTGCTTCACTCACTATTACATAGGATAGATCCCTATCTAATTTTTTTACTAAATCAGCCACTACTAATTCTGTCTCTCTAGATGCAGTACCATTTCCAATAGCTATTATATTTACATCATATTTATCAATTAAATTTTTTAATTCTTTTTTTGTCTCTTCTATCTTTTTTTGTGGTTCTGTAGGATATACAGTAGTAGTAGATAACAATTTCCCTATATCATCTACTATGGCCACTTTGCATCCAGTTCTAAATCCTGGATCTATTCCCATAACTACCTTTCCCCTTATAGGCGGTTGCATCAATAATGGTTTTAAGTTAAGAGCAAACACATTTATAGCTTCCTCTTCCGCCCTCTCTGTTAGAGTAGAGCGAATTTCTCTTTCTATTGAAGGAAATATAAGTCTTTTATAGCTATCTTCAATAGCTAATTCTAAATATTTAAAGGTATCTCCCTTTTTATTGGTTATAATCATGGATTTAAGTTTTGAAAGTATTTCTTCTTCAGGCAATATTAAATTGACCTTTAAAAACTTTTCCTTTTCCCCCCTATTTATGGCTAAAATTCTATGATTGGCAATAGTTTTTACCGTTTCTTTATAGTCATAGTACATCTCATATACGGATTGTTTATTCTCTTGAATTGCCTCTACTTGAATAATACCTCTTTCATATGCTATTTTTCTTATTAAATCCCTATATTCTGCATTATCAGAAATAATTTCTGCAATTATATCCATAGCACCCTCTAAAGCTTCTTCGTCAGTATTTACCCCTTTTTCTTTATCTATATATTTTGATGCCTCTTTCTTTAAAAACCCCTTTTCTATCTTTTGCTCAAATATAATATTAGCTAAGCCTTCTAATCCTTTTTCCTTGGCAATTATAGCCCTTGTTCTTCTCTTAGGTCTATAAGGTCTATACAAATCTTCCACTCTCTGAAGGGTTTTAGCCCTTAGTATCTCCTCTTTTAAATCTTCTGTAAGTTTTCCTTGTTCTTTTATTAGACGAATTATCTCTTCTTGTTTGTTTTTTAAATTTCTTAGATAATTCAATCTATCATATAATTCCCTTAAAGTAGTATCTTTTAAATTCCCTGTCTGCTCCTTACGATATCTAGCAATAAAAGGTATAGTATTCCCTTCATCAATTAGTCTTACAGTGTTTTCTACTTGAAAAGGTTTTAATTTAAATTCATCTATTAATATTTTAACTATATTCATAATATCTCCTTCCTATACTTAATGTACAATGTACTATATTATATATTCTATATTCTATAAAGTAATCAATATATCCTGCCAATTTTTAGAAAAAAAACCCTTTTTAAAGGGTTTTTTGCTTCAAATATTCATTTATAAATATATCTATATCTCCATCCATTACCCTATTTATATCTCCCACCTCTGCATCAGTTCTATGGTCCTTTACCATACTATAAGGATGAAATACATAAGAACGTATTTGAGAACCCCAGGCTATTTGAGTATATTCACCTTGAAGATCCTCTATTTTTTCCTTTTGCTCTTCTTCCTTTAGTTGAATAAGCTTTGCTTTTAGCATCTTCATAGCTGTTATCTTATTACTATGTTGAGATCTTTCATTTTGACATTGAACCGTAATACCTGTGGGTATATGAGTTATCCTTACAGCCGAATCTGTAGTATTTACATGTTGCCCACCTGCACCACTGGCTCTATAGGTATCTATCTTTAGATCTCCTTCATTTATCTCTACTTCTATTTCATCGTCCAATTCTGGATATACATCTATACTTGCAAAAGAAGTATGTCTTCTATTAGAAGCATCAAAAGGGGATATGCGTACTAATCTATGGACTCCCTTCTCTGATTTCAAATAACCATAAGCATTAAAGCCTTTAATTAGCATAGTTACAGACTTTATGCCACCTTCTGTATCTGATACATAATCCAATATTTCTACTTGAAACCCTTTCCTATCAGCCCATCTTTTATACATTCTAAACAACATCTCTGCCCAATCTTGAGCTTCCAGTCCTCCTGCTCCTGAATGGATAGATAATATGGCATTATTTTTATCATAAGGCCCATTAAGTAGAATAGATAATTTAAATGTTTCTACTTCCTTAGATATACTATTGTAGTATGTTTCTATTTCCTTGTATACTTGATAGTCCTCTTCTTCTACCGCTAATTCAATTAATACTTTTAGGTCTTCAATGGATTTCTTTAAGTTTTCATACTCCTCTACTTTTTTATTTAAGCCTTTTAGTTCCTGCATCGTCTTTTGAGCTTTATCTATATCTTGCCAAAAATCCTCTTCATAGGTTTCTAATTCTAATTTAGCTATTTTCTCCTTCAACCCTTCTATGTCAAAGAGAAACACCCAATTCATCTAACATTTGTTCCATTTGTTCTACTTTTTCTTTGTATAAATAAATTTCTTCCATAATTACTCCTTTCTTGATATTATTCTTGATATTATACATAAATTACTATGCACCACAACACTTTTTATATTTTTTGCCACTGCCACAAGGGCAAGGATCATTCCTACCTATTTTTTTGCCTTTAACTATAGGTTCGTTAGATTTCTTATCCGTAGATATAGAAGTAGCTACTCTCTTTCTTTCCATCTTATCTGGAGTTTCTACATGAAATAGATAACGAATAGTGTCTTCTTGTATACTATGATTCATCTCTTCAAACATATCGAAACCTTCTATTTGATATGCCATTACCGGATCTTCTTGACCATAAGCTCTCAAACCTATTCCTTGTCTTAACTGATCCATAGCATCAATATGATCCATCCATTTACTATCTACAACCTGAAGAAGTATAATCCTCTCTATTTCTCTAAAGGTTTCTTCTCCTATTTCCTGTTCTTTATCCTTATATATTTCTTCTCCAATATTATATAATTTATCTATTAATGTATCCTTATCTAGAGATTCTATATCTTCAATCTTTAATGCTCCCTTAGGTAAAAACAAATTGCATAAATAGTTTTCTAATCCAGCTATATCCCATTCTTCTGCATATTTGCTCTGCATAGTATACATATCTACAGCTTTTTCTATTATATTCTTTAACATGCCCAATATATGTTCTCTTAAATTTTCTCCTTCTAATACTTTTTTCCTTTCTCCATATATTATTTCTCTTTGTTTGTTCATTACATCATCATATTGTAATACATGTTTTCTTATAGCAAAATTATTACCTTCTACTCTTTTCTGTGCATTCTCTATGGATTTAGTAAGTAGTTTATGCTCTAAAGGCTCATCATCTGGCATATTGAGATTATCCACCATCTCCTTAATTCTATCTCCACCAAATAACCTCATCAAATCATCCTCTAGAGATATATAAAATCTAGATGAACCTGGATCCCCTTGACGCCCTGAACGTCCTCTAAGCTGATTGTCAATCCTTCTAGATTCATGTCTTTCTGTTCCTATTATATGAAGTCCTCCTACTGCTATTACCTTTTCAGCATTCTTATCTGTTTCTTCCTTATGCTTTTCATATAATTTTCTATATTCTTCTTTAGCTTTTAGGAATTCTTCATCATTAGTTTCAATGAAGCTATCCACAATTGAAATTATTTCCTCTGAATAACCCTTTTTCTTTAAATCAAGTTTTGCTAAATATTCAGGATTCCCTCCAAGAACAATATCAGTCCCCCTGCCTGCCATATTAGTAGCTATAGTTACTGCTCCAAATCTTCCTGCTTGTGCTACTATTTCTGCTTCTTTTTCGTGATATTTAGCATTTAATACTTGATGAGGTATTCCTTCCTTCTTCAACATCTTACTCAATAATTCAGATTTTTCAATAGAAATGGTACCTACTAAAATAGGCTGACCAGTACTGTGCTTTTGTTTTATTTCCTCTACTATTGCTCGAAATTTAGCTTCTTCAGTTTTATATACTACATCTGGAAAATCTTTTCTTATTATTGGTCTATTTGTAGGGATCTCTACTACATCCATTCCATATATTTCAGTAAACTCAGCTTCTTCTGTCTTTGCCGTACCTGTCATACCAGCTAATTTTTCATACATTCTAAAGTAATTCTGAAATGTAATTGTAGCTAATGTTTTAGATTCACTTTTTATATTCAATCCTTCCTTTGCCTCTATAGCTTGATGAAGTCCTTCACTATACCTTCTACCATACATCAATCTCCCGGTAAATTCATCTACTATAATCACTTCACCATTTTGAACCACATAATCTATATCTTTTCTCATAATATATCTAGCTTTTAATGCTTGATTTATATGATGAGCTATTTCCATATTGTTTGGATCAGCTAAATTTTCTAAACCAAAATAGCTTTCTGCCTTCTTAATACCTTTTTCTGTAAGATTACAAGATCTAGCTTTTTCATCTATTATAAAATCCACTACTTCTTCCTTTATCTCTCTATCAAAGGGATCTTTCTTTTCCTCTTGAGGATCTATGACCCTTCCTTTTAATGTCTTTACAAAAGCATCTGCCATCTTATATAGTTCAGTAGACTGCTCTCCCTTTCCAGATATTATAAGAGGAGTTCGAGCTTCATCTATTAATATACTGTCCACTTCATCTACTATTGCATAGTTTAATTTTCTTTGCACCATCTCTTCTTTGTATATAACCATATTATCTCTTAGATAATCAAATCCAAATTCATTATTAGTTCCATAAGTTATATCACAATTATAAGCCATCTTTCTTTCACTACTATTCATTCCATGAACTATACAACCTACAGATAAGCCTAAAAATTCATATACTTTTCCCATCCATTGTCTATCCCTTTTAGCTAAATAATCATTTACTGTTACGATATGAACACCTTTTCCAGTTAAACCATTTAGATATGCAGGTAATGTAGCAACTAAAGTCTTACCTTCTCCCGTCTTCATCTCAGCTATTCTGCCTTGGTGAAGGATTATTCCTCCCATTAGCTGCACTCTAAAATGTTTCATACCTAGCACCCTATAAGAAGCCTCTCTAACAACTGCATAAGCTTCTGGTAGAATATCATCCAAAGTTTCACCTTTATTTAATCTCTCTTTAAATTCAACAGTTTTATATTGAAGTTCTTCATCAGATAAATTTTGCATTTCTTCATCTAATGCTTCTATTTTATCTACTAAAGGTTCAATGCGTTTTAATTCTCTATCACTATATGAACCAAACACCTTTTCAAAAAAACTTTTCATTATTTGAACCACCTTTCAACTTTACCAATATATATCCATCCTTATATTTTATCACTTATCTAATTTTCTTACAACGGTGCATCCATTTATTACCATCTATACCCTCTTGAAAAATAATCTTCTCCTAACATTATCTCTTGAATAAAAGCAAATATGCCAAAACTTATTATTATATCTCCTATGCTTATTATTCTAGCAATTGGATAAGGATTTGCAAATATTATTATATCTCCTAATATTGGATATCTTATATTTTCTCCAATGGCCACATAAAAACTACTTTTACCTTTTTCTATTAACTCATATAAAGTTTCAAATCCAGTTAAATTTACTCCTTCAAGTAGTATAGGCATCTTCCAACCATTAGCTATCATAACTAATAAATTTAATATAAAACCAACTAATATAGCCCATAAAGATTTAAACTTAATATTTGTAAATATTCCAATTAAAATCAATATATAAGAAAATATAAGGATTACTTTGGTATAGGAAAGTATATTATTTACTATCTTCATCTGTTCAATCCTATTCAAAAAAATCAAAACGTATTGAATCAACATTCCCAATATCAATACCCATAATGTCCTATGATTTATCCCCTTAAAATTCCTAAGTTTCCCTCCTTTAATAATCCCAATGATCAATGAAAATAATATAGCCTCAATGAACATTTAATCATCTCCTTTATCTATATAAAATTAAAATTGCAGGATAAATATCCTGCAATTTTAATCTATATCAATTATACTATTACATCTCTGGTTCTATCAACCCATAGTTTCCATCTTTTCTTTTATATAATACATTTAAATCCCCGGAATCTGCATTCATAAATACAAAGAAATTATGTCTTAAAAGTTCCATCTGTAAAATAGCTTCTTCTATACTCATAGGTTTCATGTCAAATCTTTTAGTTCTTACTACCTTAGGTCTATCTTCTTCCTCTTGTAGTGGTTCTATGTTTTCAAATCTTATAGTTTCCCCATTCTTATATCGTCTTTCTAATTTAGTTTTATGCTTTCTCATTTGACGTTCTAATATATCTACAGCTTTATCTATCGCTGCATACATATCATCACTAGATTCTTCAGCTCTAAGTATGGTTCCAGGTAGGTTTATGGTTATTTCAATTATCTTTCTATTCCTCTCAACACTATAGACAACATTGCCCTCTACATCCCCTTGAAAATACTTTTCCAACTTTCCCAGTTTCTTTTCCGTTACATCCTTTAATGCTTCCGTTACCTCAATATTTTTACCAACAAATGTAAGCTTCACAAACCCCAACTCCTTTCATATAGGCAAAACACTTATACCTTTATTAATATAATATACCCATTAATATGAAGTATGTAAACAAAAAACTATAAAAATGCTTATTTGAATTTTATTTACTAGATTTGAATATTTATTTATTAATATATTCACAAGCTTTTGTTAATAATTTGTGGATAAAATAATTAATTTTTTGTGGATAATGTGGATTACTCTGTGGATTACTGTTAATATCTATATAAACATGTGGACAAATCTATTGATAAAATCTTGATAAATCTATTTTTTACTTTTTTCTATAATTTTTTATATAGTTTGATAATTTTCTCCTTTATACTTATTCTTATTCTTGTGATTTAAAAACTATCATACACAACATATTGTAATTACACAATAAAAAATAGGCAAAGTTTGCCTATTTTTTTTCATCTATCATGATGCTTCCAGTTACAGTTTTATTATACCCTTTATATGCTCTTTGTCCTTCCTTCACCTTCTTCAATTCCATCTTAGTAGCTTTTAACTTTTGTTTAATATTTTCATTATTTTCCTTATCCAACATAGATAAAGCCATTAAGGTTGAAGATATTTCTGTTACCACACCTTTTAGCTCCTTTAAATTTGAATATTTTTCAACATCTAATTCATCCATATTTTCAATAGATTCTTCTTTTTTAATCTGAGAAAATATATTTAAAAAAGATATATCCAATTTATCTATTTGTTTTATTAAATCATCCTTTTTATCCAAAAGTTCATTTAAACCATCCATATCTTCTTTTTCTATATATTCCTTTTGTTCTATTGTATATTTACACATATCCTCTAATAGCCTATATTTTTCTCTACTTATAGCTATTAATTCATCTATCTTTTCTTTAGTCATACAATTACACCTACCTATTTTGATAGACTTTCTTTTTTACTTGCTGCATAGCCTCTTTCCAAGTATCCCTCATCTCTGTAAGTATTTCTAATGCTTCGTCTATAGGCTCTATTTCTTTTTGAATATTAGCATCAATAAGTTTATCCAATATGAATTCATATAATCTTCTAAAATTAGTGGATAGCTCATATTCCATGTTAAGAGATAAATTCAATTCTATTATTATATCCTGTGCTCTAATTAAAGCTTCATGAGCCCTTTGTATATCATCATTCTCTATACTATACTTTGCAATATTCATAAATTTAATACTCCCATCATATAACATCAAGGTTAATTCTTCAGGAGTAGCAGTAAATACTACATTTTGCTTATATTGATTAAGGGCATTATATGTCATCTTTCCCATCCTTTCATTTAACTCATAAATTGCTGCATCATCCACATACTTTGAGAGTTCATTCTAGAGATAGCCTTCTCCATAGCAGCAAATTTTTCATAATAATAATTTTCTTTTCTAAATAACATATCATTTAAATCATCTATCTTTCTACTATATTGCACCACATCTTTATCCAATAAACTAATACTACTATGTTTGCTTACAAATTCTAATAATATATTAGGTTTAACCCCTCTATATAGTTCTGCATTTTCTCCTGTACCAGATTTTTTAATTATTTCTTCCATACCTGCCATTAAATTTTCGTATATTCTAGTAACTATACCTCCAGTTTGAGTAACTTCCTTACCATCAATCACTTCTTTGTGCTCTGGATTACTTTCTTTAAACAATAAATCCATTACCCCTTCTGGATCTTTAGCAATGACTTCTTTTAATTTTTGTTCATCTATTACTAATTTACCACCTGCACTACCTCTTGCATATTTTTCTGTAGATATCCCTATCTCGGTAATAAGCTGATAAGAGCCTTCTATACCAGCAGATTTTTCATATAAAGAATGCCTAATATTTAACATGGTTCTATTTATTATATCATCAGATCTTAATAACCCAGATTTAGCCTTTTCTTCCCAAAGCTTAATATCCTCTTTATCCATTTCCTTCTTCTGTTCTGCTGTCAATGGTTTATAGTCCCTATATCGTTTTTCTCCTAGTAGTTGGTTGGTTTTTTCTACTAATTTATTATATTCCTCTACAAATTGTTCTATTTTTTCATATATAGCATCCACATCTGTAGATATATTTACATTAAATTCTCCAGTATTTATAAGGTCCATGGTAATTCCGTTAATGGTAATTCTATTGGTAGAGGATTTAATATTTTGAGCACCATTGAAATTAATTACAGCATCTTGACCTGCAAGTTCTTCTCCTCTCGTATAAAATTTAAGTTCGCTATTTTCATCTTTCTCTCCGTTAGTAAGTTTTAATGCATCAATAAAATATTTGGTAATGTCATCTTCAGTATTTATTTTTATTTTAGCATCGGCACCTGTATTTGTGGTTTGTAAAAAGAATCTACCGATATTTGCATCGTAAGAAGCTTTAGCTTCTAAAGATACCTCTTTACCATTAACATTTTTTTTAGCGGAATTTATAGCCTTTACTATATCACTCATGGTAATTCCTTCATCTTTTGAAGTTTTTATTTCAAAATCATTTTTCCCATCATTTATAGTAAATTCAATATTTTTTATAATATTTCCATTTTCATCAACTATCTTGCCAGCTTCATTCACTAAACCTGAACTGTTTTCACTTTTTCTTATATCCACACCACTAGCCAAATTTACCCCTTCTGCTAATTTGTCTACTTTTACCTTATAACTTCCATCTAAAGCTTTAGCAGTAGTAAAAACCTTTGCAATGTTTTCATTAGAAGAGGTTGCTTTTTTGACCCAATTTAAATTTTTATACGAATTAGGTACAAAAGTTCCTGTATAGGTTACAGAGGTTAACCCAAACATTTTCCTAGTGTTTATTATAAAATTTGCAAAATCCTTATTTAAATCATTGTACATCTCTTGACGCCATAAAACAATCTGTCTATCTTGTTCTACCTTATCTACCTTAACTCTTTCTGCTCTCATTAAACTCTCAATCATCTCTTCAGTGTCTATTCCTGAGGCTAGTCCGGTTATTCTCATGGTATTATACATATTACCACCCCCTATACCCTTTCATCTATTATTATGCCAGATATTTCCCATATGGCTGCCACTAAATCCAATATCTTTTCAGGAGGTATTTCTCTTATTATCTCGTCAGTTGTTACATCTATGACTTTTACCATAATTTGTTTGGTCTTTTCATGAATAGAAAATTCAAATCTCCTATCGAAGGCAACAAATTTTTCATTTGCAGATTCTATATTTTTAATTAATTCATCTTCAGTATATCTTTTCTCTTCTAAAGTTTTAACATGATTTACATTTTCATCTTTCCGAATCATTTGACTAGAAACTAATGGACTTCTATTCATTTCACTGTACCTATTTAAGTCTACAGTATTACTCATCCCTTCTATCTGCATAATCGTTTCCCCCTTATACCTTTCTATATGTTATATCGACTAAATAAATCTATTCTTTAGTGCTATATTTGCTTTTTTTCTGCCATAGTATAACTAACAGTACATAGACTCCTTTGACTACAGCAGCAATTATAGCTCCTAGAGGATTTTCCCTTATATTCACAGCTTTCACAAAAAAATATGTTGTAATAAACTGACCTGGTGCTAAACCTAAAATAGTTCCAAGGATATAATCCTTTAAAGATATAGAACTAAGCCCTGAAACATAGTTAGCAACACTAAAAGGAATAAATGGCATACTTCTCATGAAGAATACATATCCCATACCATATTTTTCAATTTGCCTAGATACTTCTTCAAGGCTTATATCCCTTTCTTTCCTATAGTAAACTTTGCTAACTACCTTTATCACATCTTTTCTAAATAATTTAGCTATATAAAAAGCTAGAACAGAAGCTATCATCCCTCCAATTATAATATATATATATCCTCTCCATCCAAACAAGAACGCCCCTAAAGCTGAAAACCAAGATATAGGAACAAAAAATACCATCAATAACGTTATCGACATAGTATAAAATATTCCAAAGCCCTTACTTTCTTTACCCGTTGTAAAAAATTCAAATAAGTTTTCCTTATTAAATATATCTAAACCCACTATTAAATATATAAATATCAATATGAATACAATTCCAAATAAAATCTTAAATTTCCGTCCTTTACTTTTCAAATTATTCGCCCCCATAAATTTATTAATATTATTATATTATATTTTCCCTATAAATACCATTTTTAATATCTTTTTACCTTGTCCTATATAAATTTCATTGGTATAATATTCGTACAATATTTAACATAAGTACAACAAGTTTAAAGGATGAGTAGTATGAAATTCGAAAAAATAGGTATGCGTACTATTAAAACAGCTTTTGCTGTAAGTTTTACTATATTTATTGCTCAACTATTAAATTTACAAAGCCCATTTTTTGCTGGAATTGCTGCCATAATTGCTATGCAATCATCTGTATCTAAATCATTTAATATGGCTAAAAATCGTATGCTTAGTACCATATTAGGAGCTATAATTGCACTATTGTTTTCCTTAATTGCACCAGAAAATCCTTTTTTTATAGCTATCGGTATAATAATCATAATATATCTATGTAATATGTTTAATTGGAAAAAATCTATACAACTTTCTGCTATGGTTTTTTTATCTATATTATTAAATCATGAAGAAGGTAGTGAAGAAGGTAGTAGAGTAAATTATGCTCTTTATAGAACATTGGACACATTCATAGGTTTGGTAATAGGCACTTTAATAAACTATTTTATACTTCCTCCAAATATCGAAGATAATATAAAAACATCCGTTGAGACTATGTATTCTCAAATTAAAAAAATGTTAGAGCACATAGTTTGGAAAGATGAATATACGGGTTTAGATGAATTAAGACAGGATATAGTAGACGTAGAAAAAAACTATAATATATTGAAAAAAGAAATAAAATTTAATTTATACAAATCTGATATTTGTCTTCATTTTAAAAAACTATTTGATTTATTTGAAAATACCTATAACCACTTAAGCATAATTTCTACAATAGAAAAACCTTCTTATATAGCTGATGAAAACAAAATAGCATTAGAAAAGCTGTTTAATAAAAAAATACCTGTAAATGATTATGAAAATAAAAACGAACTGGACTTAGTATACAATTACCATTAAAATAAAATCATAGAAAATTTTTCTCATATAGAATGTTTATTAGAGGAAACCTAGCTAGGTTTCCTCTAATAAATAATTCCTATTTAAAATTTATTATCATCTACAGAATCTAACCATTCTTTAAT
>FZPS01000190.1_pt34 | contig 17282 bp, 12 predicted proteins | sample 1817821 | NCBI WGS metagenome assembly FZPS01 (sample SAMEA104158645, study PRJEB21678) | metagenome | place: Germany | collected 2015-04-21
ACAAGGTCTAATTTTTAAAAATATATTTATTTTTGACGTGTATTTATTTAGCAATTTCATTTTATCACATATTTTTATCGTCAGCAACACTTAACGTTAACACAGCTAATTATTTTATATCTTTTAATTTGAATCTTATATACATAATTTGTTATCATATATAGGACTGAGGTGATTTAATAATGAAGAAAAAGAGTATTACACAATATTTAGGATATATATTATTTGCTATTGCGGCATTCATGTTAATCGGTATGTTTAACAATACCGCAAAGCTTGCTAGAACTAGTAAATACTATGAAAAGGAAGTTTATCCTAAATATCAATCATATGATCAAAATAATGATTATTTAGATGGATATGTTACAGCAGGAAGTGGATTTTATGATAAAGATCCAATCTACACTTACAAACAAAACGATCCTGCTGCATCTGATTTAGAATTTAGTTTAAACATTTACCGTGCTAGATTTACTAGAACAACTTACTCTTTATATTTTTTCAAGAAACAATCAACAAGTGATGGTTTCATTATTGAAATTAAAGATTTAAAATATAAAGGCACAGATATTATGGATTTAAACCGTCCATATGATAGTCAAGAAATTCCGGCTAATTTATTTAGAGTTTATTTAAGATTTGACCCGGCGGTATTACCACACGTTAAAGAAAGTGATACTTCTGGCGCATATGCATATACATTAAGCCCAATGTATCCAGCTATCGTTGATAAGAGTTTATTACAAATTGATAAAGACGGAACATTAGCTGAATTAATTGAAATTAGAATTGTTCATGTTCCACTAGATTATGAGAAAAAACCAATTGAAGATAGTAAACAAACATTGTTTGTTACTAACTCAGATGGTAATAAATTTTACGGAGATGCACCAATCTATGCTCATGACTTATCATTAACAAAAGATAAGTATGAATTTAGTGAAACTGAAGTTAAAGGTACTACTCCTACTGAAGAAGAAATTACTGCATTAAATTTATCTTATAATAAATTGAACTTATCACCATACAATGGTGGAGTAGTTCTATCTACAGTAATTATTACAGTAATTGTTATAATTGCTGCATACTTTATGTTCTTTAATAAATTAGTAGTTGCTAAGATTCAAGAAAAAAGAGCAGAAAAAAGATTAGCTGCAAAACAAGCTGATTCAATGCAACCAAGACAACACCAAGAAGCAATCTTTGAAGATATTGATGAAGATTCTGAAGTTTTGGACGTTGATTTTGATGATTCAGAAGAATCAAAAAAATAATCTTATAATCTAATTATAAAGATATTTTATTAACTTATGATATAATTAATGGTGTTGGGGGCATGGTGTCAACGGCAGCACGTAGGTCTCCAAAACCTCAAGTGAGGGTTCGAATCCTTCTGCCCCTGCCATTTTAAATATATCAAATATGAAAATTTATTAAAAGATCTGACATCGTCGGATCTTTTTTTATTACCGCTTAACTAATAAATCCGACCGCTTGTCCAGAATCCGTTGACAATCATTTTCTTAATTGTTAAACTTTAATCGAAGCTAGCTTAAGGGAGTTGATATAGTGAAAATTGATATCAAAATAGATAAGAATGTCAATAGTTTTTATAAGAAAAATTGTAAAGAATTTTTATAATAAAAAAATAGGAGATTTTCATCTCCTATCTTTCATTTATAAATTTTAATAAAGTTTTTTAACTCGTTTTGGATTAACATAGAAATTAATCGCACTTGGGATAACTTCTAACTTGATTTTACCGGTTGCGACTAACTCACCATCAGCATTCCACTTAACATTATCAGTATCTAGAGGGGTGATTGTCGCTTTACTTGTTGCAACATGGTATTGCTTATATTGTTTTCTTCCCAGTAATAAGATAAACATCACTAATCTAAAGATAAGCCAAATGTTTCTGCCACTAAAAACTCTAATATCAACTAAACTGTCGTTTAGTTTACCTTGAGGAGCGAAAAATGGTAATCTCATTCCGCCAAATTGGTTAGCTGATAATATTAATAAAAGTGATACTTGCTCAATATAAACTTCACCGTTACACTCGATTTTAGCGGTGAAAAACGGCTTTTTCTTAAGACCTTTAATTCCGGTCTTCAAATACGCTAAAGAGCCGTATTTTTTCTTTTCAAGGCGGTCTGCTTCATAACTAACTTCCGTTAGATACCCAGCACCTGAAACATAGACGAAATAGTGATCATTTATTTTATTAATGTCAGTTGGAATCGGTTTATTGTTAAATATTACATCTAGATTCTTTCCAATATTACGAGACATACCTAATATATGAGATATATCGTTAACAGTTCCAACTGGCATTACTGCAATATTAGGTCTAACATCCGATTGCATCACTCCGTTAACAACCTCATTAATAGTTCCGTCTCCTCCACATACGATGTATGTGTCGTAGTCACCCGCCCACTTTAAGGCTTTTTCAGTTAAATCACCAGCGCATTTTGAAAAATAAACATCTAAATGATATTTTTTCTCTTCAAACTTACGCTTAGCAACTTTGACTAGTTTATTAACTTTTTCTCTCCCGCTTGCGGGATTAACTAAAAGTAACGCTTTCATATAATTATTATACTAATAATAATTCGATTTTTCCACTCTCTCTAGTCTTTTTTAAATCAATTACTCTTTGATTTTCACTTCCACGGTATTGCAGATTAAGATTTATCTTATCAATTTCAAATGGACCGTCAATTAAAATATCAGTTAACTCTAAGATTTCATTAATATGAGGATTATTAAGTGCCAATAAATCTTCATAGTATTTACCAGAGTATAAAACGATTGATAAATTAGTTTCTTTCGCTTTTTTAGCTAAATACAGTGTTTTATCAGCTTGAAGCAGTGGATCTCCTCCACTAAAGGTAACTCCTTCAATTAATGGGTTTTTACGCCACATAGAAACAATATCATCAAGTTCAACTAAAGTTCCACCATCTGGATCCCAAGTTTCAGGGTTGTGGCATCCGACACAACCAATTAAACAGCCTTGAGTAAATACGACAAAACGAAGTCCTGGCCCGTCAACAATTGAATCATGAACAAATCCTGAAACTCTCATTAAATTATTAATATGAGTAACTCTTAAATCAACTTCTTCATGTTCAAAAGTTTCAAGATTAATTGGTGAAATTAATAAATCATTAATTCTTCTATATTTAAAGAAAGGCGATTTATTAGTTTCAATTCTTTCGCAATTAGGACATCTATTAGAATTAATTTCGCCAATATACTCGCAACTTGGATCATAATCAATATGATGATTGATTGCGGTATAAGCGATATCTTTTTTCTTCATTAATTTTAATAGTCCTAAAATAGAAGCAACTTTATTTTCTTGCTTGCCGCCTAGTTCAATATAAGTAATATGACCGCCAGAAATTAAGGCGTGATATGGTGCTTCAATATCAATTTTAGCTTCAGCATTAATTGGATAATTTGACGGAACATGAAATGAATCTGTGTAAAATGATTTATCAGTAACACTACGAATAATTCCATATTTTTTTTGATCCATTAATACGAAGTTTTCCAGTAAATCAACTTTTGATGAAGCAACTAATTGATAGTTTAAACCGTATCTATTTTTCGCTTCATTTATTATTTTATTCATAAACTTAATGATTTCTAAACCTAGTATTCTGGCTTCTTCTGATTCGCCGTGATGAGCGCCAGTAATTACGACTAACGCTTCAGCTAAGCCAATAAAGCCGATGTCTAGTGAACCATTTTTAATGACTTGAGTGATATTGTCATTTGGGTTTAAGCTTTGCGAATCACGCCAAGCTTTATCACGCATTAAAAATGGTAAGTGAGTCGTTTTTAAGTTAGATAAGTTTTTATATTTTTCTAGTAATTGTTCAATAACTTTATCTAAGACGTTACCTAGTTTATTATAAAAGTCATCTAAGTTTTTAGAGCTTAAGGCTACTCTTGGTAGGTTAATTGTCGTCTCCCCTAAACTACCACGGCCAAGAGGTGATAAGTTATAATCAATTACGTTAGTAACGATTCGGTTTCTAGTTGCTCCGTATGATAGTTCTCTTAAAGTATCAATATCTTCTATTTTGTTAGCTGTCGCGTCTAAAAACATAAAGTTAGGATACATTCTTTTAGCGTGTGTTTCCACCGCTAAAAGATATAAATCATAGTTTTTATCGCGTTTTTTGTAGTTGATGCCTTCTTTTATCTTAAATATTTGAACAGGGGTAGTGTATGAGTGTCCCGAGGCCCCCTCCTGGGTGGCTCTTAAAATATTTTTAGTTACCATTCTACCATACTCGCTTGTATCAGTTCCGTAGGCAATTGATAAATTAATAATGCCTGATTGATTTTTAGTTGGCATTAGTTTAATGGTAATTAAAAATCTTTTTAGTGATCTTAATAGTTCTTTTTCTAATTCATTATTAGTTAATTCTTTGATTAATTCTATATCTTCAGTTGACAAACCTAACTCTTTTAGTTTTTCTTCATGATTTTCAACTTTTGATAAATCGTGAATATTTAAATTTAGGTTTTTAAATTTAGAAAATTTATTGACGTTATTTAAATAAATTGAATTATAGTTTTTTCTAACGGCTTCAGCAAGTAAAAAGTCAAAGTCTGGTATTTGAATTCCGCCGTAGATATCACTTTCGGCTTTAGCAATAATATAAGTTAGGCGTACTAAGTATTCATCGATGGTTTTGCAATCTGTTAATAAGACGTTATCACTAGTAACACAACTTTCAGTAAACTTTTTAGCGTTAATTTGAAGTGTATTAAATGAAGATGCATAATATTCAATTTCTTTAATGTAGATATCGCCGTCTTCATGCATCTTCACAAATTCACTACTAATCGTAAACATCTTATTATATTCTTTAGCGCCTTCTCTTCCGTAAGCTAGAATTGATTTAGTTGAGTTTTCAAAGTGAAAGCCACCGCGTTTTAATAAGAAGTTAGTGGTTGTTTTTTTATCGTGTTCAATTTCTTGAAAAGTCTTCATTAATCTTGATTCGCGGTCACGAGCTTTACTTCTTTCTTCACGGTATAAAATATAAGCTTTGGCTACTTCTGGTAATTTTGATGCCATTAAGACTTTTTCAACGATATCTTGAACACTTTCAACTGTAGGAACTCTTCCTTCTGGGGTTTCTTCTTCAATTTTTTTAACGACGTCGCGAGTCATTTTATAAATTTTATTTAATGTTACTTCCGCATCCACAGCTAAAATAGCTTTTTGGATAGCTTCAGTAATTTTAGCTTCATTAAATTTTACGTAACGACCGTCGCGTTTTCTAATTTTAGTAATCATATCGCATCCCCTTTATATTTAGAAAAGAGGCGAGTTAATGCCTCTTTTATATGTTAACCATTGATGTATTTAACAATGTTTGAAAAGTTATTATATTTTTCTACTGAATCTTGTGCCTGAACAACTAATGTTGGTACTTGTTTAATTTGGTATTTGTTTGATAAATCAACTTCAATGTCTGCTGCAACAATTTCATATTTAATATTTTCTTTTTCTAATAATTGTTTAATCATTTTGCAGTTTGGACAGTTTTCAGTAGTAAATAACATTAAGTGAGCATCTTCTTTTGATCCACAACTATTTGATTTGATATTTTGTTTTGCTTCTCTAATTGCGTTTTCGATAATATCGGTAGTATTAATTACGTATTCTTTTCTATCTTTGAATTCTTTTTGTTTACCATCGTTCCAGTTTTTAAGTGGACGGTAGTAACCAGTAATTCTTGAATATACTTCAGTTTCAGCACCGCAAATGTGGCAAGTTGCTTTTTCACCGTTTAAATATCCGTGTTCTGGACAAATTGAATATGTTGGTGATAATGTGAAGTATGGAAGTTTGAAGTTTTCAGCAATCTTTCTTACAACATTCGCTGCTGCTTGCCAGCTTTGAAGTTTTTGACCTAAGAATGCGTGGAATACTGTTCCTGATGTATATAATACTTGTAATCTATCTTGAATTTCTAAAGCTTTAGATACTGATTCTGTATAACCTACTGGTAAGTGTGATGAGTTAGTGTAGTATGGAGTATCTCCGTCTTCAGATGCAGTAATAATATCAGGATATCTAGCTTTATCGTGTTTAGCTAAACGGTATGTAGTAGATTCTGCTGGAGTCGCTTCTAAATTGTATAAGTCGCCGTATAATTCTTGATAGTCTGATAATTTTTCTCTCATAAAGTTTAATACATCTTCTGCGAAGTCTTGAGTTTCTTTATGAGTTAAGTCTTTTTGTAACCATTTAGCGTTTAATCCAGCTTCGTTCATACCGATTAAACCGATTGTAGAGAAGTGGTTATTAAAGTGTCCTAAATAGCGTTTAGTATATGGATATAATCCAGCTTCAAGTAATTGAGTTACTACATTACGTTTCATTTTAAGTGAACGAGCTGATAAGTCCATTAAGTGAGTTAATCTTTGGTAGAATTCTTCTTCGTTTTCTGATAAGTAAGCAATTCTTGGTAAGTTGATAGTAACAACTCCAACTGAACCAGTGTTAGATCCAGCTCCGAAATATCCACCTGATTTCTTTCTTAATTCTCTTAAGTCTAATCTTAAACGGCAGCACATTGATCTAACATCTGATGGTTCCATATCTGAGTTAATATAGTTAGAAAAATAAGGAGTACCGTATTTAGCAGTCATTTCAAATAATAAACGATTATTTTCGTTATCTGACCAATCAAATTCTCTAGTAATTGAATATGTTGGAATTGGATATTGGAATCCTCTACCATTAGCATCGCCTTCAATCATTACTTCTAAGAATGCTTTATTAATCATATCCATTTCTTTTTGAAGATCTTTATATTTAAAATCCATTTCTTTACCGCCAACTAGCGCTTGTCTTTCAGCTAAGTCGCTTGGAACTGTCCAGTCTAAGGTAATGTTAGTAAATGGTGCTTGGCATCCCCAGCGGCTTGGTGTGTTAACACCAAAGACAAATGATTGGATGGCTTGCTTAACTTTTTCATATGATAAGTTATCAACTCTAACAAATGGTGCTAAGTATGTATCAAATGAAGAGAACGCTTGTGCGCCTGCCCATTCATTTTGCATAATACCTAAGAAGTTAACCATTTGGTTAGCTAATGTGCCTAAGTGTTTAGCTGGTTTAGAAGTGATTTTACCTTCAACCCCGCCAACTCCTTCTTTAATTAGTTGTTCTAAGTCCCAACCAGCACAATATGCTGATAACATTGATAAGTCGTGAATATGAATATCTGCGTTTCTATGTGCATTACCAATTTCTTCATCATAAACTTCTGATAACCAGTAGTTAGCTGTAATAGCTCCTGAGTTATTTAAGATTAATCCGCCTAAAGAATAGTTAACTGTAGAGTTTTCTTTAACTCTCCAGTCTTCAATTTTTAAGTAATCTTCAACAGTTTTTTTATAGTTAAAGACAGTTTCTTTAGCATGACGTGCTCTTTCTCTATCTTTACGATATAAGATATATTTTTTAGCAACGTCTTGGTCAACACCCATTAAATATTTTTCAACTTCATCTTGTACATATTCAATATCAATAACTTCAACTTTTAATTCATTTAATTTTTTAACGATATCAGCAGCGTACTGTAGTGATTCTAAATCCTTAGTACCACCAAAAGCTTTGTTGATTGCTACTGCAATTTTAGTAGCGTCAAACTTTTGTAATCTACCGTCTCTTTTTTTAATTTGTTTGATCATTTATATTTCCCCCTTTTTCTTAATTATTTTAATCGTGTAAGTCTATTATAGTTGATTGAAACTTCAAATACAAGTGTTTTTTAAATGAAAGTGAAATGTGTTGTTTTTCAGTATTTTTTCAGTTATTTTCACGATAATTTTCGGTGTTTTTTTATAAATAAAATGAATGTGTTATAAATAAGGAAAAAGGCTCGATTTTTTAACATAATCGAGCCTTCTATATATTTATATTATTTTATATTAATATTTAATTACCTTATCATAATATGCAGCTTCTAACATCTTTTCAACTTCTTCAACTAATACTAATCTTGGGTTAGCTGGACTACATTGATCTTCATATGCTGCATAAGCTAGTTTTGTAACTTGAGCTTTGAAATCTTTTTCTTTAATACCTTGGCCTTTGAAGTTCATCTCAATACCTACTGACTTACCAAGTTCATAGCAAGCATCAGCAAACATCTTGACTCCTTCTTCAACCGTTTTAGGTTTTAAACCAATTGCCAGTGCTAATTCATAATATCTTTCATCGGCGTGATAATGATTATATTTTGGCCAAACTGATAACTTACCTTGCTTAACTCCGTTATATCTAATCGTATGAGGTAGTAAGATCGCGTTTGTTCTTCCGTGAGGAATACCAAACTCAGAACCAACTTGGTGCGCCATAGCGTGGCACACTCCTAAAAATGCGTTACCAAAAGCCATACCCGCCATTGTTGATGCGTTATGCATCTTTTCTCTTGCTACTGGATTAGCTGTTTCATAACTATCTTTTAAGTACTTAAATACCATCTTAATTGCTGCTACAGCTAACGCGTCTGTATAATCATTAGCCATAACTGAAACGTATGCTTCAACAGCGTGAGTTAATACATCCATTCCTGTATCAGCAGCTACTGATTTAGGTAATGTTAGTGTAAGTGCTGGATCGACAATTGCCACCGTTGGAGTAAGTGCATAATCAGCAAGTGGATATTTATGATTTGTTTCTTTATCAGTAATTACCGCAAATGGTGTTACTTCACTACCAGTTCCTGAAGTTGTCGCGATACATACTAATTTAGATTTTTTACCTAACTCCGGATATCTAAACGCACGTTTTCTGATGTCCATAAATTTTTGTTTTAAGTCGCCAAAATCAGCATCTGGGTTTTCATAGAATAACCACATAGCTTTTGCTGCGTCAATTGGTGAGCCTCCACCAATTGCAACAATTGTATCTGGTTCAAATGATTTCATCAGTTCAAATCCTTTTTTAACTGTTTGAATTGATGGATCAGCTTCAACATCAACAAACAGTTGAATTGAAACTTTATTTCTTCTTAAAGCTAGTTGATCAGTTACTCTTTGAACGTATCCTAAATCAACCATAACTCTATCAGTAACAATGAATACTTTCTCAACATCTCTCATTTGTCTTAAGTATTCAATCGAATCTTTTTCAAAGTAGATTTTAGAAGGTATCTTAAACCATTGCATATTATTCTTTCTTCCTCCAATTTTCTTAATATTTAATAAGTTAATTGCACTTACGTTATCTCCAATTGAGTTTCTTCCATAAGAACCACAACCTAACGTCAATGATGGAATAAACCTATTATAGATATTTCCAATTCCACCAAAGCTTGCTGGAGAATTCCAAATAATACGAATGGCTTTTAATCTAACTCCAAATTCTTCTACTACTTTTTCATTATTTGAGTGAACTACTGCACTATGTCCTAAACCATTAAATTCAACCATCTTTTCAGCTAAAGCGATACCTTCTTCGGTACTGTTAGCTTTTAAAATAGCTAATACTGGAGAAAGTTTTTCTCTTGTTAATGGTTCACGTTCAGATACTTCGCCACATTCAACTGCAATAACTACAGTTCCTTTTGGAACAGTAAATCCTGCTTCTTTAGCAATAGCTTCAGCTGATTGACCAACAATTTTAGCGTTTAAGTTATTGCCGTCTGGGAATAATAAGTTTTCTATTTTTTTCTTTTCTTCAGCATTTGCAAAATAAACTGCAAATTCTTTAAATCTCTTAATTGTTTCATCAAAAATTTCAGCGTCAATAATTGCCGCCTGTTCTGATGCGCACACCATTCCGTTATCAAATGCTTTTGACATAACAATATCATTAACTGCTTGTTTAATATCTGCAGTCTTTTCAATATATGCTGGTACGTTTCCAGCACCAACACCCAGTGCCGGTTTTCCGCAGCTATATGCTGCATGAACCATTGAATTTCCACCTGTTGCTAAAATGGTTGAAATTCCAGGATGATTAATTAGTTCGCTTGTATTATCCATTGATGGATGTTCAATCCATTGGATACAGTTTTTAGGTGCTCCAGCTTTAACAGCAGCATCTAACATTACTTTGGCTGCAGCAACCGAACATTGTTGCGCATTTGGATGAAACGCAAAAATAATTGGGTTTCTTGTTTTTAAAGAAATTAAGCATTTAAATAGTGTTGTTGATGTTGGGTTTGTTACTGGAGTAATTCCAGCAATAACTCCAACTGGATCAGCCACTTCTTTAATTCCTGTAACAGGATCATCACTAATTACGCCAACAGTTTTTAAATGACGAATGTGGTTTACTACATACTCTACTGAAAATAAGTTTTTAGTCGCTTTATCTTCAAATACGCCCCTTTTAGTTTCTTCAACAGCAACTTTAGCTAATTCTCCGTGTGCGTCTAATGCGGCAACCGAAACTTTAGAAATGATGTAATCAATTTGTTCTTGATTTAATAATAAAAAGTCTTCTAAAGCTTTTTGGCCATTTTCTACTAATACGTCTACTTCATTAATTTGGATTTGTTTTTCTTTCATAATTTCGCCTCCTATAAAAATCCATAATAATCGCTTATCCCGCATATATAATATTAAAAAAATGCTTTTTTTAACAGTAAATCTGTAAAGAAAGCATTTACAATTTAATCAAAACGTTTTCACATGCGAAAATATATTAAAAAAACTCCGAAGTATGTGACTATGTCTAAATAACCATAGGGTTCACGCAAGCCCAAACATCTAGGTTTGCGTCACTTGCTTACTTCGAAGTTTCCGCACTTATTTAATTTTTAAAAATCACTTTTCTTTACATAAGAAGTATTCGGTCCATTCCCTTCCTTCATAATCCTCTGTTCTTTAATAAGGTTATTTAATAAATCAACTGCGTGGTTCTTATTAATACCCAAATGTTTTTCAATCTCGTCTCTGGTAAATTCCGGTTTAATATCTATAAAATTTTTAAGGCGTACTTCAACTTTCATGTTTTCATCATTAAATAATACATTAGGTAGGATTACCTTAATTAAATTATCTTTTATATAAAAATATGGCTTCTTATCAAATTTAACATATTCCCTGTTAATTCTTCTAATTCCGGTGCCAAATTTTTCAATAATACCCAAATTATACAACACACTTGAGATAACATTGTTTCTGGGAATAGATAGATTATCGTTCAAAAAAATTTCCTTGCTTATTCCCTTTGGTAATCCACCCGGAGAAATCACTTCGATTCGATTATCATACATCTCAACTTTGATATAGGTGTTAATCAAGTAATTTCTGTGAGCTATTGCGTTGGCAATTACCTCTCTAAAAGCTTCATAAGGAATCGGATAAACCTTTTTTCTTTCGAAACCAACAACTTTTTCTATTTCAGGATAATGTTTTAAAAGCATTTTTATGGCTTCTTCATATAATATTAAAATTGAACGCTGACTAATAGTAACTCTATCAACAAAAGTTGAGATGTCAGATCCAAATTTAACCATATCAATTCCACTACTGGATATGCTATTTTCATCTGCAAACAATTCAGAAGCTACAATATATCCACCATTAACTTTAAGCCCTAGAGTAATCAAAGTGTCTTCATTAAATTCACTTATGGGCCTAACATCCATTAATTTCCTTTCTAAGGCTTTGAATGACAATATATTTTTATCAACTTTTTTTTGGTCATATGTTATATTTTTCCCTTTTAACGACAATTCAATCAAAGACATTTGATCAACTGGAATCGTTGAAGTATCTTTCCTTTGATAAGCAATCCCTTTATAAAGATAAGGTTGACTATCACTTGGATAAACAACTATTTCAATTAAGTGCGAGTTATCTATTTCAATGACGTTAATAGCATAATCAGGTCGCGGCACAATTGTATCGTTAATCTTATTTTCTATGGTCAGTTTTGAATCAATATAATCTTTAACGCCGACCACCTCTTTTTTTCTTTCATCGATCCCTATAATTATTCTTCCACCATCATAGTTAGCAAAAGCAGAGACGGTTTTTAATATTGAATCTGAATATCCTCTTTTTATTTCATAATTTTTCTTTTCAATAAAATCAATCATAAAACATACCTCCAGTTATATTTCACATTAAAAATATAAATAGTCAACGATTATTTTTTATTCGTTTAGAAAATAAACGATTATTTTTTATTCGTTTACAATGGAGGCGATATTTTAAAATAAAAATACCCAGGTTTATTAAACCCGGGTTTCATCTAGGTATAACTAATTAGTTTTGAAGTGCAGTAATGATTGCCATTTTGTATACTTCTTCAGTATTACATCCTCTAGATAAATCATTAATTGGAGCATTTAGACCTTGTAAGATTGGTCCTAATGCTTCAAAGTCACCTAATCTTTGAGCAATCTTATACCCGATATTACCTGCGTTAATATCTGGGAAAATAAATACGTTAGCTTGTCCAGCTACTTTAGATGTTGGCGCTTTGATTTTAGCAACATCCATTGAAAATGCTGCGTCAAATTGTAATTCACCATCAACTGGATAAGGAAGATCCATTTCTTTTAACCTGTTAGCGGCATTAGTCATCTTTTCAACATCTTCACCTTTACCTGAGCCGTAGCTTGAATAAGAAAGTAGGACTACTTTTGGATCCACACCGAAAATCTTAGCTGTTTCAGCACTTTGAAGTGCGATTTCAACAACTTGATTTTCATCTGGGTGCAAGTTGATTGCACAGTCAGCCATAATATATCTTTCTTCTTTATTGTCTTTGACTCTTCTCATTAAAAATGAACTTGATACAATTTTGCTTCCTGGTTTAGTTTTAATAATTTGCAGTGCCGGTCTTACAGTATCAGCAGTTGAATAAGTAGCTCCGCCTAATAACCCGTGAGCATATCCTCTTTCAACTAACATAGTCCCAAAATAGTTTCCTCTTTTTAGTGCTTGTCTAACCTCATCGGTAGTCATTTTACCTTTACGAAGTTCAGCCATTCTTTCAACTAATTCTTCAGTTTTTTCAAATTGATCAATTTGAATAATTTCTAATTTTGAAATGTTTAGTTTGTTTTCTTTTGCAAGATTTTTAATAACTTCTTTATTTCCTAATACTATCGGAATTAAAACACCTTCATTTGCTAGTCTTGCTGCAGCAGTTAATACTCTAATATCTTCACCTTCAGTAAAGACAATTTTTTTGTTTTGTCCTTTAAGTTTTTTGATCATTTCATTAAACATAAAAAATCACTCCCCATCTTTTATAGTATATCATTTTTTCTGATATTTTTATATTATTTCCAGTATAAATACTTCTCTTGTTTTTAGATTATATTTAACTCTCACTTTTTTATTATTAAAATCTGAAAACGATGGTCTTAAAAATCCGATAACGGTATTTGCGGCAAAAGGATTAGTATTTATCTTATGAATTTTGCCGTCTGTTGCCGTAATTTCAGCAGTAAAATAAATTGTCCGGTTAAATGTTGGTTCAGGATTTATTAAGACTGCTTCGCCGTAATTCCAATCTTTACTTACATCAGTTATTTTAATCATTAAGCGACCATTTAAAATAACATAGACAATAAATACTATAAAAATAGGAGTAATACTAATTAACATTTCTATCATTTGAGTGCTTATTCCTATTATTAAGAATAATAAAAAAGCCCCCAGAAAAAACAATCCCCAAAAAATTAACTCTTTCCGGTAAATTAAATATTCAAAAGATTTTCTTAATTCTTTTTTAGACTTTCTCAATATTAATAACTCTCCTTTAATATATTATAAATACTTTCTTCGCCTAAAATTATATCAAAAAATACGCCTTATATTAATCAAATCACATTTTAGAAAATGAATTCTTTATACATTATTACTCTTAACATATCAACAAGTAATATTTAGATTGTATCTAATTAATTTATTTTCAATATTCTTTTCATTGTATTATGTAATTTAATATGTTAAAGTACTACCACAAAGGAGGCAGGAACATGGAAAAATATCAAATTCATCGTAATATAATTTGTATTGATCTAAAAAGTTTTTATGCCTCAGTTGAATGTGCTCTTCGTGGTCTTGATCCATTTGAGACAATGTTAGTTGTTGCAGATAAATCAAGAGGTGACGGGTCTATTTGTCTTGCTACTACTCCTTATTTAAAATCATTAGGGGCTAAAAGTAGAGGACGTATTTTCGAACTACCTGAACATTTAAAAGATAAGATAATTTATGCGCGTCCGCGCATGAAAACTTATCTTGAATATACCATGAAATTAATCGAGGTTTATTTAAGCTTTATTTCAGATGAGGATTTATATGTTTATTCTATTGATGAAGCCTTTTTAGACGTAACTGATTACCTTAATTATTATAAATGCACTGATGTAGAATTAGCGGAAATGATTATCAAAAAAATTAATAATGAATTAAAACTTCCATGCAGTTGCGGAATAGGTCCTAATATGTTACTAGCTAAATTAGCGATGGATATAGAAGGAAAACATTTAAAAGGAACCCCAGCTAAATGGACCTATGATAATTTTAAAGAACATCTTTGGCCAGTTACTCCGTTATCTGAAATGTGGGGGATTGGTCGTAGGATGGAGCGTCATTTAAATATCATGGGAATTTATAAAGTCGGTGATTTAGCTAATTATAATGTTAGAGAGTTAAAAAGACGCTTTGGCGTCATTGGTGAAGAGTTATATTATCACGCGAACGGAATTGATCAAAGTTTAGTCCAAGACAAATATAAACTAAGAGCCAAGAGCAAAAGTTTTGGAAACTCTCAAGTGTTATTTGAAGACTATTACATCCCAGAAATTTATACAATTATCCTTGAAATGATTGATGAACTAGCTAGAAGGTTAAGACTTTCTAAAAAAGAGGGGAAAACCTTAACTGTTGGGATTAGATACTCAAAAGATGTTGGCGGTGGCTTTAGCCGCCAAAGAACGATGCAAGAACCAACTTCTTCTTTTTCCGATATCTTTGAAATGGCACTTTCAATTTTTAATGATCATTATGATGGTGAAAGTGCGATTCGAGCGGTTAGTGTATCAATGTCTGGTTTATCTGAAATAAGTTCAGTACATCAGTTATCTTTTTTTGAAGATTATGAAAAAATCGAAAAAGAAGAAAAGTTGCTGCATGCTTTAGATAATTTAAAACTTAACTTTGGTAAAAACTCAGTTAATAGACTTTCTTCTTTAACTAAAGCTTCTACTATCAAGGAAAGAAATAAGTTTATTGGAGGTCATCATGAGTGATTATGTAGATAGAGGAATTATTAAATGGGCTCCGTTTGACGGATTCCAAGGTTTTAATGATTTATACTTAAATTTAAAATATAAACTTAACAAAAGTGATAAACCAATATTATCTGAAGAAGATCTTTATTATATGGATATTAAATTAAAAGAGGCGATTTATGAAAATCGCCAACTTATAGTTACATATTATAATAATGGATATTTTAATAGTTTATACGGATACATTACCAAAATAGATCATCTTAAACGATTAATATATATCGATAATATCCCACTTGATGTTAATAATATTACTCAATTAGAACTTATTTAATTATTTTAAGGTAAATTTTTGTTCTAAGTTTTCAATAAAGATTGTAAATTCTCCTGGTTCTACAATCTTTTTTAATTTTTGATTATAAAAAGATAAATCTTTTTTAGTTAATTTAAATTCTACTACTTTAGATTCATGTGGTTTTAGAGAAATCTTTTTAAATTGTTTTAACTCTTTAACTGGTCTTGCAACAGATGCAAACTCATCTTTAATATATAGTAAGATAGTTGTTTTTCCGGTAACGTCACTTTCATTAGTAACTGTTACTTTAACTGTTGGTAAATTATTAAGAGTTGCGACACTATTTGATAACTCTAAGTTCTTATAAGTAAATTTAGAATAACTTAACCCGTATCCAAAATCAAATAATGGTTCGTTAGAAACATCTAAGTATTTTAAAACATACGGATTCGTTTCTGAATATGGTCTTCCTGTTGATAGGCGGTTATAGTAAATTGGAATTTGTCCTTGATGTCTTGGGAAAGTCATCGGAAGACGACCACTTGGATTATTAATACCATAAATAGTATCAGATACTACCTTAGACGTCATTGATCCTAAATGAAAGTGAACTAATAAGTTATTAATGTAAGGTAGTGCATTAGTTAAAACTTGTGGGCGCCCGGTATATAGTACTACCGTAATTGGAATATTTAATTTGCTTAAGTTTTCTAAGAGTTCTATGTAGTGGCTTGATAAATTAATATCAGCCTTACTATGCGCTTCTCCGGACTCATGATATAATTCACCGATAGCTAAGATAATATGTTCTGTTTGTTTGATTTTTGCTAAATCATAATCAAAAAAACTTTCAGAATCATTCATATATTCCGCTTTTATATGCTTAGCTAATTCATCAGTATCTTTTGGATCCCCGTGCCAACTCCATGGTCCTAACACATGTTTTTCGGTGGCATATTTTCCTAATAGAGAAACTTTAGTTTTCTTATTTAATGGAAGTGATTCGTTTTTTAGTAAAACAATTGATTCTTTGGCTAATTTATATGCTGCCTCTTTGGCGTGGCTTGCATCAATTAATAGATGCTCACTTCGATACGGGTCATCAAATAATTTAGCTTTTTTCTTTAATTCTAAAACTCTTAAGACAGCTTCATCGATTAACTTTAAAATTTCCGGATCTTTATTAGCCGCTTCTTTTAAACATCTCATATATGAGCTAGATGCCATTTCTATATCTAATCCCGCTTTAATACCTTTAATTGCGGCATCGCAATCGCATGACGATGTGCGGTGATAAATCGTTTGTAGCAGCGAGTCATAATCAGAGATTGTGACTCCTTTAAACTTAAGATGTTTTCTTAAAACGTCACGTAGTAAATATTCGTTAGTTGTTGCTGGAACATATTCAAAAGTATTAAACGAAGTCATTACCATATCAGCACCAGCTTCAATAGCGCCGCGGTATCCTTCTAAATAATACTCAAATAAATTTAATCTTGATAAATCAACGGTGTTATAGTCTTGCCCAGCTTCAGAAAGTCCGTATGCAGCAAAGTGTTTCACACATGATAATAAACCCTCACTCTTATACCCTTTAACCGTTTCTTTTGATAAGATGTAATTTAAATAAGGATCTTCTCCGTATGATTCAACAACACGCCCCCATCTTGGATCTCTAGATAAGTCAGACATTGGTGAAAAAGTGACTTGTAGTCCCTTTTTAAGGG
>FZPS01000049.1_pt34 | contig 17263 bp, 17 predicted proteins | sample 1817821 | NCBI WGS metagenome assembly FZPS01 (sample SAMEA104158645, study PRJEB21678) | metagenome | place: Germany | collected 2015-04-21
TTCTACAATTTATACCCAAATCCTTATTTTTACTATTATTCATCTTGTTATCAAAAAAACGTTAAAAAGGATTGACTTTTATTTCTAATTATGGTACCCTAATCATGTAAGTTTTTGTCGAAATTCATAGAAATAGAAAGGGAGAGGATTTATTATGAAATCAACAGGTATTGTTAGAAAAGTAGACGAGCTAGGAAGAGTTGTTCTACCTATTGAACTTAGAAGAAATTTGGACATCCAAGAAAAAGATGCATTGGAAATCTTTGTAGATGACGAAAAAATCATCTTAAAAAAATATCAACCAGCCGATATCTTTACAGGTAGTATGGATGACCTTATTGATTACAAGGGCAAAAAAGTTTCTAAACAAACCATTATTGAAATGGCAAAAGCAGCGGGCTTAGAAATTAAATAAAGACTTTATATTTGGAGCACACAAATAGATGGTCTTAAAAAATAAAAGATGCGAAAATCGCATCTTTTATTTTTTAAAATCATTCCTTCTTTTCGAGGTTATGCCATAAAGCATACACTTCTCGTTTGGAAGTTCCCCTGTCTTTAGCTACTTTTTTCATTCCATCTTTCACTGAAAATCCTTGATCTAAATAAAAATTCATATGCTCATGAATACTCCATGTTTCCCACTTTTGTTGTTCTTCTTCTTGTAATTCAGCAACGGGTTTCCCTTCTATAATTAGCACATACTCTCCTCTTGGATCCCTTGCTTGGTAATGATCCACTGCTTCCGATAAAGTAGTAATAAAAACTTCTTCATATTTCTTCGTTAATTCCCTAACGATAGCTATTTTTCTTGTTTCTCCTAAGGCAGCCATTAATTCTTGTAATGTTTGTAAAAGTCGATGAGGAGCTTCATATAAAACCAAAGTCCGTGTTTCTTTTTCTAATAAAGATAAAATACTTTTTCTCTTTTTAGGATCCATAGGTAAAAACCCTTCAAACGCAAAACGTGAAGTGGAAATAGCTGATAAAATTAATCCTGTAATCCCTGCTACTGCTCCAGGTAATGCAGTAACAGAAATTTTTTCTTGATAGCACAACCGCACTAGGTCTTCTCCTGGATCCGAAATCCCTGGTGTTCCTGCATCTGTCACAAGAGCAATATTTTTCCCTTCTAGCAATTGTTCAACAAGCCATTTTCCTTTGCTTTCCTTGTTATGCTCATAATAGCTAGTGCTAGGCGTCTGAATATCATAATAATTTAATAATTTTTGCGTATGCCGAGTATCTTCTGCTGCAATTAAGTCTACCTCTTTTAAAACACGAAGTACCCGCAATGTAATATCTTCTAAATTTCCAATGGGAGTCGCGCAAAGATATAATGTACCAGGCATCACCCATCCTCCTTTTCCTTCCTTTTTAAAATGCTAGCGAGGTTCCATGCCATAGATATCATAAATTTCCTTAGTATATCCGCCTTCTTGATGATAAACAATTAACGGAGGGGATACTTGCAACATGGCTTTCCCATATCGCACAGCTTCAATTAAAACCATATTGGGTTCTTTATTAACCATAGGATGAACCAATCGCATCCTTTTAGGTTCTAATCGATATTGACGTAAAAGGGTTATAATCTCTGTTAATCGTTGAGGACGATGAACCATATAAAAACGCCCTGATACCTTTAATAAAAGGGACGCAACTCGAATTACATCTTCCAAAGTACACACCACTTCATGTCGAGCAATGGACTTTGCCAGATCCATATTTTTTAAACCACCCTGGAATTGTACATAAGGAGGATTGGAAACAATCACATCAAAACTGCTTCGTTCATATTGTTGATCGCCCTTTGTCAAATCCCCTTCATCAATCCTAATCTTATGAGATAAATTATTTAATAATACACTTCTTCGAGCTAAGTCAACACTTTCTTTTTGTATCTCTACTCCTATAAAATAACGTCCTTTTGTTTTTGCTTCTAATAAAATAGGTAAAATCCCTGTACCCGTTCCTAAATCTAAAACCATTTCTCCTTCTTTTACTTCCGCAAAATGAGATAGTAGTACTGCATCCATCCCAAAACAAAAAAGTTTAGGATTTTGAATAATACGATATCCCTTACATCCAAGATCATCAATTCTTTCGTAGGAATGTACTTGTACCTGTTCCATTTTTATTCCTCTTCTTCATAAATAAGTTCTGTTTCCTCTTTTTCTTTTTTCCTTTTTGGAGATAAAAGTGTAATCTCATCAAGGGCATATACTCGAATATCTGTATCATCTTGATCTTTTTTTCGAACTGCAGCTTTTACTAACTGTCGAAGAACATGAACGGACAATACTTCTCCCTTACCATCAGGTGTTTGAATAAGATCCCCTATATTGGGTAACTTATCATTTAATTCTTCATAGGTTTCTTCTTCATATTTTAAACAACACATAAGCCTTCCACAAACCCCTGAAATTTTTGTAGGATTTAATGACAGATTTTGCTCCTTTGCCATCTTAATTGAAACAGGCTGAAATTCTGTTAAAAAAGAGGAACAACATAAAGACTTTCCGCAAATTCCCATGCCACCTAACATTTTTGTTTCATCTCGTACTCCAATTTGCCTTAGTTCAATACGAGTTCTAAAAATAGCGGCTAAATCTTTCACTAATTCTCGAAAATCAATCCGGCCATCAGACGTAAAATAAAATAAAATTTTATTATTATCAAAAGTAACCTCTACATCAATAAGTTTCATATCCAATCCATGCTCTTTAATTTTTTCTAAACAAATGGAAAAAGCTTCTTTTTCTTTTTGTTTATTTTCTTCCTCTTGGGCATGATCTTCTTGTGTTGCAACACGAATCACTTTTTTCAATGGCTGGATAATCAACTCTTCGTCTACTTCCCTAGGCTCAATAACGACTCGCCCATATTCTACACCTCTAGCTGTCTCTACGATAACAGCTTCTCCTTCTAACACTTCTATATCATCAGGATCAAAATAATAAATTTTTCCTGCTTTTTTAAAACGTACACCGATTACTGTGACCATGTTAACTCTCCTTTAACTTTAACAACATCATCTCTATAGTAAGTTGAAAGTTGGCATTTTTTGATAATTGATCTTTGGCCATCATAATACTATCTAAACATTGACCTATTCTATTATATGATATTCCATGGGCTTGTTTCAATAATATCTTCACTTGATCCTGATGGATAATATAGGGATTCTCCCCTAACTGTTTGATAAGAAGAAGATCCCGATACCAAGTATAAAATATATCTAATACTTCTTGTATATTGTCTTTGTATTTTTCAAATTCTTTTTCCATTTCGAATAAAGAAACTAAGTCTATTTTATTTATTTGGTTGGCCCATTGGATTACTTGATCTCGCATCATAATAAAGGTAGAATCCGCTGTCATCTCTTGTGCTTTTCCAATATTACCCTGAGCAAAACTGGCATATAATTTAGCCTGATAATCTGGAATCTGTACTTTTTTAATAAGGTAATCCTGTACTTGATGGAAAGAAAGAGATTTTAACTTAAGTATGGCACACCGAGATAAAATCGTAGGAAGAAAACGATTATAATTAGATGACAATAAAAAAATAATACCATAGTCAGGAGGCTCTTCTAACGTTTTAAGAAGTGCATTTTGAGCTTGCAAGGTCATGGTATCCGCATTTTCTACAATATAAATTTTATAACGATACTGGTATGGTTTAATGTCAATATCTTGTTGAATTTGAGTTCGAATATCATCCACTCCTATGGTTTTCCTTTTGGTGGCTTGTACTAAAATAACATCAGGATGGTTTCCCGAATCAAAGGTTTGACAAGAAATGCAATGGTTACAAGAATCAATTCCTGCCTCCATGCATTGTAACGTTTTAGCTAGGGTAAAAGCTAGGGTTTTTTTACCCATCCCTTCCTCTCCATCAATAATATAAGCATGGGATATTTTTTTGTGTATAATGGAATTTTGCATATGATGGATAATATCTTGATGTCCTATAATTTCTTTAAATGTATACATGGGATTCTCCTCTACCGATATACCAATTTACATTTTTATATGGAATTTTTCATGAGCCTAAAATAGAGCTCCCACTTATTTAAGTGGGAGTTTTCATGATCCATGAATATCATGTAATAATATCTAAAAGCAATCCTCGAATCTCATCTACTTTTTCTAATATTCGCAAATGATTTTTCTCTTTTTGAATCAATTCCTGTGCTAATTCATCCACTTCTTTATTAACTAACTTTACAATACCATAAACCCGGTGACGTCCCCGGCGATCCAAAAAATTTTCTCTTGAAAATTGATGGGAATGAGACACTGCTTCTTGGATAAATTCTGCAATCAAAACCCGATATTGCTTCATATCCTTAACATCCATATGATCTGCTAACTTTTTCCCTTGTGTGGTAATCTCTTCCATCAACCCTTGCAGCTTTTTTTGTAAATCTTTTTCTTCTATTTTACTAAGAAGGGTGAAGGAGAAATCATCTTCTGCTTTACGAGGCTGTTGTGCTTGCAGGCCTTTAACTTGTATGTCCTGCATGGGTTGTATTTTCATTTCCAACAGTTCCGCCTCCTAAATTTTCTTAAATTGCTCTACATCCACAACAAAAATAGTTGCGCCCCCTACCGTTACTTCAACAGGATAGGGAATATATCCCTCAGCCACATTGGCATAAGGATGATTGGCTGGTGTCATCTGGCGTCTACTTTTACATTCTTTTTCAATAATAGCTAGTGCTGCATCTACTCTTTCTGGATCAACCCCTAAAAAAACTGTTGTATTTCCTGATCGCAAAAATCCTCCTGTACTGGCTAATTTAGTAACACTAAATCCTCCTTGGTTTAATGCTTGCATTAAACGATGTGCATCATCATCATGAATGACAGCCATGATTAATTTCATATTCATAAGATAACCCCCTTTTTATTCTTTCCTTTACCTTACTCATGATTTGTTGATGGATGGACTCCACCTGATCATCGCCTGAAATACGATGGATCCGATCCGGATATTTCTTCCATAAAGTAAGATAACCTTTGTATACTTTTTGATGAAAATCCAATGTTTCCTTCTCTAAACGATCCAATTGGGTTTGATTTTTTTTCCTCTGTAAGCCCATAACAGGATCCATATCAATAAAGAATGTAATGTCTGGATTTAACCCACCTGTAGCATAATGATTAAGTCCTTCCACCATATCCATCCCTAAACCTCTCGCTACTCCCTGATAAGCAATACTTGAATCTAAAAAACGATCACACAGTACAATCTTATTTTGTTCTAAAGCAGGTTGGATCAATTCCTTTACATGTTGAGCCCGGGCTGCTGCATATAAAATTGCTTCTGTCATGGGATCCATTGCAACATTATTCACATCCAAAATTACTTTTCTTATTTGCTCTCCTATAGAAGTTCCTCCTGGTTCGCGAGTCACCAATACTTCATATCCTTGCTTTTGTAACTCTTGCTTTAATAACTGGATTTGAGTTGTCTTACCAGAACCATCAGGCCCTTCCATTGTAATAAACCATCCTGCCATATTGCACCTCATTTTCTGTCTTTTAAAATCTGTAATGTGTTGCCTGTAACATCTTGCATACCTATAATGGATATCTTTTGTTTCTTAAGGTCTTGGATATGCTTCACATGCTCCCTTGTAATGACCTCTCCAGGAACTAACAATGGAATCCCTGGTGGATAAGGTATGATAAACTCTGCAACTGCTTCACCGATGCTCTCTTCCATTGGAAAACATTGGGCCTCCATAAAACTAGCTTCCCGAGGAGTATACCTGGCATAGGGTATGGATTGTATTATATTCTTATTCTTTATATCGGTATGGATAGGAACTTTCTTTAGGCTCCTATCCATGGACTGTAAGGCTTTTATCAACTGTTGAAAACCCTCTCTATCATCAGATACTGTGGTAATCCCAACCAGATGTCCCGGTCCTGATAATTCCATCTGAATTCGGAACTCTTTTCTTAATCGACTTTCTATCTCTGTACCCGTTTCCATACAATTTCTACAAGACAAAAGAATTTTTGAAAGATCCAATTGATCAATACTTCCTTGTCCTTCCACCTTTTGATCAATCAATTGGATTGTTTGTAAAGATCTTAGCTCTTTTCGCAAAGCATATAACCTACCGACAAAATCCGTAAAATCCCTAGAGCCTGTCTCTTGTAACTGATACCGACAATAATCCAAACCCGCCATTAATAAATAGGATGGACTACTACTTTGAAAAAGAGATAAACGTTCTCTAATCCTATCCTTAGAAACCCGCGGTCCCTGTATATGTAACATGGCACTTTGGGTAAAGGCAGGTAACGTTTTATGGGTGCTCTGAATAACAATATCTGCTCCTGCTTCTAATGCAGTTTTAGGAAATACATGGTGAAATCGAAAGTGAGCTCCATGAGCTTCATCTACAATTAATACTTTATTTTGCTCATGTACGATCTGAGCAATCTTAGATAAATCAGAAGTAAACCCTTCGTAGGTAGGACTAACGAGAAGAACTCCTTTTGATTGTGGGTATTGTCTAAGCCCTTCATAAACCTTTTTCGGTGAAATCCCTCCCGTTAATCCATAACTTGAAAGTACATCCGGTACGATATATCTTGGTTGTACATCTGCCATCATCATCCCACTGTATACACTTCGATGACAGTTACGGGCAACTAACAGCATATCACCAGGTTGGCAAACGGTAGCAATGGCCGTTAAGATTCCTACCGTAGAACCATTCACTAAAAAATAAGTGGCTTCCGCTCCAAAAAGAGTAGCTGCTAAATCTTGTGCTTCCTTAATAGGTCCTGTTGGGGCATATAAGTTATCTGTTCCTTCCACTTCTGTTACATCAAGAGAAATAAGACCTGGAATCCAAAGTCCCCTTCCCTGCTTATGTCCTGGAGTATGAAAAGGGTACACTTTTTGGTCTCTATAGAATTGTAAGGCTTGATACAATGGAGCATGATTCATCTCATTACCTACTTTATAAAATAAATCTTATTTTGTAATACTTTATTGTCTATTTATAGTATAACAGATAATTATAAACCTGAAAAGATTTATCCTTTGTAATAAATGAAAACTTTTGAAATTTTCTGGGATATATCTAAATATTCTCGAATTTTTACCGGTATATCTTCCCAATCTAGTTTTTTACGTCCTTTTTTATAGCTCTCAATAAAATAATGACTGATTTCTAAATAAATCCTTTGGGTTACTGCATTTCGATGATAAGAACAGGGCTTAGGGTCTGCAAAAATTTCCATGCTTTTTTCAATGATTTTTTCTTCCTTTATGGGTAATGTATTTAACGGAAAACCACCAAACTCTGTCCCTTCTATGGTTTCAAAAATAAGATAAATATTTCTTGGAATCATCTTTTTCCCTCCTTCCTAAGACTAGTCCCTCTTCTTATCATATGCAGAAAAAAGAATGTTAGTGCTATTGCTTTCATGTCTAAGTTGAATTCTTTTCTCAAAAAGGTTATACTGATAAAAGTTATTACGATGAAAGGAAGGATGCTATGATACGTAAATTTGTATCTTATTATAAGCCGCACAAAAAGCTTTTTATTTTAGACATGTTGTGTGCTTTTTTAGTAGCCATTTGCGATCTTTTTTATCCTATGATTACCCGAAATATTATAAATAAGTATGTACCCAACCGGGAACTACAGCTTATTATTCTATGGGCATTGGTTTTGCTTTTTATCTATATGATAAAAGCAATGCTAAATTATTTTATTCAGTATTATGGTCATGTAGTTGGAGTTCGAATGCAAGCTGACATGCGAAAAGAAGTATTCCGGCATTTACAGGATCTCCCCTTTTCTTTTTTTGATGAAAATAAAACCGGTATTATTATGTCACGTATTATTAATGATTTAATGGATATCTCCGAATTAGCTCATCATGGACCTGAAGATTTGTTTGTTTCTACCATTATGCTTATCGGTTCTTTTATTATTTTATGTACTATTAATATTCCTTTGACCTTAATTATTTTTGCTTTTCTTCCTCTCTTATTTTGGTTTGCCGTAAAAAAACGTATTAAAATGACAAAAGCTTTTACAGAAACTCGAATCAAAGTGGCAGAAGTCAATGCCAGTTTAGAAAACAGCATTTCAGGAATTCGAGTGGCAAAGGCTTTTGCTAATAAGGACTATGAAGTAAAAAAATTCCAAAGAAACAATCTTAATTTTCAAAAAGCACGTGAGTATGCCTATAAAGCAATGGCTGAGTTTTTCTCAGGAATGAACTTTATTGTTGATTTTTTAAATGTTATCGTTTTAATACTAGGTGGTTACTTTGTGTATCAAAGTCAAATTACTTTGGGAGATTATGTGGCCTATTTACTTTATATTAATTTATTTTTAGGACCCATCAAAAAATTAATTCAATTTATTGAACAATATCAATCAGGAATGACTGGCTTTAAACGTTTTGTAGAATTAATGGAAGCAGAAAAAGAAACTCATGTTCCTCATCCTATGATATTGGATAAAATAGAAGGAAATATTCAATTTGAAAACGTTAGTTTTCGTTATGATGAAAACACACAAATTTTGGATGGTATCAATCTTTTTATTGAAAAAGGAAAAACCGTTGCCTTAGTGGGACCCTCCGGTGGTGGAAAAACCACTTTATGTCACTTAATTCCTCGATTTTATGAAGTAGATGAAGGTAAAATTTTAATCGATGGCACAAATATACAACAACTAGATCGGACTTCTCTTCGTAAAAACATAGGGATTGTACAGCAAGATGTATTCCTTTTTACAGGAACCATCAAAGAAAATATTGCCTATGGAAATTTAGAAGCTACAGATGAAGAAATCATGTATGCAGCTAAAAAAGCTAATATTCATGACTTTATTATGAACTTAGAAGAAGGTTATGATACCTATATTGGAGAAAGAGGAGTTAAGCTATCTGGAGGACAAAAACAGAGAATCTCCATTGCTCGGGTCTTCTTAAAAAATCCACCAATCCTTATTTTAGATGAAGCTACATCTGCCTTGGATAATGCTACCGAAATGTTAATTCAACAATCCTTGGATCAATTATGCAAGGGACGGACAACATTAATTGTAGCTCATCGTTTATCCACTATAAAAAATGCAGATGAAATTATTGTACTAACAGACCAAGGGATTGAGGAACGAGGAACCCATCAAGAATTATTGAATCATCAGGGTATTTATGCTAATTTATACGAATCTCAATTTACTTTAGCATAATCTAACTCTTTAACAATAAAAACACTGGTATAAGATCTAAGATCCTATACCAGTGTTTTTATTGTTATCCTACTTCTTTGTCCTCGTAATCCTTTTACATAAACTCGAATACCTACACTCTCTTCCTGAAGATCTACTTGAATATTCGAATCACAAAATAAAACCTTACAAGCTTTTCTATTGATTTTCAAATCAATGAATTCATTTTCCATAGTTGGATCTGAAATTGCAATAGTAAGATGATCTCCTTCTTCTTGTATCATAACTGCCGCTTGGTGATCACAAGTAATAAAATCCACTTGTTGCTTCTTATTTTCCCAAAAAAGAATCCCCAAAATCTTTAATCCTTGATCATAAACAGCCTGTACTTCTTTTGTATTGGATAAAATCTCAAAATCACTATGAGCCCCATAACCTTTTGTCTCTTCTTTACTTCGATTAGGAAGAATAACATAGGCATAGGAATCATTGCAAGGCTGTTGCCCATGATCCAACCACATTTCAAAATAATGATGCGTAACAAAAGTCTCTACTGTAGGATCATAGAGAGCTTTATAGCTACCTGTTCTCTCCTTCCAATCCAAACAAAGAGAACCTGTCGTAGGAAAATAATAACCAATGTCTGAATGAGAAGTAGGACCTGTTACGTGAACCCAATTGGTTTTTTGGGTCTCTCTCTTTTCCCAAGTGAAAGAATGTTCTTCCTCATGATTTCCATAGAAAATAGGAATACATTCCTTTGGAGAAAACTTTCGATTTTCTACTATGGTTTCTACCCTTACTCCTTTTTTTTGACTAGAAATCCCAGCCCCCAAAGCAATGATTTTATCTTGGAACAAAAACCAACCTTTTTTAGCTGTTAAACTTTCATCCCAAGAAGCAAAATCCATTCCCCAAATTCCGTTGGTTCCAATCCATGTTCCTCCCACCCAGGATCGCCCTAATGGATTTTGCCCCGAATTTTCCTTTCGAATTTCTGTATCTTCTGTGGTCCCTGGCATTCGATAAGGATATACAGTAATCCAATAATCCGTATAATGGGATAAATCCCCATTATATAAATAAGTCATTCCATCTCCGCTATACCATCCTCTTACATTTTCCCCATTCATTCCCTCGTAATTCCCCGTACGTGTAGAATGGGAAGCAATGCCAAATGCAAAGTCTTTTTGATGATGGACTACACGATCCATATTTGGAAATTGCTTATGATCATTTTCTGGCTTTTTAGCAGGGATCGCAGGATCCTCTACTATCTTTTTCGCTAACTGATAAAGGCCTATTTCTTCGATTCGTTCCAAATAAGGAACAAAGGTATCTGATTGAATCATATATTTTATAAGGGCTTGATACTCTTGGGCATAACTGGTAGGAGCTGATTGACATAACAAAAGAATGGAGTGAATGATTTCTCTTCCTCGACCATGATCTCCTTGTCCATACTCTCCTTCTTTACGAGTGACCGACCGACCACTGACCATATCCATGACAGCTCCTTTGTATAAAAAGGGAGCAAAAGAAGTCAAAACCCATTGATAAATCCGCTCTACATGGGGACCCTTCATTTCCCAAGGCGTGTCTTTTAAAAACAATAACAATTCTACTACACCCCGAAGGAGTACATTGCCATATGTTCCTGTATACGGGATATTTCCATGTTGAATAAAAGAACCATCCTCATAAAAGCCATCTTTTTCTGTTACATATTCAAAGACTTGCTGAATGGCTTGGCTAGCTAGGGCAATTTTTTCTTCTTGCCTCATAATGGCACCTCGAATTGCTACTACTTTACAAATGTCTACCCGATTACCTCCTGTGGCTTCACGATGATGGGGGGCTGTTGTTCCTTTGGCATTAGCACCAGAATACCTTGGATCGGGTTGAAAGTATTCAATGGCATCCATATACTTTTTAATCCGTTCTTGCCCTAATTCATCATATAGTAAAATGGTAATATCGTTAAGTCGTAAAGGAATCCCTATTTCCCAAGGCCACCAATTCCCATAGGCCTGTTTTCCTGCATGATAATGCTCTTCATAAAACCAATCCAAAGCCACCATAAGATCTTGTAATAAAATAGGATCCTTTTCCAAAGAAGAACCTGGCATGGCATAGGCTGTTGCCATTTCTAATAAATACTTTGATATGCTGTGTAATTGTTCCGGATTTTTTCGACTCTTTACATGTTCCCATAAATAGTCTCGATCCCGAGCCTTATTCATGCCATCCCATATTTCCTTTGCTTTACCTGTCTTTTTTTCTATGATCTGTTTTACTTTTTTATCTGCTGCATCATAAGGAGTACCTAAAATAACTTGTTTCCATTTGTTAATTAAATCCATTTTCTCCTCTCCTTTTATCCTTTGATTGCTCCAATCATAATACCCTGTACAAAGTATTTTTGCAAGAAGGGATAAATGAGTAAAATGGGAAGAGTAGCTACAACAATAACAGCATGTTTGATCGTTTCCCCTATAGCTTCTTGATCAACCAAACCAACGCCTCCCGTCATTTGGCTGGTATCATTTTGAATCAAGATTTCTCTTAAAATCAATTGTAGAGGAAATTTTCTTCTGTCTTGTAAAAAGATCATAGCATTAAACCATCCATTCCAGTGACCTACCGCATAATATAAAACCATAACAGCCATAACCGGTTTAGCTAAAGGAATAATGATTCTAAATAAAATCGTTAAATGTCCTGCTCCATCAATCTTAGCTGATTCTTCCATACTATCTGGTATCCCTTGAAACCCAGTTCGCATAATAATCATATTATACGTATTAATCACTCCTGGTAATATTAAAGCCCAATGATTATTATATAATCCTACCTTTCTTACCGTTAAATAAAAAGGAATAAGCCCTCCACTAAAAAACATAGTAAAGGTAATAAATATCATAATAGGTATTTTAAACATCACATTTTTTCTAGATAAAAAATAGGCACAAAAAGCAGTCATTAAAATATTACATAAGGTTCCAACCGCAACAATAAAAATAGTATTTCCATATCCTTTTATAATCATTGGATCCTTAAAAACCATTTTATAAGATGCTAAATTAAACCCTAAAGGTTTTAACAAAAGACCTTGGTGCTCCATGAAAAGGTTCGCATTACTAAAGGAGGCAAAAAGAACATAAAGCATAGGATATAAACAAATAATCATCATGCTAATCATAAATAATCCATTAAAAAATCGAAATATTTTTCTACTTATACTTTCCTTAATCATCACACCATCTCCTCACCAAAGACTGGTTTCATTTACCTTCCGGCTAATACTATTTGCAATCAGCAGCATACTAAAATTTAAAACAGAGTTAAACAAACCAACAGCTGTACTAAAGCTATAATTGGCTTCTAACAATCCACGCCGATACACAAAACTAGAAATTACATCTGCTGTTTCATAAATAAGTGGATTATATAATAAAATAATTTTTTCATAACCTACGTTAAATATAGATCCCATTCGTAATATTAATAGAATAACAACAGTAGGTAAAATACTCGGTAAAGTAATCGCTAATGTTTGTTTCCATCTTCCTGCACCATCAATTTCTGCTGCTTCATATAGTTCTGGATCAATGGCTGAAAGGGCCGCTAAATAAATAATCGACCCCCAACCTACTCCTTGCCAAATATCTGAAAGGACATAAATGGGAACAAATAAATTAGGAGAATTTAACAAGGCTCGTCTTTCTCCACCAAAAAAAGCAATAAAATCATTAATAATTCCATAGTCGGCTGTAAAATCTTTAATTAACCCTGCTACTACAACTAAAGAAATAAAATGAGGTAAATAGGTAATGGTTTGAACTGTTTTTTTAAATCTTTGTCTTTTAATTTCATTAATTAAAAGGGCCAAAATAATAGGAGCTGGAAAACCAAAAATAAGTGTACTCACATTAATAACAACTGTATTTTTAAAGATACGAAAAAAGTAATGACTTTGAAAAAAACTGATAAAATGTTTAAACCCTATCCAATCACTACCTAATATCCCTTTTTTAGGAATGTAATTTTTAAAAGCAATGACAGCTCCTACCATGGGAAAATAATGAAAAATTAAATAATACAAAAGAACAGGAATAATTAGTATATATAAAGTCCAATTCTGACGCATATCTTCCTTAAATCGAATAGAAAAGCCTTTTTTATAACTTTGTTCCACACTCATGGTCTTTTCCGCTATTTTCATATTTGCATTCATTCCTTTCTTAAGATACAAACAATCACAAATAAGATTAATTAAGACTCTTTGCAACGAAAGAGTCTTAATTGACTTTTATCTCCAAAAATATAACTTTTATTATCTGTTATCGTATCTCTCAAAGGCTGCTTGGTTGATTTCTAAAGCACGATCAATACCCATTTTTTTGATTTCTGCCACATACTCTTCAAATTTATCTAAGGGTTCAACTCCCATAATAAATTTTAACATCATTTCTTCTTGATAAGTTGCAATATCATTCATAATTCCAGCCATTTCAGCACTTTCCTCTGGTGTTGGAGTAATGGTTGGTAAGATATGTTTATCTGCATTGGTATCTTGCCACATTTGAATCGCTTCCAATTGAGAATCTAATTGGAAATATCCATCTGCATAATATCCACTTTGAATCATTGGACCATTATAGTTCGCACGAATATATTTAGACATAGCATGGGCAATAGACAAACCATCTGGGTTTTTTAAAATTAAATCTGTATAGGTAGGGACTCCATTTACAAAAGTGAAAGATTTTCCTTCTATACCAAAATTGTATAAATTCATTCCTGCTTCACCATAACCATAGTCTAGTAGTCTAGCTGCTGCTTCTACATTTTTACAAGAAGTAGTAATCGCTGTTGCATTACCTGTTTCATAAGTCAAAGATTTTTGCCCTGTCATAGGAGTCTCACCTTTATTAACAACAGGATATTTTAATCCTGCTAGTTTATAACTAGGATCATCTGCTTTGGCTGATGTCCAAGCTCCAATTCCACTACCTAAATATCCTAAAGTAATACCTGCTCGACCATTTAAAATATTAGCTTCATAAGCTTTTTGATCCATCGTAGCAAAGTTTTTATCAATGAGTCCTTCACTATACCACTTATTTAAAAGTGTAAGGTAGTCTTTATAGCCTGACTCAATAAATCCATATTTCACTTTTCCATTATCTTGATAAAATCCACTTTGAACTCCGTAAGCCCCCATAAATATACTACTTAGAGTTATATGAGCAGGTCTTGCACTAAAAGCTGCCTCTGCTCCTTTTTTATCACGAAATGCTTTTAATACCTCCTCCCATTCTGCTATTGTTTCAGGTGTTGTTAATCCAAGATCATCCAACCAATCTTGACGAACAACAGGACCAAAAAACACACGCAATTTATCTTCTGATCGGATAAAAGGAAAGGCATAGAAATCTCCATTATCTGTTTTAATCATTTTTTCAACTTCAGGTTCTTTTTCAAGATAAGCCTTTAAATTAGGTGCATATTGATCAATCACATCATTTAAAGGAATAATATATTCATCTTGAATCGCTTTATCGGGACCACCAGGAAAGTTATACCAAGGTCTTTCAATAATATCTGGTAATTCACCAGAAGCTAATAATAAATTAAAGGCTTCATCTTCACTTCCCTGGGCTGGATGAATATATTCAACCTTAACCCCTGTTTGTTTTTGTAGCTCCGCTGCAAAAGGTGTATCTCCTAAACTAGCTGATGTTGCTGATACGTTAGGATTTAATTGTAGCCACCATGTTAAGGTAACACTACCATCCATAGGATAAGAAAAATCTTCTTTTTCATCCTTGCTTGTATCATTATTAGTACTAGGCGTAGTTTTTGAATCACTCTCATTTGTAGATACTTTCCCACCTCCACCACAGGCCGCTAATATCATCATAGTTACCATCATAATGGCTACAATGTTATAAATTTTTTTCCCCTTCTTCATAAAACAACACCCTTTCTTTTATTTTCTTTCTTGCTTCCATACTAACTCACCCTTTATTAATATTCCACGTACAAAATATAAAATATTATGCTATTTTTTAAAATTGCTTTTTTGCAAAAAAAATCTCTTACCTAAGCAAGAGATAGAATATAAGCTAGATGCAATATTTCTAAACTAGATGTTTTAACAAATGTGACAAAATCGAAACTACATTCACAAATTCATATATTGACCAGGCGTTACCCCTTCATAGCTTTTAAATATACGCATAAAGGTTCGTACATTACTGTAACCAACAGCTGTGGCAACGTCTTCTAATTTTTTCTTTTCTGACCCTTTTAAAATATCTTTTGCAGCCTCAATCCGTATTTGATTGATAAAATCTAATAGACCCATTCCTGTTTCTTCCTTAAATAACTTTGATACATAAGAAGGATGGTAACCCACTTGATCTGCAATAAAAGAAATATTTAATGCTTCATTCTGATAATGATTTTGAACAAACATTTTCACTTCTTCGCTAAACTTAGTTGAGTTTTTATTTTTACATTGTGTAACCTTCTCACAAGCTTCTTCAATAATTTCTTGAATTCCATTCTTAAAGCCTAACAATGTCTTATATCGATGAAAATTTTCTATTATATCTAGATTTTCTATTGCTGGCTCTTCTTGACCTAAAGATAAATCATAAAGAGTTTTCATGATGGTAGCTATAATATCAAAAAATAAATAGCGGCTTAATAAAGGCTGACTAGAAATTAGGTGATGATTTTTAAAAAGAATCATTTCTATTATAACCATAGCCTGTTGATTATCTCCTGCTTTAATACAGTTAATGATCTTTTGTTCTTCTTCCATAGGATAATAATATTCACGTACTTCTTCTGTTTTTGTTGACTCATAATACATTAGATCTGTTTTACCTACTATAAAACCATACTCTAGAGTATCTAGAGCTTCTTGATAGGCAGTAGGAATCCTCTCTATTCCTTCATGAATATTACTTAATGTCCCTGTACAATAAATTTGAAAATACTCTTGTAAAAAACTTTGTCCTTCTTTAAAAGCTTCTTCGATATCCTTTTTATATTCTTGCTTTCGTACTGGATCAAAATTAATTAAACAAAAAATCATATCATTAATCTCTGTCATAAAAGAGGCATGATATTTTCCTATGACTTCTTCCATTACATTCATAACCGTAAATTGAATTAATTTCATTTGCTGAAAAGGAGATATTTCTATATGAAGTTCTTCTAATTGATCAATATTTTCAATATAAATGCTCATAACAGCAAAGTCCGATGAAATAAAAGAAATCCCAAAGGAAGTAATTTGATCATCTATACTTAAATCTTTTCTATTTCCCTTTAACAATCGTTCTATAATATGTTCTTTCACAATATTTTTTTGTAATGTTAATTGAGAGATTAAATTTTGTTTTTCTTTATAATTTTTATCAATTTCTTGAGAGATTAACTCGTATTCATTATATGTTTGATAAATTTCATAATCCATGCCTTGATATAATTCTTCTAATAGATCATGAAGGGGATTATAGTTTTTTCTAATTAAGAAAAAAGTAAGAATCATGCCTATCAGTAAAACTCCTACAACCCCTATGGCAAATAGTTGATTCATTTTATTTAATTGGCCTAAGTAAACACCAGTGGGAGTAGCAAGAACATAGTGCCAATCTTGAATTTTTGATGAGATTTTGGAAATCATCCATTCTTCTTTTCCTACCTTATAAGAATAGGTATCTGTACTTTCCCACTTTTGATCCATTAATCCTTCTATTGGGATTGTATCTGAAGTGGAAAATAAAACTTCACCTTGTGAAGTAAATATATATAAACTACGTCCTTCTAAAAAATCCATAGATAAAGCTAGTTCATCAAAAAAACTAGATAGATGAAAGGGTAATAAAAATATTAGCATCACTTTCACCTTTTTGAATCAATGGTAAGTGAAATATATAGCTTAATACGGGATATTTTGAATCTTTAGATAAAAATAATATATAGTTACTCTTTGATTGGGAGAAGAGAGCTTGATTC
>FZPS01000106.1_pt208 | contig 17249 bp, 14 predicted proteins | sample 1817821 | NCBI WGS metagenome assembly FZPS01 (sample SAMEA104158645, study PRJEB21678) | metagenome | place: Germany | collected 2015-04-21
TGATACATACCTTTGTATTCGGTATATCTTCCCTTGTCGAAAACTTTGGTTGACGTGGTTATAACCTCTTCGTTGAGAGCCGCTATAGCGGTGACCATTTTGAAAGTGGAGCCGGGAGAGTAGGCGCCCAGGGTTGCCCTGTTAAACATCGGCTTCATTGGATTTTGCGCCAGTTCATTGTAGTTGATACTGAAGCTATCCAGACTGTAGGTCGGATATGAGGCCGAGGCCAGCACACCGCCGCTTTTTACGTCTATGACCACAACGGCTCCGCCGTTGGCCAGGCTTGTTTCGTCCGTTCTGCCGGCGTTAATAGCATCAATTGTGCTTTTGAGGGAATCCTCGGCTATCTGCTGGCACTCTATGTCAATAGTGAGCACTAAATTGTCACCGGGCTTGGGCTCTTTTGTATAAAGCACGCTGGTTATCAGTCCGGACGAATTCCGGGTTGTGACCTGCTCGCCGTCAACACCTCTCAGGTATTCCTCATATCTGGCCTCAAGGCCGTCCTTGCCCACAAGGGCGTTAACCGGATATCCCAGCTGGGTGTAATAAGTGATTTCATCTCTGTCCATGGGTCCGATTCTACCAAGGATATGGGCGGCGTAATCGGTGTGATATTGACGTACCGGAATTGTCACGATTGATACCCCGGGATATCCCTTTTCTTTTATAATTGATATGAGGTCGATATTCACATCGCTGGCAAAGTAATAAGGCTGCGGGATAAAAAGAGCCCGAAGCTCAAGCTCATAGCGTATCCCGGCAGCTATTCTGGCCTGTTCATCTGTGAAACTCTCAGGAATGGAGTAGTGCTCCCTGAAAAAATCCATAAGCTCTTCTGCCGATATTTCAGGGTCCAGCTTGAAAACTTCTGTATACTCGTTGAGTCTCTGCTTCTGTGATTGGCTCATATCGGGAAGATAGCTGAAAGGAGGCTGCATGCTTATAGGAGTGGTATCGGTATATATAATGCCAAGCTTTCGGGCGTCTTCCGCCAGGCTTAGTAAGATGCCGTTGGGATGCTCCGCTTTTACAAGCTCCGACCTGTCGATGGTTATATTATAGCTAATTCGGTTTGATACCAGCAGCCGTCCGCATCTGTCCAAGATATTGCCCCTTGAAGCAGGTACGATTTCCGTGATGACAATATTGTTTCGTGATTGCTCATAATAGGCGCTGCCGTTTATAATCTGAAGACCATAGAGAGACAACAGGTAAGAGGAGGCCAGTACCAGGGGAATCATAACCAGTGCCACCAGGCGTAAGGGTTTAATAATTCTTTGCATAGGGCATTCCTTTCATATGAGGGTTGGTCAGCCGCGGTTTTTTCTGGCCACTCTTTTAACCGGATAGTACACCGGTATTATAAAAAGAGCGGAATACAAAATCTGATTTAAGGCTACACGGCTGAGTATTTTAAAGCTGACATTATCGAAGATAAGATATTGAAACATCTGCAAAAATGAAAGAACAGCCAGCACCAGAAGGGAAAGAAGAGAGTAAGTCGGAAAGCCGCGGGCTAAGATAAATTCAGACAAAAAACCCGTAAAAAAACCTATTGCGGCCAGAGATACTGTGAATAACACACCTGAATCCGCAAGGGATATATCACACAGCAGTCCTGCTACAATGCCCCATATACCTCCGTTAAGCCCGTCTTCGAACAGTCCAATTCCCACAACGGCAAGAGGTAATATGAGGGGAAAGACACCAAAAAGCCTGATGTGCGTGAAGACAGAGGTTTGGAGTATGTATAGCAGGAACAGCAGCAGGAAATGTGTCAGGATTCTTTTTATTTTGTTCTTAGGTATATTCATAGAGAAAAATCCCTTGTTCTGCCGATACAACCGAAACGACATATGGTTGTTTGCCGGCTGGTTTTTAGTTGGTCTTTTTATTCGCCGTCCTTTATGCCTGCTCCTCCGGGAATTTAAAATCGGTTACTACAAACACCTGGGTGAGAGAGGACAGTTCAGCCGACGGCTCAATTATTCCATACCAGTTAAGACCGGTTTCTTCTTTGTGGGCAGAGGTTATTTTTCCTATAACAAGTCCTTGGGGAAATACCTCGCCCTTTCCGGAGGTTAGCACTGTGTCTCCGTTTATAAGATCGGCGCCTGCCGGGAGATAAGACAGCTTCAAACACCCTTCATGCATAAGGAAAAAGTCACCTTCGGCAACACCTGAAATTCCGGTTCTGTCCACAATGGCTCCGATGCTGGTTTCCGCATCTATAATTGTACGCACAACGGAGGTTGTGGAGCCGACTTCTATAACCTGGCCAACCAGATAGCCTGTTTCCGTTATGACACAGTCATATAGCTCTATGCCTGTGTTGGACCCTTTATTGATTATAAAGGTAGATGACCAGTTGGAGGAGTTCCAGGAGACAATCGCCGCATCCTCAAAAACCATATCGGGCCTTGAGTTATGGAGCTTCAGAAGCTCTCTCAGTCTCTGGTTCTCCGCGTTGGACACCTTTGATTGGCGAACGATTTCTTCGATTTCGGCGATTTGGGTTTTTAGCTCCTCATTTTCGGCTTTCAGCCTGTCAAAGTCGTACATATAGCTATATATGTCTTCCAGATAGCTCGCTATATAGGTCAACCCCTGTTCAAAAGGGGAGGATATTATGCGGAGAGTATTGGAAAACACATTTGTGCCGTTGCCAAAAGCAAGTGATGAAAGGAGTATAATAATTAAAACGGCCGCAAGGATTATCGCTACCTTGACACCTTTTGTTTTAAAAAAATCTTTCATAAGCATATGCGCCCATTTCTCCGGCGACAAACAGATCATAAATATAACACGAAGCGCTATGTCATTCCTCGCCGGGAAAATGACATGACACCGGGTTAAAATGCTATATAAGATGCTATATGAATTCCCATTTTATTGAGCATGAGGCCCAGCCGGCACAGGGGGAGTCCCACAACGTTAAAAAAGTCACCGTCAATGCGGCTGATAAACAGAGAGCCCAGCCCCTGCGCCCCATATGCTCCGGCTTTGTCCATGGGCTCGCCGGAGGCTATATAAAAATCGATTTCCCTGTCGGTAATATCCCTGAAGCTGACTTTTGTTTCCTCATAGTCCTTAAGCTCAGTGCCGTTTTGAAGCAAGGCCACACCGGTATATACAAGGTGGGTCCGGCCGGACAAGGAACGGAGCATATCCGCAGCCTCGTCCTCATCGTCAGGTTTACCCAAAGCCTTGCCGTCCAGCACGACTATTGTGTCGGCAGCAAGTATCAGACAGCTGTCTCCGACTTTGTTTTTTATTGAGGCCGCCTTTTGCAGTGCCATATGGGAAACGGCCTGACCGGGGGGCAGGTTTTCGGGCAGAACTTCGTCTATATCCGGGGGGATTATTTGGAGATTTTTAAAGCCCAGCATACCCAGAAGCTCACGTCTTCTGGGAGACTGTGATGCAAGGATTATTTTATCGCTCATTTAAACTCCTGTCTCGCAGCAGGATGGATGTGCCGCGTGGGTTACTCTCTTTAAACCGGTTAAAACCGGAGGTATATTTTTAGTATTGAAAAAACCAGAGCTTTTCAAACAGGCTATGCTATTTTTCCCACTGGGAAACACAAGGCAGTTTGCTGTCAATAATACAGCCCTCTGGTGCGGGATACGGGTTCATGTCTGGAAAGATTCAGATAGCGCTGGGCAATTTGTACGCATTCCTTTTCGTTTTCCGTTGTAAACATTAGCCGCGCGCCCCATAAACCCAGACGGGTATAATGCCTTTGCCTGTCGGCAAGGTAGAGCTTCTTTGGGCTGAAGACCATGCTTCTGCACCCCGCGGCTTTCAAAACAGGGTAGACGGAGCCGTGCTTGTCCCTCAGCTGGGCTCCGGTATCGCAGTTGCATACGCCCATAGAGCTTTTAATTATGCAGTTTTCGGTTATTAACAGGGGTATCCTGCCATAGACCACAAGTTCCGTATCTATGCACTTGGAGAGCTCGCGGATTTCCGAAAGCTTAAGCTCAAAGGAAAGGGTTGCAGATTCCAGTCCGTCGTCCTTTAAAACCTTGAGAGTCTGGGAGTTGGTCACATTCAGGCCGTAGTCGCCCCTGACCCTGAAGCCCATTGCTTTAACAGCCTGTATATGCCCCGGATTATTTACAAGCACATCCTCAATATGTATTTCCCTTAAATGGTTCAGCTTTTTTAAGATGGCCTCCTCTTCACCGTCTTGAATGATTGGGGGGAGAGAGGCGCATATGATGGTTTTTCCATTTTCCCAGAAGGGCGTAATTTTATAGGGAGCGTCAATCAATTCGTCAACGGGCACATATATGGCAGAGGGCTTGAGACCCGCCAGTTCATTGGAAAGCTGGTCGGCTTTCAAAACTGAAATTGTTATGTCGGGGCGTTCTTCCGTGTTAAGATAGCGAAGACCGGCGTGGAACTCGAATTTTTTCCTGGGTTTAACGGCGCGCCGGAGCAAACTGAGCTCCTGAAGGCACTCGTTGCGTAGCCTGCTTATTTCTGAATTATCTATATATATGCCCCTGTCCACAATACTTTTAACGCCGGTGCAGTAATATGGGGTGTTTCCCGTCTTATAAAGCTGGGTCTGCAGTGTAACCGAAGTGAGTTCTTTTTTACCTATCATATCAGGGATTGGACCCTCAACTTTGGCTGTATTACCCTTGTCGTCCTGGGCGGCCAGACGGGCCGGCTTACCGCGCTGAAAAAGGCCATAAAAGGTAACGGGAACACGCTGTGCATCCTGGCCCATATAGTCCGCTCTCACGGAGGAAAGTGTGGAGGGGAGTTTCTTCTGAGGCTTTCCCGGGATGCCCAGCATATCAGCTCCGGTGTTGCCGGTATAATATCCGTCGGTAAAACCGGAGGACTGAAAGGCTTCCAGCAGCAGTGACATATCATGTTCACTGGGCTTTCTTCTGTTTTTTATGGAGCGGGCATAAATATCCGTGATTATTGCCGTGTGTTCCGGGTGCTTGGAACCCGTTTCAATTGCCACACTTTTCACCCCGAAGCTTTCAAGCTCCTCCAGATGGGCACTAAGGGAGAGCTCCGCCAGGTACAGCGGGAAAGAATCAGCCTTTGCTCCGAAACCGTAGCTCAACCTGCAGGGCTTTGAGCAGTAGTCCAGATTACAGCTCCTGCGGCTTGTGAAAGCGCTCATATAGCACAGCCCGTCATATGATATACACATCGGTCCGTGGCAATATACCTCAATTTCGATTGGTGAGCTCCGGCATATTTCCCTGATTTTATCCGCGGACAGCTCCTTTGCCAGAATAGCGCGTGTTGCTCCCAAAGAGGCAGCATGCATAACGCCGCTTAGGCTATGTATTCCCATTCGGCTTCCCGCGTGAAGGGCTAAGTCAGGATATATCTGTCTGAGCGCCTTCATTAGACCCATGTCGCCGACAATAAGTGCGTCCACACCCATATTTACGGCCTTTTCTGCCAGACTGAGGTATAGCTCCAGGGAGGAATCCCTCAGCAATGTATCCAGAGTAACATATGTTTTAACGCCGCGAATACGGCAGTATTCGGCAGCGGCAGCCATTTGATTTTCATTGAGACTTCCGAAATTTCTCCTGCTGTTGCAGTCGTAAAAACCGAGCCAAACCGCGCTTGCGCCGCTGTGAACAGCGGCTCTGACAGCCTCCGGTGACCCGGCCGGAGCAGAAAGTTCCAGCATTCAGCACCGCCCTTTCCACCTGTAATCAACTAATTATTCTACTAATTATATAAACCCCCTGATGAAAAACTCCCTGAAAACCAAGGGAATTTGGTATCAGTCACGGGCAGAACAGAAATCATGTAAATTCATATGAAGTAGTATACCATATTTCCCTTTGATTTGAAATATCTTAATCATTAAAATCTTTATCAGCTACAGATATAACCTGCGGTTTAGCATGACTTGTAAATTAGTAATGTATACTCTGTAAAAAGAGCGAATTTGCGTTTTTGACGGGCAAAACAAGCCAGTTTTGCCCGTTTCATATGCATTGATTGACTGGATGAACAAATTTGCGGACAAACGCGGTAAATCCCTTCAGCAGGCATTGAGCAAACAAGACACTTTTCGTTTTTGCTCGTTGCAGCTTTACATTTTTTTTGTTATACTGTCTTATACCAGAATTAAAGCATTTATGATGTGATTATTGCCACTTAAGATAAGCCGGGCAGGCAACGAGAAAGGACGATTGGATTGAAAGAGAAAAAATACGTTTTACCGCCGCCCGAAACAATAACAATCAGCGCCGAGGCAGCAAATAAGCTAATTGACAGTGCAAATCCCGCTGCCGCGCTTTTATATTTATACATACTGAAAAACGGCGGCACGCTTTCCTCGGAGCAGGCCGCGGCAGAGCTTAAGCTGGGAGACGGAATTTACCCGGCGATGGCGGAGCTTAAAAAGCTGGGCCTTATTGCCAGTGAGCCGAAAACAATAACGGAGCGGGAGGACACGCCGCCGGAATACACTGCCGAAGATATAGAAAGATCCGTAGAAAGCGGGTCTTCTTTCAGGCCTCTCATTGAGGAACTCCAGCATATGCTGGGGAAAATACTGTCAGGAAATGAGCTGAAGATTTTTTATGGAATATACGACTATCTGGGGCTGCCCGCAGAGGTCATTGTTCTTCTGGTAAACCACTGCATTGAGAAACAGGCAGCCAGATACGGGGAGGGCAGAAAGCCCACTGTCCGCATGATTGAAAGAGAAGCTTATGCCTGGGCCCGCAGGGAGATATTTTCACTGGAGATGGCGGAGGAGTATTTAAAGCACCTGGCAAAGATATCGGATATGACGGAAAAAGTAAAAGAAGTGCTGAGAATCGGGAATAGAGCCCTTTCTCCCACCGAAGAGAAATACATTGCCTCATGGCTGGAGATGGGCTTTGACGCCGATGCGTTGGAAATTGCCTATGACCGAACTGTAATAAAAACAGGTGAGCTGACCTGGGCATATATGAACTCTATAGTAAAAAGCTGGAACTCAAAAGGACTGCGCACAGCTGCGGATATTCTCTCCAATGACAGCAGAACGCCCGGCCAGAGGAAAAAATCCGCGGACAGGCAGCCGGATAAAACCGAGCTGGAGCGCATGAAGAAATATTTGAAATCCCTGAAGGAAAGCAATTAGCAATAAAAAACCACAGGCATATGGTTTGGGGGAGATAAACATGTCGCTGGACGGTAGAATACTCGCAAGAGCAATGGACAGGCTGACAGACCGAAACAACAAGAGGGAAGCACGGACTGCCCGTCTGAGAGAAGAGGTATATAAAAGGCTGCCCCGGGTGGCCGATATTGACAAAGAGCTGACTCTTTCAATGATTGAGGCGGCTTCTGCTGCCCTGGAGGGAGGCTCGGATCCGGAAGAAGCTGTAAGAAAGGTGGCTGAAAAAAACCTTTCTCTGCAGGCTGAGAGAGCCGAGCTTATGGTGGCTGCCGGATTTCCTATGGACTGTCTTGACGATAAACCCCTGTGCAACACATGCAGGGACAGGGGGTATGTAGGCTCAAAACCATGCCAATGCCTTATGGAGCTATACAGGGAAGAGCAGAGAAAGGAGCTCTCTCAGTTACTAAAGCTGGGTGAGGAAAACTTCGAAGCTTTCAATCTTGATTATTACAGCTCTGTCCCCGATCCCGGGACAGGGATTTCGCCCAGAGAGAACATGGAGCTTGTCTATGAAACATGCCGTTTATATGCCGGAAAATTCGGCACAGGCAGCGGGAGCCTGTTTTTTACCGGGGCGCCGGGACTTGGAAAGACCTTTTTATCTGCCTGCATAGCAAGGGAAGTGGCGGAGAAAGGATATTCTGTGGTATATGACACTGCTCAGAGTGTCTTCTCCAGCTTTGAAGATGAGAAGTTTTCAAAAAACTATGAGCTTGAGGAAACACGCAGCGACATTGCCAGATATATGAACTGCGACCTTCTCATCCTGGATGATTTGGGAACGGAAATGACCACAGCTTTTACAATCAGCGCCCTGTATGATCTGGTTAATACCCGCCTTGCCGCAGGAAAGCAGACAATAATCAACTCAAATCTGGATATAGATGAAATAAGAAAAAGATACTCCCCCGCAATAGCCTCCCGCCTGGAGGGAGAGTATCAGAAGCTGTCATTTTACGGCAGGGATATAAGGCTGATAAAAAAAGAAATATATTGACTTATTGCAATATATTGATTAGAATATTCTGAGAATACAAAAGGGGTGCTGGACGCTTGTCCGGCTGAGATGGGGCAAAACGCAGCTCCGAACCCACGAACCTGATCCGGGTAATGCCGGCGTAGGAAGCAAGAGAGATTAAAAGAGCTCATGCTCTTTTCGTACGCCGTGACGCAATTATTGTGCCGCGGCGTTTTCTGTTTCTGTATGCGTTCATATCTGCAGGGTATATCCCGCTCCGGTTCGGAAATCTATATAATTCAGGAGGAGAGGTATGAAAACACGGAAGGAAATTATCACACTCTGCTATGCCGCAGTAAGCGTGGCTATGTCTTTTGTTCTCAGCTTTGTAGAAATCCCCGTCGGATTTCAGGGAGGCTCTATTAACTTTGTCATGATACCCCTGATAGTTTTTGCCGTTTACAGGGGCGGGCTTATCTGGGGCTTGGGAGCCGGTGCGGTATTTGGCACACTGAAACTCCTGACAGGCTCTTCGGCCGTTACATGGGCCTCAATACTGCTGGACTATACTTTTGCATACGCTGCGGTAGGCCTTGCGGGTATATTCAAAGGCAGGAAGTATGGCGGCATATTGGGAGCGCTGACCGGGTGCGTTGCGCGATTTGCAGTTCACTTTATAAGTGGTATCACAATATACGCGATAAACGCCCCTTCGGAAGTTCTGGGCATAACAACATCATCGGTTTTGCTTTTCTCATTTCTATATAATATAGCCTATATGGGGCCCAACACCGTTGCGGCTGTTGTGCTCTCGCCGGTTTTGGGAGTCGCGGTTACAGGGTTCGGCAGCTCCGCCAGAAAAACAAGATGATATTACTGCATTTTTATACCCCGTGACACAAAGTTGTTGACATTGCTTGCTAATATAGGGTAAAATGGTGCTTCGGAAGCAGATAAATGCTCCAAGCGCCATTTTGCTTCCGACATATGCCATGTATCACAAAGCCTGAAATTACATTATTAAGTATTATTTTTTTTTGTCATCGGATAAAATTTATATGGGGCATGGCATGTTTTTTTGCAAACTACGGCATAGAGCCGTTGAGTATTTTTCAGGAGGTGTCACAATGTTAAGAACCTATCAGCCAAAGAAGAAACAGCGCTCAAGAGAGCATGGCTTCAGAAAGAGAATGTCCACAAAAAGCGGACGCAAAATTCTTGCTCGCAGAAGAGCAAAGGGACGCGCCAGATTATCGGCATAGAAACCGGGTTATAAAGTGAAATTTACAACATCCCTCAAAAAAAACCATGAATTTCGAAGAGTTTACGCAAGGGGAAAAAGCGTTGCCACTCCCCATGTGGTGCTGTACTGCATTCGAAACAGAACACAAGCCAACAGGCTGGGTATTACGGTGGGAACAAAGATTGGCAAAGCTGTGAAGCGTAACCGGGTACGGCGACGGCTCAGAGAGATTTACAGGACAAATGAAGAAAGCTTCACAAAAGGATGGGACCTGGTGGCTGTGGCCAGAGTCAGAGCTGCCGATGCTACCTATGAACGGATAAAGTCCGACTTTTTAAGGGCCTCGGACAAGCTTGGCATATTAAACAAGGGCGCCAGGTGATTGCCAAAGATTTAGCCCTTGCCTTTGTGCCTGCCTGCCGTTTAGGTGAGAGGGAAGCCGTTATTGATTTATGAAAAAATTGCTGATAAAAGCGGTAAAATTTTACAGAAGGAATATTTCGCCGATATCATCTCCAAAATGCAGATTCATACCCACATGCTCGTCATATGCTCTTGAGGCACTGGAGAAATACGGCGCACTCAAAGGCTCGTATCTGACACTCAGGAGAATTTTAAAATGCCATCCCTTTCACAGGGGAGGTTACGACCCGGTTCCTTAATTCCCAGGATTATACTGGCATAATCTAAAAACCCATTTCTCCGCCGGGGATAATGAGTTTACATGGTTTGCGCAAAGCTTTCTTGCAGGTTGTTGCCGTCTGCCTGCTAAATACCGTTAAAGCAAAATAACAAGCCGGCATCCCGAATATTCGGTTTTCTTTCGTATGGGATGTATGACTATCTGGCGGAGAAATGAACGCTTGTACCCTATATAATACAAGCGTAGGTGGAGGTATAAATGAGTATTATAACAGTCCCGTTTTCGTGGCTGCTGATGTTCCTGTACAACCTGGTTAATAACTATGGTCTGGCAATCATACTGTTCGCTCTGGTAGTTAAGCTTATTTTACTACCCTTTGGTATGAAGAGCAAGAAAAGCACAATGCGGATGAGTTTGATCGCACCTAAGCAAAAGGAACTCGAAAAAAAATATGGAAATGATAAAGTAAAATATCAGGAAGAGCTTATGAAGCTCTACAAGGAGGAAAACATAAAGCCCCTTGGCGGATGCCTGTGGTCTCTGATACCCTTGCCCATCTTATTTGCACTCTACAGTGTTGTCAGACAGCCCTTTACAAAAATGATGGGACTTACCGTTGACCAGTGGACCTACCTGAAGACCAATATTCTTGAAGCAATGGGGCTGACGGCTCCGACAAATCTGACATATGAGCAGATTTATTATGCCCAGAGCATGCATGGCAGGTTTACCGAGGTCAGCCAGAGAATCAGTGAAAACGCCGAAACTATTGCAAACACGGTGGGGAGCTTCAAGCTTACGGATATTGACTTCTCCTTTCTGGGTTTAAACCTCGGAGATACGCCCAATTTTAAGTTTTTCCTGGATGTAACTGACTGGTCTCCGGCGGCAGTTTGGCCTGCCCTTGGTCTTTTCCTGATACCTCTAGTGTCGGCGGGGTTGTCAATTCTGGCAACAAAGCTGGGCCAGAAGGGAATGGGAACAACCTCCGAACAGAGCGGTATGAAGGGCTTTACCATTTTTATGCCAATTATGTCTCTGTGGATAGGCTTTATAATGCCTGCCGCTCTGGGCGTGTACTGGATTGCCAGCAGCCTGTTTGGAATACTTCAGGATATATGGCTGAACAGAAAATACGGCAGAGAGCTTGCAGCCGAGAGGGCCGCAAGAGAAGAGAAGAACAAGCGCATTGAGAAAGAGCGGGAGAAGAAAAAGCTTGAGACAGAGCGTTCAGGCAATGTCATAAATCCCAACACCAGCAGGCGAAAGATGCAAAAGATTGAAAAGCAAACCCAGGAAAAGAGGTCTGCCGAGTGGCTTGCTGTCCAGGGAAAGAAAAAGAAGACTGAAAAAGAGAATCCTTCCCAGGTAGGAGACAGGCCTTATGCTCGCGGAAGAAATTATAAGCCTGATCGTTTTCAAAAGGGATATAATCCTGATGAGCAGGATCAAAACACCGGGGAAGGATCAGAAGGAACCGAAGACGAGGTACTTGAGCAGAAATCCCTGCCCATAAATGAAGATTATACTGGCCAAAGCGATGCCGAGGATTCTGGTGAAGCTTCCGAAGGAGCTTTTGGGAACGAAATAACCGATACGGAAATCACCGACGGAATCACTGATAAAACTGATGAATGAGTCGGAAATAAGGAGAGTGCCTGATGTATAAGTCAATAGAAGCAGTTGGCAAGACCGAAGAGGAAGCTATTGCTGCGGCTCTTGCTCAAATCGGCAAGGAAAGAGACGAGGTCTCCGTTGAGATACTGGAGAGATCCAAGTCTGGATTTTTAGGTATTGGCGCCTCACCTGCAAAAGTCAGAGTCAGCTATGAATGTGTTGAACCGGCAGTTGAACTGACAGAGAATTTCCTGAGGGGACTACTGGAGAAAATGGGCTCAAATGCTGTTCCAAAGGTAGAAATGACTCAGCCCGACCGAATAAATGTAGATATAACCGGTGAAAAGCTGGGAATGCTTATTGGACGCAGGGGTGAAACCCTCGATGCCATACAGCATCTGACAAACGCCGTGGTAAACAGAGCATGTGAAACAAGAGTTCATATAAGCATCGATGCGGAATCCTACAGAAGTAAAAGGGAGGATTCCCTGCAAAGACTGGCGGAAAAAGTAGCCGGAAAGGTTATAAAATACAAAAGAAACATGACACTGGAGCCTATGAACTCCTATGAAAGGCATATTATCCATACGGCTCTTCAGGATTATGAGGGAGTATCCACTTTCTCCACAGGGACAGAACCAAACCGGCGAATTGTCATTGCCTACGGCAATAAAGGAAGACGGTATTCGGGAAAATAAAAGAGAGCTCAACTCCCGAGCCTGACGCTGGGGTATATGCCCTTGTAATTGTATCTGCAAGTATATAAGGAAAACCGGCATAATATAAAAATAATTTTCACTGAACAAATGCATTTGCGAGACGTATTTTCAAAAAAATCAAATTTGCTCTTTTGGGCGGGCAAAACAAACCTGTTTTGCCCGTTTCAGATACATTGATTAACTGCCTGGAGGGGTGGGCACACGCCGCAAATCCGTTGTTCAGCAGGTATTAAAACAGCTTAAAGCTAAAAACATATGAAATGGCTTATTATACGGCGGAAGGGGGAGAGAAAGCTTGGTATTTGAAAAAGTCAGAGAGATATTGGTCGCCCAGTTCGGAACGGGTGAGGACACAATAGACGAAAATACGGATATAGTAGATGATCTGGGAGCGGATTCTCTGGACCTGGTGGAATTGATGATGAGTCTTGAGGAAGAGTTTGGTGTTTTGATTACAGACGAAATGGTAAAGGAAATAAAAACCGTAGGTGAGCTTGCTAACCTTCTGGAAGAGAATATGGAATAAACGCGAGTGATAATGCAAAAGGTGGCGAAAATCGCCACCTTTTTATACTTCTTTTGATGTTTCAAAACAGAATAAATGACCTAGTTTTCCGCAACAGCGGCTGTTTCCCCATCCGGGAAAGATGTCTGATAGGGAAGTATCTCACCCTGCCTTATCAGGTTGACAAAGACATGGGCCAGAAGAGGATCAAACTGTGTGCCGGCATTCTCTTCAATCTGGTGAGCGGCATAATCCGTTGACATTGCCCCTCTGTATGGCCGGCTTGTGGTCATGGCATCGAAGCTGTCTGCTATGGCCAGGCATCTGGCCGTAATGGGAATTTCCTCGCCGGATATTCCGCGGGGATAGCCCTTTCCGTCCCAACGCTCATGATGGCCTACCACCGCCGGTATCAGGTAATCCATGGAGGGGAGATGCCTGATTATATCAATAGAATTGTTTACGTGGTTTCGCATCAGTGCAAACTCATCGATAGTCAATGAGGAGGTTTTGCTGAGTATGGTTTCGGGTATGCTTATTTTTCCGATGTCATGAAGCAGGGCCGCCTCGTATATAATTCCCACCTGCTCCTCACTGAGTCCCGCCGCCGTGGCGAGAATCGAAGAATATCTGGCCACATTGAGACTGTGGTTGTATGTATAGTGGTCCTTTGCGTCTATAGCGGCTGTGAGAGCAAATATGGTGGGTGAATGTGTCCTGTAGGTACTGTCGCTCCGCCCCTTAATGCGCTCTACAATATCCATTGCCCGGTCGGAAATGCTCTGTTTAGAAGGAGTTGTTCCTTTGAACAGCACAATCTTGCTTTTGCCCGTGGTTTTTGCGTTGTAAACGGCCAGGTCGGCGTTTTCAACCAGTTCTCTTGCGGTGGAGGCGGAAAAGGGACTGACACATATACCGCAGCTTACGGTTATGGTCTTTTTGCCGCATCGCTCGGGAGTGCTGTTAATAAGTGATATCTGCTGCTGTATCTCATTTGCCAGGGCGGTGGCCTCCCGCCCGTCGAAATGGGGCAGAAGGAGGGCGAATACCTTTCCGCTATACCGGTATATGGTGCAGCCTTCGCCTGCGTACCTGCGCAGGATATTGGCGACTTCTTTAAGTACATAATCACCGTCTGTGGAGCCGTAAAGCTGGTTATAGAGCTTGAAATCGTCCAGATCCACAAACATGAGGGCAATCGAATCGTCTTTGCAGGCCTGAAATTCGGCTGTAATTCTCTCGGAGAAATATTTGTAGTTATATACGTTGGTCAGGCTGTCAATTCTGGCCTCCCTGAAAACACGCTCATAGAGGGCAGCGTTTTTGACCGCTATTGAAGCTATTGAGCTCAGGGAGTTTAGAAACTCCACTTGACCGGAATTAAAGCCGCCGGCTTCCTTTGATGACAAAAGAATTATTCCGGTAATCTCATTTTGAGACTTCAAAGCGACAATATTAGTCAGATTAAGGGTTTGAAGCAGTTCCTTTTCCGTTTCCCACATGGACAGGTAATAGGGAGTTCGAATGAATTCGGACACGACAATATGTGGACTGCACTCCGACAGGTATTTTATACAGGGACTGTCAGGCGCTATTGTAAAGCTGTGGTTTTTAAGTACGCCGGAGCTGTGGCGGGGCACGTAGCTTCCGTTTTCGGGAAGACATATAAACACCTTTTGTACAGATATCTCCGAGGAAATAATAGAAACCAGCTCTTCCATAATCTCATCCATGCTCAGAGAGCGGGCAGCGATATTGCTGAAGCAGGTTGCTGCGTTGCTTGTTCCCGGAAAACAAGGTATCCAGGAGCCTGTTTATAAGGGAACAAGAAATACCGATTGCAGCGGAAAAGATAGCTATCACCGCTGCAGCGGCCTCCGAGCTTTTTATGGGGAAGTTATCTGTTATAAATCCTGTTAAAGGCTCTGCAAGAAACAGCGCGACTACAACGCACAGTAGTGCTGCAACAAACAGCACGGCGCTGCGCCCCATCATCTCATTGAAATGCACTGTGTTTTTCTTGAAAAGGGATATGGTCAAAAGGACTGCCAGCGGGATTCCCGCAAAAATACTCCAGGCTATTGTGCTACCGGGTATAAGCGTTGCCCCTTTTCCAAGAAGCAGGACTGCGGCCCCGCCAATGGCGTAAATCAGGCCGGGCATGCGAAGTCCCTTGTTCACAGCGTCCTCCAGGAGGAGCTTTATAGCGGATAACACAACACACAGATAATAGGCTGCGGCTATGTATATGGGCCATTTGGGGGTAAATTGAACAAGGCTCGCCGTATTCAGACTGGAGGTTGCGGAGATGAAGACTCCGAAAGGTGCAAGTATAAATATGACTGCCGTTCCCAACGACCAGACAAGCTTGAGCATCCAGCCCCTTTTTTCAAGAAAGTTGCGCACATGGAAGTAGAAAAGGACGGCAACCGAAAATGAGGCCAGATGGTAAATATAAAACCAAAACGCGGCTCCGGGCTTAATCTGAAGGCTCATCATAATAGCCCCACCCGCCTCAAAGAACAGGCACAGGAGCATGAAAAGAAGAGATTTTATCGCCGGAGCCTTTTTAGCTGCGGCATATGCAGCTATAAGGATCGCAAAAAAGCACAGCGCTATTAAAATGTATAAGGGGTGGGAAACGGCATTCATCTCAATTCCGCCTCCTCACGTATATCAGCTCTTGACTTTGACTGGAATTTCATCAGCTCAGCAATGTCGACGGTACTGGGATTTATTCTAGGAATGGCTCTCCCAGTGTGACTTTCGTAGCGGTCTATAGAGCCAAACTTTAAAACCGTTATTTTAAGAGGATCGGTATTAATCAGCTGCTTTAAGTCGCTGTAATCGCTGTCATAATACTTGAAGTACACGGAAAAATGCTCCGCCAGGGTGGATTTTTTGACCACGTCCAGCTCCTGGGAATTAGGGAGTATTTCCAGATATATATGAAGATAAGGGTTGTCCGCTTCGTCATACTCTTTTTTGGCAAGCCATTGCCCAACTCCCAGCTTTGATAAGCGGAGCACTTCCTCAATGGAGGAATGATTCAAGCGGGTAAATCCTGCAATATCGATAACTGAGGGATCTCTGTCGATATATGTAAATCTGGGCAGACCATTTCCTCTGCCTGCGTATGTGCATCTGTACATATCACCTATACGGTAGCGCATAAATGCTCCGCCGTGAAACAAGCTGATTACGAGCTCATAGTTTTCTCCCGCGCCCACTTCATCCATCAGACATGTGCGGGGCTTATATTCCGGATCATTCATGTTCTTTATCATTTCATTTTCGGGAATAAACTCATAAAAGCACGTATCCGGGAAAAAGTATATCCCCTGGCGCTCCCAGCTATCAACACCTATGCAGGAGGACTCAGCAGCAAAGGAAAAATCCACCGGACTGACTCCCCAGCCGTCCTCAACTATCTCCTTGTGATTTTTTATGTCCGAGCATGCGCATATAATGCCCTTCGGGCTAAAAAAGTCCCTGGGCCGAAGGGCCTTACCGTCTCTTTTTCCAATGTATTTAGCCCTGAGATATTTAAGTCCGCCCAAGGGCGATACTCCCAGGGGTTTTATATTACCTATTTCACCAGGAAAGCTGCTTGTGATGTAGCCGGCGATATTTCCCATGGAAATGAAGAAGTCTATACCTCTGCCGATGGCCATTTCAATGCCTTTTTTGCTTCTGAGGCTCAGTGAGGTCTGGCTTTCTTCCATCGTATCGGGAAGCCATGAAAAATCTATCTCCTCTGAAAGAAGTGAAGGAATAAGACCCGTGGCATAGGGGAGAGGAGCGCCGCCATATACAATCCTGTCGCCGTATTTTACGCGAATATCACCCTTTCCGCTGGCAGCGGAAAGTATTAAAACGGAGAGTAAATTGTGTTTCAGAGAATCCAACATACCTTTTGTATAAGGCGAAAGCTTAAGGGGCCGATGTCCCCCGTCCCATGCCGATTGCACCCAGATAACAGGTTGGCTGGGCAAAATCTCCGGCCGCCTGGTAAGCAGGGACTCGGCATAGTCCTCGTAGGTTGTAAGAGGCATACACTCCCTGAATTCGTCAACAGTGACGGGTTGTGCGTCCTTTAGAATGAGGCGGCCGAGTCCGCTGTTGCACCAGAGCCGGACTTGCTCCTGCATAAGACGCTTCTGAATAAACATGTATTCGGACAGGCCAAGATCCAGAAAACCGCAGTATTCTGACCAGATATCTTCTCTGGGTGTCTTTTTCAGCTTTTCCTGAAATTTCATTCGGATGCTCCCTCTGTCGCCTGCTACATACTAATTGTAATCAATAGGGAAAATAGGGAAGTATTACATTAATGCCTGTTTGCAGCACAATGGAATTGGGGCGTGTGACAGCAGATCCATTC
>FZPS01000059.1_pt465 | contig 17242 bp, 15 predicted proteins | sample 1817821 | NCBI WGS metagenome assembly FZPS01 (sample SAMEA104158645, study PRJEB21678) | metagenome | place: Germany | collected 2015-04-21
ATCAATAACTTTACTACATCAGAATGTATAACATTATTCAATTGAATGAAAAAAAAATGCCTGAATTACAGGCTATCGCTAAAGAGTTAGGCTTAAAACGAATTAGTGCATTAAGAAAAGAAGAATTAATCTATAAAATACTTGATGAACAGGCTATTGCCGGAGCTAATAAACAAGTAAAAGCTGAAAAGAAAAAAGAAGAGAATAAAAGCAAAAAAAGACATCGGGTAACAGTAAAAAAAGAAGTTGCAAGTAAAGTAATATCAGCGAATACCAAAGGAGAAACAGAAAAGAACGAACAATCCGAAGACACCAAAAATACTCCTAAAAAAGTTATTCCACGAAAAATAGAAATACAAGAACCTAAGACAGAGAAAAAAGAACCACAAAAGGAAAATGGTAACCAATCAGTAAAACAAGCGCAACAGCCTGTAAAAAAGGTCTCTGCAGAATTTGTACCCATAGAAGAACTTCCTGCAAAAAAAGCAACATTACCAGTAAAACTGATTGACAAGTTCGAAGCTACTAAAACTGAACCTTCTGTCCAGACCAAGCAACACTCTTCTAAGCCAACCGATACCGGGGGTAATAATAATCGAAAAAGTCAAGATAACAGAGAGAGGAATCAGGATAACCGGGAAAAAAATCAAAACAACAACCAACAAAAAAACCAACATCCCAACCAAGCTCAACAACAGAAAAAAGAGAGTCGTAAAGAGTCACAAAAAGCGTATGAGTTTGACGATATTCTAACTGGTGTTGGTGTGTTAGATGCCATGCCGGATGGATTTGGATTCCTTCGTTCAGCCGATTACAACTATCTTTCATCTCCTGATGATATCTATGTATCACAATCACAAATTAAATTATTTGGATTAAAGACAGGAGATGTTGTTGAAGGAGTTATCCGTCCACCTAAAGAGGGAGAAAAATATTTCCCGTTAGTCAAAATTCAAAAAATCAATGGCAGAGATCCATCCTATGTAAGAGACCGGGTAGCCTTTGACCATCTAACTCCTCTATTCCCTGAAGAAAAATTCACACTCTGCAAAGGAGATTCCTCCGATAACCTATCAACCAGAATCGTTGATCTATTTTCACCCATTGGTAAAGGACAAAGAGGACTTATCGTAGCACAACCTAAAACAGGAAAGACAATCTTATTGAAACAAATAGCCAATGCCATAGCTGCTAATCATCCTGATGTATATATGATAATGCTCTTAATTGACGAGAGACCTGAAGAGGTTACAGATATGGCACGTAGCGTCAATGCTGAAGTGATAGCTTCTACCTTTGATGAGCCGGCCGATCGTCATGTTAAAATTGCCGGGATCGTTTTAGAAAAAGCGAAGCGCTTAGTTGAATGTGGACATGATGTGGTTATTTTCTTAGACTCAATTACTCGTCTGGCTCGTGCATACAACACAGTAGCCCCCGCTTCCGGAAAGGTTCTTTCTGGAGGAGTTGACGCAAATGCTTTACATAAACCTAAACGTTTCTTTGGTGCCGCCCGTAATATTGAAAATGGAGGATCTTTAACCATTATTGCCACTGCATTAATTGAAACTGGTTCCAAAATGGATGAAGTTATTTTTGAAGAATTTAAAGGCACTGGTAATATGGAGCTGCAACTGGATCGAAACTTATCGAACAAACGCATTTTCCCTGCTGTTAATATCACTGCATCAAGTACACGTCGCGACGATCTATTATTAGATAAAACCACACTTGACAGGATGTGGATTCTTCGTAAATATCTAGGAGATATGAACCCTGTGGAAGCTTTGACTTTTGTTAAAGACCGCTTGGAAATCACTAATAACAACGAGGAATTTTTAATGAGCATGAATAGTTAACTTATCAAGTTACGATAAAAAAAGAGAGATTACGGGTTGTATAGTATGAAATCTATACAACCCGTAATATATATTCACAAACAAGGATATTTTAGTATAAACTGTATATTCATCAGAAAAAGACACTAATAATCACCTATTTATATTACAATTTTGTACCTTTGTGGTGCTTTAATTATAAGCAACTAAGTTGTTCGTTTTAATCTTTAATTTTCAATTTATATATGTTTCAAAATTTAAGTGAAAAGCTAGAAAGATCTTTTAAGATATTAAAAGGAGAAGGCAAAATAACAGAAGTAAACATAGCAGAAACCTTAAAAGAGGTTCGTAAAGCCCTTTTAGACGCTGACGTTAACTATAAAGTTGCCAAAACATTTACTGATACAGTAAAGGAAAAAGCATTAGGACAAAATGTACTTACTGCTGTAAAACCAAATGAACTAATGGTCAAGATAGTTCATGATGAATTAACAGAGTTAATGGGTGGTGAAACAGCAGAAGTTAATATAGAAGGTAAACCTGCAGTTATTTTGATGTCCGGTTTGCAAGGTTCGGGTAAAACAACATTCTCCGGTAAATTAGCCCGAATGATGAAGAGTAAGAAGAACAAAAAACCTCTTCTAGTTGCTTGTGACGTTTATCGTCCGGCTGCTATTGAACAATTACGCGTACTCTCGGAACAAATCAATGTTCCAATGTATTCCGAACCAGAAAATAAGAACCCTATCGAAATTGCTAAAAATGCTATTACAGAAGCAAAAAACAAAGGGTACGACTTAGTCATCATAGATACAGCCGGTCGATTAGCTATTGATAAAGAAATGATGGATGAAATTTCATCCATCAAAGAGGCTATAAATCCAAATGAGATTCTTTTTGTCGTTGACTCAATGACAGGTCAAGATGCTGTTAACACAGCCAAGGAATTCAATGATAGATTAAATTTTGACGGTGTAGTATTAACTAAGCTTGATGGAGATACTCGCGGTGGTGCAGCACTTTCTATCCGAACAGTCGTAGATAAACCAATCAAATTTATTGGTACAGGTGAAAAGTTAGATGCCATTGACCAATTCCACCCTTCACGTATGGCAGACCGAATCTTAGGCATGGGAGATATCGTTTCGTTAGTTGAACGTGCACAAGAACAATACGATGAAGAAGAAGCCAAAAAACTACAACGCAAGATTTCAAAAAATCAATTTGATTTTGATGATTTCCTATCACAAATTAATCAGATCAAAAAGATGGGGAATATCAAAGATCTGGCTTCCATGATACCCGGAGTTGGAAAAGCAATTAAAGATATTGATTTTGATGATGATGCATTTAAAAGTGTAGAGGCCATTATTTATTCCATGACTCCAATTGAAAGAAAGAATCCTTCAATTCTAAACGGATCAAGAAAAGCTCGTATTGCCAAAGGAAGTGGTACCACTATTCAAGAGGTAAACCGACTAATTAGCCAATTTGACCAAACCCGTAAGATGATGAAAATGGTTGCCGGTGGTGGAAAAATGGGTCGTATGATGATGCCTAAAATGGGAAGACGATAACCATAAAATCACGATACAATGAAACTTATTGACGGTAAAGCAACGGCTATTCTAATAAAAAAAGAAATAGCAAAAGAAGTTGAAGAATTAGTATCTCAAGGGAAAAAAAGACCTCACTTAGCGGCTATTTTAGTAGGACACGATGGAGGTAGTGAAACCTATGTACGCAATAAAGTAAAGGCTTGCGAAGAATGTGGATTCGAGTCTACACTTATTCGTTATGAAGAGGAGGTTACCGAACAGGAGTTGCTGCAAAAAGTGAAGGAATTAAATCAAGATAGTAATATTGACGGGTTTATTGTACAACTACCTTTACCCAAGCATATCTCTGAACAAAAAGTGATTGAAACCATTGATTATCGTAAAGATGTAGATGGCTTCCACCCTATTAACGTAGGAAGGATGTCAATAGGTCTTCCTTGTTATATCTCTGCTACTCCTAATGGTATCCTTGAATTACTAAAGCATTATGAGATAGAAACGGAAGGAAAAAAATGTGTAGTCTTAGGAAGAAGTAATATTGTTGGTAAACCTATGGCTACACTAATGATGCAAAAAAAATATCCCGGTAATGCAACTGTAACGGTATGTCACAGTCGCTCTAAGGACTTAGTAGAAGAGTGTCAAAGTGCAGATATCATTATTGCAGCTCTGGGACAACCTGAATTTGTAACAGCAAATATGGTGAAGGAGGGAGCTGTGGTTATTGATGTGGGTACAACACGAGTTCCATCAAAAGAAACAAAATCGGGATTCCGATTAAAAGGAGATGTAAAGTTTGATGAAGTAGCTCCTAAATGTTCATTCATCACTCCTGTTCCGGGCGGTGTCGGGCCAATGACGATTGTGTCACTCATGAAAAACACCCTGTTAGCCGGAAAAAAAGAGATTTATAAATAAAATGATATAGAAGATGCGTTTTTCTTAACGCATCTTTTCATTTCTATATATATGAAAGCATATTTTTTTTTGATTCTTCTCCCCTTTTGTCTTGTTTCATGTAAACATAAAAATAGTTCAAAGCCAACAGAATCAATTACAGATTTAAAGACAGATAGCGTTAGCCATATTACATTGCTTTTTGTTGGGGATATAATGCAACATAAGCCTCAAGTCAACGCGGCTAAAACTCAATACGGTTATGACTATTCAATGTGCTTTCAGCATATACAAAAAGAAGTCAAACAAGCAGATCTAGCAATAGCTAACTTAGAGACTACACTGGGGGGTAAACCTTATTCAGGTTATCCAATGTTTAGTTCACCGGATGAACTTCTTTATGAGCTCTTAAACACCGGATTTAATGTCATTCAAACGGCAAATAATCATATATTAGACCGTAAAGCTAAAGGGCTCCACCGTACCTTATCCATTTTAGATTCTCTCAATGTATATCACACAGGATCTTATACATCAAAAAGTAATAGAGAACAAAGAAACCCTCTATATATTGAAAAAAAAGGATTCAAAATAGCTTTTTTAAATTACACCTATGGAACTAACGGACTAACCGTTGATTCTCCTTACATAGTTAACTACATAGATACAGCAGTAATAGGAAAAGACATACAAAAAGCAAAACTTCAACAACCGGATGTAATAATCTCTCTATTACACTGGGGAGAGGAATATCAAAAAAATCCAAACAAAGGACAAAAGAAATTGGCTCATTGGCTGATTAAGAATGGAGTTGATCACATTATAGGGAGCCATCCCCATGTTATACAACCTATTCATGTTCTGACAGATACCCTTAAAGATCAAAAAAACGTAATAGCCTACTCTTTAGGTAACTTCATCTCCAATATGCAGAGAGAAGGAACCGATGGGGGTATGATGCTGAAGTTAGTCTTAAGAAAAGATAGTTGCGTTCAGTTGAAATCTTGTGAGTACAATTTAGTCTGGACGGGAAGACCAATCGTTACTGAGGAAAAAAATTTCATCCTCTTCCCTACTTCTGAAAAAGAATTTGAACTCAACGCCAAAGCACACCAATCAAGAACCCATTTTTTAACCAATACAAGAAAGCGACTGGCTCGCTATAATCAAGGAAGTACGGAATACATATTAGAATAAAAAATGCTTTTTTATTTGCAACTCTGAACTTATTACGTATCTTTGCAACGCATTTAACAATATGGTGACTGTAGTTCAGTTGGTTAGAGCGTCAGATTGTGGTTCTGAATGTCGTGGGTTCGAGTCCCATCAGTCACCCGAAGAAGAGACTATCTATATTTTAGATAGTCTCTTCTTTTTTCTTCATCTATATCATTTTAATTGGAATCTAAAGAATATAAAAACTCCCAACTTTACATTCTTAGATGTAAAATTGGGAGCAATAAAATGCATCTAAAATGCAAAGGTAGATTTTATCCTATGGTAACACGATATTGAAATTCGGTTCTGCAGGTTCCACGCACGACCTTAATACATCCACCACTTTGGCATCCCCCTTTAAGATAACCTTACCTTCTTTTTGTAAGTCAGTTAACTCTTTCGTACCAAAAAACAATCCGACAAAATCCATCTTAGCGACTTCAATAGCCAAGTCTGCATCTTTCTCTTGACGATTCAAGCGATGTGTCAATACACCATTTTTCAAAATCAAAGAGACCTCATCTTTTGTATCTGTAAACTTCACATTTATAACAGCCTCTTTACCTGCAGCCTTCTCTCCACTCAGCTGAATGGCACAATAGTCTAGCAGCATATCAATATCCATTTGTGCAATCACACCGTCATTAATCATTTGTGACGTATAAGGAACATCTGTTTTTATCAAGTCGCGTGCACCTGTCAAATAGAAGTTACGCCATGGCCCACTTTCTGTTTGGTACCCCATCTGTGTATAGGTATCAGCCAACAAACGACGTGCATCCAAATTCTCCGGTTCAGCAAACACTAAGTTATTCAACAGCGTGGACACCCAACGGTATTCACCTTTGTCGTAGGCCTCTTTCGCTATTTTCAAGACAGTCTCTGCGCCCCCCATAGCTTCCACATACTTCTTTCCTAACTCAACCGGAGGCAACGGATTAAGTGATGCAGGATTTCCATCAAACCAACCAAAATAGAGGTCGTACTGTGATTTCACATTATGACTCAACGTACCATAATAGTCGCGACAATGGAATAATTGACTCAGTGATTCGGGCAACTCCATTTCTTCAGCAATCTCCACCGGAGTTAAACCACGATTTGCCAAGTGTAATGTCTGATCGTGTAGGTAGCGATACATATCTCTTTGTGCTTCCCAATAATCCACAATTCTCTCGTTACCCCACGTAGGCCAATGATGAGTGGCAAACGACACCTCCACCTTGTCGCCATAACGCTCTATAGCAGTATCCACCGCTTTACTCCACAACAGTCCGTTACGCACCTTGGCACCACGCAGTGTCTGTAGATTATGCATATTATGAGTTATATTCTCTGCCGTACACATCGCCTTCAATTGAGGAAACCACACCATAATCTCCACCGGTGCTTCCGTATCAAGCACATACATAAACTCCATCTCTAACCCATCTATAGTAAGCTTCTCTCCTGTCTGTCCTATTTCTATCGTTGGAGCCTCAATTCCTTTGCTTCCACGTGAAGTGGTTTGCCCTAAACCTGTCCCGATAAACTCTTGAGGGCCGGGATTTAGCTGAAGTCCGTACATATAGGTAGCACGTCGTGTCATTGCAACACCTGCCAACACATTTTCACTCTGTGCCGATTCCATAAAACCCTTAGGTGCAATAATTTCAAAATCCTTATTGGGTGCCATCTCTCTAATGGCAGCTATCCCCCCGTAATGATCACCATGAGGGTGAGTGAATATGACGGCTTTCACCGGAAAGTCTCCAACGTGCTTTTTTACCAACTCATATCCTGCTTTTGCAGTCGCGTTGGTTGTCATTACATCTATGATTACCCACCCACTATCTGTGCGCACAAAAGTCATATTGGAAATATCAAATCCACGCACCTGATACACCTTATCCTTTATGACCTCAAACAACCCATTTATTCGATTTAGTTGTGATTGACGCCAAAGACTGGGATTAGCTGTTTCCGGAGCCTCAGCTTTTAGGAAGTCCCAACCCTCAAGGGTATAAGAAATTTTGCCATCCTCAGTCATAATATTCGGAGCATCAAGGGTAGCGATAAAACCACGCTTTGCATCTTCAAAATCTTGCTTATCAGCAAAATTCAACTCATTTTTCACTCTCTTATTCGCCATTTTTGTATGTTCAGAAGCAACACTTTGTGCCGATATACCTGATGAGACGAATACTAAACATAATACCATACCTAATAAACTTCGTTTCATAATTCTTTAATTTGATTCTTTAACAAAGAAACGAAAGTAATTCATGTGAGTAAAGGCATTATTCTGCAAACAATTTGTATTTTTGTACGATTATAAATCCTTAACAAAAGATTATTTGCAATTATTATGTCTTTTTTTGATATAGAAAGTAAAATTTTCACATTTGAGGAACTACTTAACCGTTTACAAGTAGATGGCAACACGACTTCTTTCGTCATCTGGCGTGAGACCGACCTCTTTGGTATCCACAACTATCCCATTAAAATTGACTTACCCTGTCTATTCTTCTGTTGGAATGGTGAAATGGAAGTCGAAATCAACCTACAATCCAACCTTTTCAACAACCGGCACATTCTGTGCATCACTATTCCTAGTGCTGTTCGAATACTTCGGCGCAGCAATGACTTTCAATGCGTTGGCATTCTCTTTTCCAAGGAATACTGGAAACAACTTCTCTTTCAAGAGCGTGGATTAAGCCCTATTGCCGCACTTCACACACTCATTGATGTTTCAAAAGAGACCCTGTCACTTTTCGCTCGTTTCTATGAGCTTCTTTGCCTGTGCAGCGATGATCCAGACAATCCAAATCCAAACGAGACACTTCACCCCCTGCTTACCGGGTTGCTATATCAACTAAAAAACATATCCGTACAACAAATATTGGCCACACCACCTGCCACTCATGGTGAACAATTGTTTCACTCTTTTCTTGACACGCTACAACAAAACTACGCCCGTCATCGACGTGTTAGTTTTTACGCATCCGCTCTTTCTCTTTCTCCTCGACATCTTACCACTGTTATCCGCCAAGTCAGTGGAAAAAGTGCCTCACGCTGGATAGAAGAGTATGTTATTCTTGAAGCTCAAATCCTGCTTAGAAACACCGATAAAACCATTAAAGAGATTGCCTACACACTTAACTTCAACGACCAATCCCTCTTTACTAAATATTTCAGCCGTATCGTTGGAATTCCCCCCGAACAATATCGGAAACTTAAATAGAATACTATATACATAGGATTGACAATGGATATCATTAAAATCTTTTAAGGTAGAAGTTAAATCCGATGCTTATTCGGTCAACAACCTTGCTTAAAAAATCAATTCCAATAAATAGCACATTGAAGTATCTCGTATGCACTTCATAGAGCGATTGATATTAGAAGCTTTATTCATAGCATATAACCAAGAATGTAATAAAGGAGAAATAGAACATCTTCCGGGATTAATTACATCAATTTATTCGGTTAACGAAGGATTGTAAAACGCAACTACACTCCCTTGTCTTTCATTATAACTTCATAAGGCCTTAGTGGTCTGGTAATATTCTACACCTAATTTTATTAGGTGCTAATTTTTAATATTGATGTTGACAAAACGATTAAAAAAACTTTATACTGATAATCAGGTGTATTGTTGCATCTTTTGGAGCCTATCTTTGTACTTACACTTTTCGCGAACCTTTCAATGCTGAGATTTATGAAGGATATATGTTGTTTAGCATTAGCTACTAGATTGTCCTTATCATTTCACAAATGCTGGGAGATGTAATCTCATAGTTTAGTGAAATTGAGTTTATTTCGGAACTCAAGCCCACAAAAAAATCGTTTTGATCATTATATTAGTTGGCTTATCAGAATTGATTTTTAAGATTGAAAATGAAACCATTAATTAACCGTTCCTTAATAAAATGGAAAAATAATAGTTTTATGTTTGTGTAAAATTACAACACATGAATATACATTTTCAAAAAGACCTTAAAAACGAACTTGACAGATTCCTTGCCGCTCAAGAAGCTAAATATGAAAAGAAGAACACCTTAAAGATAGATTTGCATTGTCATGACTATAATAGCGATGTACCGGATGAATTGATTGGTCGGATTCTCCGTGTTCCTGAAACATGGATTTCAAGTGAACGATTAATAGATAAACTGAAACAGAACGGATGCAACGCCTTAACCATAACCAATCATAATAATGCGCGTTCGTGTTACATTCAACAAGATAAAGGGATAGATGTATTGACTGCTGCTGAATTCAGCTGCTGGGTACCCGATTTTAAAATAGGAATTCATGTTCTGGCTTATGGATTCACACCTGAACAAGAAACAAAGCTCAACAAATTGAGGAAAAACATTTATACCTTCCTACAATATACCTATAAGCATAATATTCCTACGATCTGGGCACATCCACTTTACCATTATTCTGTCAAGAAGATACCCCCGAAAGCTTTCTTTGACAAGATGCTGCTGATATTTGAGCGCTTCGAAACGCTTAACGGGCAACGGGATTCATGGCAAAACTTACTCGTCAAAGAGTGGATAGGTCAGGTAAATGAAGAGACAATAGATAATTATTCCAAAGTATTTGACATTGACCCTTATGAGTATTGTTCAAACCCTTACAGGAAAGTACTAACAGGAGGATCGGACAGCCATATGGGCCTATTTGCAGGTATAACGGGATCCTACCTTTATGTCCCTGACCTGGAAAATCTGCTCAAAGTATCTTCTCGATCAGAACTGGCTTTAGAGGCATTACGCAACGGCGACATTGCTCCATTTGGAGCTCATCAAAATACGGAGAAACTAACCATTGCTTTCTTGAATTATGTTTGTCAAATCGCATTAAACTATAAGGATCCGGGGTTGGTACGTCTGCTATTGCATAAGGGAAACATGAAAGAGAAAATCGTTTCGCTTCTTTCCTCTAATATATTCAGTGAAGTGCAGAAACATAAAGTAACAATGTCATTCATCAAACTATTCTATGATTGTATGCTTGGCGAAAAACCCTCCTTCTTCAAAAAGTTACTTATCCCTTCACAATATAAGCCTGTTTTTGAGAATGCAACTCATATTGCCGAGTTACATCATAAAAACAACAGCAATTACGTGGATGAATTTTATACTTCCATCTTATCGATAAACAATCAACTGACAAGTTTATTAGCGAACAGACTTAGCAAAAAGATCTCAGACCTGGACCTAGAGGAAAAGATAGGAGAGAAATCATTGAATGCAGTCATTGAGAATCTGGAACTTCCTATATACATACGCTCCTATATAGACAAAGGAGAAGGTAATAGTGACTTTGACCTATCTAAGTTCCTTGATGGGCTTTCCTTTCCTTTCTTTGCCTCATTGTTTGTATTGGGAGCACATTTTACCAGTGCCAAGACCATGTTCCACACCCGTCCATTCTTACGTCGCTTCTCTAAAGAACTAGGGACATTGGAACAACCCAAACGCATTCTATGGTTGACTGATACCTTTGACGATAGGAATGGTGTATCCATGTTTTTGCAGGAGATGCATAAACAGATCAGAGAAAATGATTTGCCTATCGACATCATGACTTGTAGCAGTAAGTTGGAATCAACCGATAATTTAGTGGTATTAAAACCTTTAGCAGAATTCCAGATACCTATTTACAAAGATCAAAACATTTGCATCCCTAATATTGTAGAGCTTCATAATCTCTTTTTACAAGGGGAATACGACCGTATTATATGTTCTACAGAAGGCATTATGGGGCTTTGTGGATTATATTTGAAGAATGCTTACACTGTGGAAGCAAGCTTCTATATGCATACCGACTGGTTGATGTTTGCTCGCAAAGTGCTTAATATCACCGGACATAACTTGGATAGAGTACGTCGTTTCCTTCGCTTCTTCTATCAGTCATTCGATAGAGTCTTAGTCTTGAACTCTGATCAAAAGAAATGGTTAACCGGCCCTGATATGAGTCTCAAGAGTCATAACGTCAGTCAAACGGCACATTGGGTAAATGCCTGTTTCTCTCCAAAACAACGGAATAAGAAAGAACTATTCGGAGTAGATGAAGATACACAGATTCTACTTTACGTGGGTAGAATAAGTAAAGAAAAAGGAGTATTAGAGTTTCCCCGTATTTACAAGCAAGTAAGAGCAACCCACAAAAATACCAGAATAGTCATTGTAGGTAAAGGATCGGTATCCAATCAGCTCCAAAAGGAGATTCCGGATGCAATCTTCATCGACTGGATAGAGCAATCAAAGCTTCCGGCCATCTACTCCTCCGCTGATGTATTACTTTTACCCTCAAGATTCGACACCTTCTGCAATGTGGTTCTTGAAGCATTAAGCTGCGGCTTACCGGTTATTGCCTACAATAATAAAGGGCCTAAGGATATTGTTTTACATAATGAATGTGGATATTTAGTAGGCTCAGAAAAAGAGATGGCTGAGAAAACGATAGAGTTTCTTACATCCAAATTGCAAGACGAATTCCGCACAGCAGCAATCAGACGAGCAAAGGACTTCAATGCGGATCATATAATAGGAAAGCTGTTAGATACGCTTGGCATGAATGAAGAGTAAGACTCAGCAAAAATTTGTACGGTGGAAGCATGGAGTCATATACCATATCTACCCTCAAAGCTTTAAAGATACCAACGGAGATGGAATAGGTGACTTGGAAGGAATCATCGAGAAATTAGACTATCTGGAAAAGCTAGGTGTCCATGCCATTTGGTTATCGCCGATATATGAATCACCATTAGTTGATGCCGGTTATGACATTTCTGATTATAAATCCATTAATGCTATCTATGGGACGATGACTGATTTCAATCGTTTATTAAAGTTGGCGCATCAACGAAACATCAAAATCATTATGGATCTGGTTTTGAATCACACCTCTGACCTGCATCCATGGTTCTTGGAATCCCGATCATCCAAGACTAATCCCAAACGAGATTGGTATATTTGGAAACCACCGGCAAAGAAAGGGAAACGACCTAATAATTGGCATACAAATTTTGGTCAACCGGCATGGACATTAGATCATGAAACGAATGAATACTATTATCACTCTTTCTTCAAAGAGCAACCCGATTTAAATTGGAGAAATCCAGATGTAAAGAAACAGATGTTCAATGTCATCCGGTTTTGGTTAGATTTAGGAGTAGATGGATTTCGTCTAGACGTCATTAACCTGATATTTAAACGAAAAGACTTAAAGAATAATCCTAAGATCTGTTTTCCATCGAATCAGAATGTATATAATAGGAATCAACCTGAGGTCTACGATTTTTTAATGGAATTTCGCTCGCTTCTGAATCAATATCAAAATAAGGTAAGCATAGGAGAAATTTACACCCCTCCTCCCGGAAATCCATCCCTAGTAAGCAGTTACTTGGGCAATGGGACCAATATGCTACATTTAGCATTTGACTTTTCCCTGATGTTTATCCGATGGAATGCCACGGCATATTATAAAGCAATAAACAATTATTATACCTCCTTACCTAAAGAGGGTTGGCCTTGTTTTGTTACCTCTAACCACGACTTAGGGCGTAGCATTAAGCGATGGTTATTTAATACTTATAAATACAAAAAAGCAAAATTGTTGGCTGTTTTGCAATTCACACTTAAAGGAACTCCTTTTATTTATTATGGTGACGAAATTGGTATGGAGAATATGAATAATATTCCCAAGGAACAGATTAAGGATGGCTATGGAAAAATGTTTTATCCTATCTATAAAGGAAGAGACGGGGCACGCACTCCAATGCAATGGAATGGGGAAAGATACGCAGGTTTCAGCTCTGTTTCTCCATGGCTTCCTATCCATCATAATTATCAGGTTATCAACGTTGAGGCAGAACTGAAAGATAACCACTCTATGATTTCATTGTATCAGAAGTTGATACAATTACGCAACGAGTATCCCATCTTACAATATGGCGAGATACGATTCGTCAATAAAGGAAACTCAAACATTCTTACCTACGAACGCTCTTCAGATACGGAGCACTTGATTATATATCTTAACTTCAGCTCAAAAAATAAGAGAGTATATGTATCAGAACTAGCAGATTATGAGTTTATATTATCATTATATAACACTAGGGACAGTTTCAATGATAAGATAACCCTAGAACCATTCCAAGCAGTGGTATTATATAAAAACATCTTTCAATGATGAATGGCTAAAGAAAAATTGTGGAAGAATAAATCAATGCGATATTTATTTTGAACCTCATAAGATGACACTCGGACAAGATATGGAAGAAGGATGGAAAACATAAAAAAAAGAATCTCTATGACATGCTTTCCACTCAAGAATCACCTATTTTTGTATGAAATAAAAGACAACAAATCATGGAGAAAGTAAGATTAGAACCGTTCAACATTATAGGTATTGCTGTGCGTACAACCAATGAAAAAGGTCAAGCCGCTAAAGATATTCCTGCATTATGGCAGCAATTCATGAATGAGAATGTATTGAGTAAAATTCCAGACAAGATAGATGATACGATCTACTCCTTATACACAAACTACGAGGGGGATCATACACAGCCTTATACCACGATAATTGGTTGCCGAGTTAAAAACATTGATTCGGTTCCCGAAGGAATGATGGGACAATCATTTGACGGAGGCAACTATCTGAAAATGACAATAAAGGGAAACCTGGCTGAGGGCATAGTCACTAATCAATGGTTAAAGATATGGGAAATGAACGATTTAGACAGAATTTACACCGTTGACTTTGATGTATATGGTGAAAAAGCACAAGATCCGTTGAATGCCGAGATTGATACTTTTGTAGCCATAAGATAAACAGCAATGAGGACAAAAGAGTCACACATTCCAACTGGAGAGTAGCAGAATGAATAAAAAAGTTCTATATTAGCAACAAATAAGATAGTCATGAAAAAAGTAATTTTATTGTCCTGTATTTCACTCTTTTTTGCGTGTAACCCAACAGCAAAGAACGAAACAGAAGTCAAATCTTCTAAAGCAGAAGTCGTACTGGAAAATATACATAACAGAAAAAGTGTAAGGGAGTTTATTCCCGGAAAACAAGTCAGCGAAGAAGAGCTTGACAAACTCTTAAGAGCAGGGATGGCTGCGCCATCCGGTCAGAATAAACAGCCATGGGAAATCCTGGTGATAGATGAAAGAGAGAAACTTGATAAACTAGCGGAGGGTTTACCCTATGCAAAGATGCTAGCCCATGCACCAATGGCAATTATAGTCTGTGGTGATACCGTGAAGTCTTTCTATTGGTATCTGGATTGCTCTTTAGTCAGTCAGAACATCCTTCTTGCTGCAGAATCTCTTGACCTTGGGGCTGTATGGACAGCAGCCTATCCTTACGACGAAAGAATAGCTGTGGTCAAAAGTGTGATTGATATGCCTGACCACGTAATACCTCTTAACGTTATCCCTATAGGATATCCTCAAGGAGAGCACCAACCAAAGGATAAATGGGATGAAACAAAAGTTCATAGAAACTCTTGGTGATTACCACTTGAGTTTAGATGAATAGCTAAGACTTAATCTGACAGTTGTAGGTTTCTATAATTGTCAGATTTTTTTCAGGGCCTATCTATCAGTCAAATGATTATATTCAATGGTCTGCAAAGTAGTAGAAACGACTTCAAAGAGTTTGTGATTGCTCCATCTAAAGATTATGATACTTTAGGTACTATTTGAAAGGCCGTTAAAGACACGACGATTTTTCAACTATATTTGTTGATTTTCTTAATCATTTTATTTATATTTGGGTGAGGTTTTTGTCAAACAATAACTTAAATCTCAATTAAACAGAATTTTTACATTGGCTCCCGGAAATCAGCTTAGTGCTGTTTCCGGGAGTGTGGTTTTTATGAACTGGTGTCATTAAAGAAAAAGCCTTTTAATAAGGGATTTCTTATTTAGAAAAACAGTCTGAGCAACATAAGGATTGAAAACGGAATGATCCATTACATAACAACTTGCATACATCCTTATTCTTATCAAAGAAGAGGTATTCTTCTTTTCAAGATGTTATTGCTAGGTATTTGGAATGATTTGTGAGATGTCAAAACAGAGGCTTACGTGAATGATTCTCTTTCAGCCATGCGTTTCTGTGGCTTAAATTTGGAAGATCCTATACCTGATCATAGCACTTTAAGCCGTTTCTGTAGTGAACTCATTAGCAATAAAGGGATAGACAAACTCCTTTTAACTTTTAATAAGCAACTGGAAAAGCAACAAGTGATTATACGCACCGGATTGAAACCTCTGCTGGATAAAATCCCCAAACGTCACAAAAAACAGGGCATTTATGGGGATAAAGGATACAAAGTCCCTGCAAATGATGAATTACTTAAAATCATAACATCAAGAATCGCTTGATGAATAAAGCTTATCGCAATCGTTCCTTAATCCCTTGGCAACAGTTATTCAATAAACTTATATCCAAGACCCCTTGGGTAGTAGAACGCACTTTTGGGAGTATTAAGAAATGGTTTGTAGGAGATAAAGCCCGTTATATGGGACTTGATAAAACGCATACACAGCATATTCTGCAAGCGATTGCCTACAACTTAAAACGAGCCCCCGAGATAATTGTGTCCAATTCGCTCAAATAGAGAGAATAAAGGGTTAAGAAGACCTTCACAGGACTCTTTTAGGTCGTTTTTTATGAAAAAAGAGAGAATCTTCAGATAATAAGCATACGAAAAATTAGAAAAAGAAAAAATAATTATTTCGCAAAGCTCTCAAAGTTTTAAAAATGACCAGTTTATAGAGATAGATCAAAAGAACAATGAATAACATGACTATAAGGAATAGAAAAGCAATTGATAGCGAATAATGTTGAGCAATAAAACCTAATAATACAGGTCCGGCAAGTTGTCCAGAGTAGCCAATGGTAGTAATAACAGATAAAACCAGTGATATTTTTAATTTTTCAATTTTGCCCCCTTCGCTAAATAAGACAGGTACTGAATTGGCTACACCTATGCCTACGAGAGCAAAACCTGCTAAGATTAAAAACATAGCGTTGGAATAAATAATAAACAGCAAACCTATAATAGCTACTATTCCCCCTCCAACAACAACTTGATGGCTACTCATTTTGGTAATAACTTGCCCTCCAATAAGTCGCATCCCTGCCATAGCAATCGAAAAAGCGGCATATCCCATACCTGCAAGTTCAATAGGTAATCTTTTAACATCAGTTAAAAAAATAGCACTCCAGTCTAACATGGCTCCTTCAATTAAGAAAAATGAAAAGCAAAAAATCCTAATAGTAAGACTTTTCCGCTAAGCCAAACATTTGTTTTAACTTCACCTTTTTCCTCTTTAACAATAGTGTTTTTGTTCTCATTTCTCTCAAAATCCAGAGAAAGTAAATTCTTTTGTTGAGTGAATAATATAAATAATATAAAAATCGAAAGAATGAGAGACGCATAAAATGGAGTTAATCCCCATTTTATAAGAAAAGATAAACACAAGGCTCCTACTAATGCCCCAACACTGAATAAACCATGCAAAAAAGAGAATATAGGCTTTTTATCATGTTTTTCTACCAATACGCCATGTGTGTTCATAGAAACATCTACCATTCCTACTCCTCCACCGAAAAGAAATAAAGTGATCGACATGATGTAAATCGAAGATGCAATTGCGAGTATAGGTACAGTTAAGGCAATAATCATGCTTCCGGCTATCATTATCTTCCGGC